>Ga0209641_10001640_pt1 | contig 19791 bp, 56 predicted proteins | sample RifCSP16_1_FD_184022 | JGI IMG/M metagenome (GOLD analysis project Ga0209641, IMG submission 184022) | Soil microbial communities from Rifle, Colorado - Rifle CSP2_sed 16_1 (SPAdes) (version 2) | ecosystem: Environmental > Terrestrial > Deep subsurface > Rock core/Sediment | place: Rifle... | reverse complement strand
AGAGCTGGAAGGATAGCCTTTATTGGCTGTGAACCTGACCTCGTGCCGGTTGCAAACAGGTAGTAAGACACCACTCAAGGCGTCCTTCTCAACCATCACCTCGATATGAACTGGCTGCTTGAGCCACTTATCGAAGGAGAACCAGAAGGGCACAGTCCGGAAGAAAGACATCTGAGATCCCCAGCTTGGCACCTTGACCGTCTTTCTGCCTCGGTCAACGATCGTGTCCCAATCTATCAACCCGGCGAGACGGGCATCGTTTATCAGGTTCCCGAGGTTCTTATAGGAGCGGAGATTATTCTTGCTCCCGGTCTTCTTATCTCGCCAGCGATCGGGCAGTAAGTCACGGCTGACCATTTGGTAGTAGAGCTGCCGAAGGGAAAGGTCATAGCCCTGGGCGGCATACTCAGTGATGATGGCGTCCACATGGGCGAGGAGTTCCTCGCTCTCTGTCTGAAACGCTCTTTCGATGAATGCTTCTTTCATTGTTGCGTTCTCCTTTCAGTTCTTCTTGCTTAGATAGGATAGTACCCAGATGATGAAACAGATCATAAAGAATATCTCAAACATCAGACAAACTCCCTGGGTGGAAGTGGGATCTCTACCTCTGTTGGTCTCCATAAGTGGAGCACGTCTGGGTGCAGGTTCTTGTACTTGCTCTTCGGAGGGTGATACTGGATCACACACTCTTCCGGCATCCAGAACAGATCCTTGATATAGCACATCTCGGCCCAGGTAGGTGTCCTTGATCCCTTGGCATCTTCGGCGTGGATGGATACGTGCTCCCATCCTTCCCCGTCCGACACCTGACAGAACAGGTAGGACCTCCTTCTCTTGAAGATAAAGAAGCCATTCCTCCCAAAGGAGGGATCCGATTTTAGCAGGCCGCTCTGAACTCTTTCTCTTTCTACTTCCGGTAATAGCGTCTCTCTCATTGGCTTACCTCCATATCATGGGTAGGAAGACGTGCCTGAGGCTCTCCTGGATCAGTTCCAACTCACGGTGAACCACCTCTCTCCTAAAGAGTGTCCATCCGACAATGACAATTAGGAAGAAGTAGTTGCCAATCCAAAAGGCCCAGGCTCCCCGGCTCATCTCTTGCGAACCAAGTCTGTCACCAGCAAGAGAAGCAAAAGCAGTACAGCTCCTACAGGAGCTAGTTTCCTAATCATTTTCAGAACCTCCTCCATAATTTTCGTACTCCTCCTCTGATACCTGTCTGCCAGCAATAAAACAAAAACTGACATCGGTCTCATAATCGACCCTAGTGGATCGTGATGCTAGAGTAGACTCCTCGTAAGTGCTCCGGCTAAAATAAGCTTTCTGGCCTCTTCCTGAGGTCCATAGTCTTCCACACAACCCGTTGTTTCCCTGGCAGAAGGTCATATCGTACCTCGGGCTTGGCCGTAGGGAACTACCGCATCGTGGGCAAGTCCGGCTTTTCCGTTGATTATTGTCCTGTTCAAGCGCATCTAGTCTTCCTCTAAGGTATGAAATCTCTTTGTCAAGATCCATCTTTAGTCTCCTTGATTGGGAGTAAAGTAGATGTTCTCCCATCCACACTCGGTTGCTCCAAGGACAGTCTTTCTGCAATAGTATTCCTGGTAGATGGTGGCCCATTCCAACCAACGTACTTCGTTTCCAATCCTTGTGGGCCAGAATAAGAACAGTCCCACGATCCGTTCATTGCCTACTTCGGGTTTTGGCTTCATCTTCCAGCGCATATTGATCTCCCATAGGTGTATTGACTGTGGTGAGAGCCTGTTCCAGGAGCTGATCGGGGTTTTCTGGAGGAAAGTATCTCTCTCCGATCAGCTGGATCTGTACCGTGAGCCTATTCTTGCTTTTCTCCCGGCTGACGAGCGTAACCAACCCAGCTACGACAAGCCTCTCGATCGCACCCTTGAAGTTGTGGTACGTGCTTAGATGTGCTCCATCGACCATTTCTCGAATGGTAGGTGTATTCCCGCCGTTCTCGCTCTTGAACCGGAAAATGTATGCGTAAAGGCGTGCCATTCGAGTCTGGGTCATGTTGTATCTTCGGTCTGTTATGCCATAGTCTTCCAGGATTTGACAAACCCGCTGGAAGGAAATGTTCTCCTCCTCCCCGATCTGTCTGATGGTCTTGCCCTCAACACGAAACTTGTATACGATCCTCTGGTTGCGTTCCTCTTTCACTGCCATGGGCTAATCTCCTGTAAAAGTGTCTATAATCTTTAAGGTGTACTCGAGGATGATCTTGACCTGGCCGATCAGCTCTCGATCCTTCTTCCCAAGCGCACCCCATTTATGGTTAGCTATCTTTCCCAAACTCTCGTTGATCGCATCCCGGATACGGTCGATCTGATTGCGAACGATCTGGCTGTACACCTTCGAGGGGTTATCGTAGTGGAGAACCCACAAGTGATCGCAGTTCCGGCAGATGTTTTCCTCTTGGTCAATGCCAATAGTGCAATCGTGCCACTCATAGAGGTGACAGTTTGGGCAGGTCAGCTTGCGGTTGATCTCGACACCGATCATTAGCTACCCTACTCGCTTCATTCGACAACTAAATGGCAGAAGGTCCTTACACATTCGATAGGATGTACCCCAATCGAAGGACCGGACCGGGCTAGAGCCATCCGGGTAACACCAGCTCCAGTACCAAATCTCAAAGTGATCATTTCTCTCATGAAGCCAGATTGTAGCTCGTCTTCCCGTCTTGGAGTTTTCCCCTTTCCAGATTGCACCGACAGGATGTTTGGAAAAACCTCGTTTACTCATGCCCAATACCTCTCTGTTGTCTGAACTGGCTGCTTGATCTTGTCGGAGAAGGTAGCAGTTGATCCGTTGTACCTGACCTCGAAAGGCTCATCTACACCCGTCTCTCGAGACTTGACGATCGAGAGCTGCTTCACATTCGGGATAATTCTGTCCGGGGTGATCTCATCCCTGACATTCGAGATGATGATCCCGATATCCATATCCCTCTCGAACTGAGCAGTCCCGTGGAAGGAAGTCATGCTGATGACCCGCTTCTCAACAGACTTCCGATTCAGCTGAGCGGCAAAGATAACAGCTCGAGGGATCCTGTTCTTGCTATTCTTCAACCTGTTCAGGCTTTTAGAGATGAAGGCCAGCTCCTCAGTCTGTGTCCCCCGGAAGCCAGGCTCACTCATCAAGTGAACGTAATCCCCAAACACGGCCAAGACCAGCTCTCCGGTCTTCCCCTCGATCTCATCGATCACCATGTGAATGTCAGCTGTCGAGGTAAACCCATAGTCGAATGCTAGGGTCAGCTTCTCGATCTCTTTTCCGGCTATCTCCAGCTTCTCCCAATCGGCTACCTCTAACCCTACTGCCCTGACCTTTGTGCGATCTATTCCTGAATAGGTACAGAAATAGAGTGTCCCGAGCTGCATGGTAGTCATTTCTGCTGTGAGGAATAGGCTGTTTACCGTTTGCCTCCCAAAGGAGTCGGAGATCTTCTCCAGGAGAGTAGTCTTTCCGGCTCCGGGCTCTCCTCCAATTAGCACGTACTGTCCGAGTTCGATGCCACCACCCAGGGCAGCATTCAGTGACCAAAGTCCTGTACTCTTGGGAGCATAAAGCTCCGGATGTTCATGTCGTTTACGTTGCCAGGCAAGCCAGTCGTCTTTCATCTCCCCGGCTGTGATGGGTTTAGGCTTGTACGCCATTGCGCCTCCACGATTTCACTTTGGTGAATGAGAGAACCTTGGAAACGTGGACATCCAAGACCCTATCTGCTACTCTCCCGTCATATTCTCCTAGCTGAGCAACACTCATGTTGGTGGTGATCACGGTCGGGTACTCTATAGGCATCTTGTAGCGGTAGTCTACGATCCTTCGAAGGGCAGCAATCGGGTACTTGGAGCCGTAGTCTGCACCCACGTCATCTAAGAGAAGGATTGGATGGGTGGCGATTATGCTCATCGGCCCGGATAGATCTTTGTCTCCGGTAGCGTCAAAGACAATCTGCTCGAAGTCAGGGACAGATACATACAGGCTCCAGGGCCAGAAGTGAACATCGATGGCATTCAGCAAGTGGCTCTTGCCCACCCCGTAGGGGCCTGCTAGAACCAGCCATGTCTCAGGCTCTCCCAACCAGACCTGGACAATATCCATGGCCTTGGTCAATTGCTCTCTGGAGTCCCCGTCTCCCCAGATCTCGAAGTCCTTTAGAGATCCCCGGCTCTTACGGGAGGCGTACTCCTGTGCTCTAATCAGATGACGTTCCTCTTCCAGTGTCCAGCAAATGCACCTGGCAAGTCCGGCCTCGGTCGAGAGCTCCATCTGCCCATGGCAATACTGGCAGACACCCTGATCGTCCAGGTGTCCTTCTCTCTTAGCCCGGAGATAGATCCCCGACTGGCGCAAGTACATATAGCTGTCCAGCCGGGAGATCCTGATCTCTCCCTGGCTGTCAGTGAAGGTCCTAATCTGCAATCTCATCCCATCCGTCTTTACGTTCATAGCGACTCCTGTTCCTATCCAACCAGATGGTCTTCTTATCTTCATTTCTGATGAAGTTCAGCAGACCGACTAGCGGTACCCATTTGCGCTCGGAGCGTTTCTTTATGGCCCAATCACAACAGAACTGCACCCACTCCAGGGGGTAAGGTGTCTCGACCTGAGTGAGGGACATACACTGACGGGCAATCTCATTACAGGCAGACTGCTCATCTCGGTCATTGTAACGCTTACGATTGACAGCCGAGAGAAGCATTCGCTGGATGTTACCCTTCGGCTCAGTCCATTTAGGGTACTTCTGGTTCAAGATATTACCCTCTTCATCCACATCTACGTACTGCGGATCACTCATATCCCAACTCATAGAGTCTTTGAACTTGCTCCCAGGTAAGGGAAACTACCTGCATATCCTCGGAGGCAATATCGGTGGCGACAAACAAGACCTCCCTCTTCTGAACATTCGCTATGGCTGTAAGCACTCCCGTCTCAACTCCCATACGTATGACTTCCATGGTTCCGTCGAAGCTGATCTCACTCATTCAAGTATTTTCCTTCCTGATCCAGTCTAGTAGCCTCCTCGATCCAGTCCATTCTCTTCAGGCTATGCGCCTCTCTTAGCAGGTTGATCTCCCTGCCCAGGCGTAGGACTTGAAGAAATATTACGAGCATGATGGAAGAGACTGCCGGAATGTTATTCCTGTCGATTTCCACCTCAATCTCACTGTGGCTCAGGGCCAGCAGGCTCCCGTGGACGTAGTTCATGTACCTGCGAACGTCCACGTTCACTTTGCTTCCAGGGATGAGTTGAGAACACAGGCGCATGATGTGATTGACCAGTTTATAGATCATTCCAGCCTCACCAGGATCGTGTTGGCTGACCTTGGACGGACTATCAACCGACCCATACTGGATCGAACGTGCAGGCTATCCCAATCCTGAGAGATCTGAAATTCATTCGATCCTACGGATATCCGTAGCTCTACCAGTCCTGTCGTATCGATCTCCTCGTCGCTATAGATGAGGTTCTTATCCTTATTCACTTTCCTAAGGATTAGCTTCATTCTGCACTCTCCTCAACTGGAACGTGTGTGAGCTTGCCGGTGAACCTGAAGTTCCCGTTCTTGTACTTCAGGTAGTAGCCTTCCCACCAGTAGATCTCTCCCGTTTTGGTGGGAAGATCGCAAAGAAAGAATGAGAAGTCATCCCAGAAGAAGGGGTTGCCACAATCATCTGGAAAGTCTGTCCTAATAGGGGTATGGTCCCCATGTTCACCATGACACAAGAGCACCTTGACCGGATACCTGACTTGAGGTTGTGGATATCCCCAGGTGTCGGCTAGAACCTGTGCTGCATAGTGAGCTTCCCACGACTGCATTGCATCTGCGAATGTTGACTTAGACATGCGTTCTCCTTGAAGGGCCGGAGATGGCTGGTCTCCGGCCCCCACTCGAAAGGAAACCTACTTGCTGGCTCTACCGTATGCCTGAATGGTTGCCCGGTAGCTCTCCAGGTCAGCAACTCCCCGGTGGTACTCGTAAACTTTCTCTTCGATCTTCTCCCTACTCATGTAGAAGTCGAAGCTATCAGCTCCAAAGACATTCATGAAGTGGACCCGAATTCGATCGCCCATAGGTTGCAAGCGGGTAATCGAAGAAATCGGAATAAAGTTCCCGTCGATCTCAAGTGTCAGGTTAGGGTAATACTGCTGTGACATCCTGCTTCTCCACTTGCTCCTGTAGGAGCTGTCGTTCTGCTCGAACCTTCTGGAAATGCTCAGACCCTAAAGCCTGGACAGTCTGATCACCTTTCCACTTCCAGTAACAACCTGTCCTTCCTACCTGGCATTCCCATCCAGGCGTCCAGCCAGGCGGCAGCTCACCCCGATTTGCCAGAGTGTTGGGCTTGGTGCTTACCCGTATACTCCCAAAGGTAACAGCCTCCGGATGGTAAGGGCAACGGGGATTGTTCTCGAACCTGTTCTTGATCATTTCCTGTATCTTCTGGGCCTTATACTTATTGATCGCCCTGATATACTCGTCTGTCCTACTCTTGTTGAAGGTTCCATAATCTTTCTTTAGGAGTTTCAGTATTTCTGCCTTTCCAATGCCGGTGATACGCTCGGCGTTTATCAGGAACTTCTGAACTACAGAGACCATTGCACCTCCTACTCGGGCATCTCTTCCGTTGGGGCGACTTTCCCTATCAGGGTAGCCAGGATGTTATAGGCTTCCGAGTAACGGTCTACCAGGTTAGCTTTTTCTCGAGTAATGCCCTTCTCCTTCAAGGCTTCGAGAAACTGACTGGACACCTCATTCTTCCACCGTTCCTTGCCGACCTGATTGGCAGCAAACCGGGCCAGAGATGTCCAGGCGTCGTCAATGGTGATCTCCTGATCCTCTTCGTTCTTGTAGAACTGGATGCCGATCCCTAACGAGCGCATGACGCATCGGCAGAGTCCCCGGCTGACCGCCGAGGCAACGGCGAAGGCTGTACTCATGCTTGCGTTGGGCTCGAAGACCCCCACTTCAGTCGTTATCCTGTTCAAGAACCCGCCACTCTCCAGGGGGACGTGTAGGGTAAACTTGCAAGTTGCGGCAATGCTGCGACTGTCCTTCTGCTGACCACCGATGGTCAGCTTCTCCCGGAAGACTTCCCATCCCAGGACCTCGAAGCTCCACAGATGTCCAACTCCATCTTGCAGGGTCTCCGTGACCCAGACGTGATCCACATAAGTAAAAGTCTTGCCAGCCTTGCCCTCTCGGGTACGGATAGCAGACTTAGGGATCTCTTTGCTCTGGATCACATTGACTGCCTGAACATAGTCAGGGGAGAGTGCCTGGTCAGGCGAAAGGACTACAATATCCTTACTCATTGAACCTCCCAACCCTCGTCAAAAACTCTGGGGAAATCCGGCAAGGGAAAAGGGCTCCCGGATATATAGGACAGGCTCTTGTTCCGCATATCGACTGCTGTATAGAGCCTGTTTAGATAGCCAGAAAGAGCCATAAGGGTTATTGACGGATTTACCATCCCCTCATCCTCTTTCTCGGTGATGACCTCGGCTACCAGCTCTTGCAGGAGCTCATAAGGATTTAGCATTCTCTGTCTCCCTTCGAATTTCTCTCATTATAACCGAAAAGGTTTTCGGCTGTCAACCACCTATTCCTGGGCGTCAACAGCATACATGAACTCGGCCACCTTCTCAAAGGTATCCCGGCAATCATCGGGATCGATGTCCACCTGATTACAGAACCACTCGTAAGTGTTCCCATCTTTGTACAGTTGGCGAGCCGCTTCCAGAATGAGCATTCGCTCTGCATCACGTAGTGTTCTGATAAAGGCTATTGCGTTCATCTTATATCTCCTTCAACATTCCTAGGTCTTTCAGAACTTGGTAGGCTTTCAAAAAAGCCAGGACATCTCGCATGTCTCTTTCATCCGCCAGGCCGTAGCCGTCTTCTGTGGAGATGACAAACTTAGGCAAATGATCTCTATGCCAGTATTCCCGTTCGTATACTTTCAATCCCTTCGGAACCATCCGGTCAGGAATGTAAGCTGGAAGCAGCCGGTTGGTCATCTTTCACCTCTTTGAACTCTCGTATCTTGTCGTTGATGAAATACGTCAGGAGACTATCTAGGGTTGGCCCTTGAACCCATCTCCAGTACAGGTCATCAGCTCCCTCTGTAATGATCTCGATAGTCTCGGGGTCGCAATCCACCAGGATGGGACGGCCTCCCACAGTGGCTATAGCCATAAAGCCTATATACTTCATCATCTTGTCGTGATCCAGTGTTATGGTCTCAAATTCTCCTGTATCATTATCCATCACCTCCACTTCAACCTTTACGATCTGTTTCATGTGCCCTCCCAAAGAACTTGTCTGCCAATTCCTGAATGTCCTCGGGCCAGTCCATTCGTAGGATATAGCCTGCCGTTCTTAGATTGATCATGGCCCTAGTGTAAAGATACTCTCTCTGGTCCTGTACTTGTGTGCCGTTAGCATCCCTAAGAAGCTCTCTAGCTACCTCCAAGTATCTTTCCTGGGCCTTCTTTCTCCTGTGTGAGAAGTAACCGGTCAGGGCTCCTGCCCCAAGGACTGTTCCTGTCCAACTCAGAATGAACCAGGCATCTCCTGTCATCCTGCCCTCCTATTCATAAGCATGATAGTAGTCCCTAATCCCATAGGACTTTCGGCAATCATCATTTTGACATTCGAGAGTATTGTCCCTGGGCAACTCGATTTCCTTATTGAGGGTCCCGCAACCTGGACAAATCCACTCATAGTTTCCAACGATCAGTTCAACTTCTTCCTGTTCTTCCTGGCATTCTCTTTCGAAAGTATCGATGTCAATCATTGTCGTCTCCTTCCCGATCATCCTCAAAGTCTTCTTCCCAATCACCCTCGATGACCAGGCGGCCACCTTTATGTCCTGGTTGAGCAGTCTCGTATTTCAGTAAGGGTTTGTAGTAGGCTCCATCGCTGTCGCCCACAAGGACTTCAACGTCTCCGTTTCGATCCCAGAAACGCTGAATAATCTCAACGATCTCGCTGACTCTCATGGGTTTTCTCCTATCCGTACTGTCCGCAGCACCAGCATGTCTGGTAAAGATGATGGTCGGTTCGAGCAGGGCAGTCGTACAATCCTGATAACATCTGTCTGCGATCAGGATCGTATTGGGCAAAAGCATAGCAATCACTCCCTGGACCTGTACCCTGTTTCCAATATGCGTCTTTTACCTTTCCCGGATCCTTGATTGCCTCTTGCCACAAAACTGGCATAGAATATCTGCTATCCGGGTCAGAGATCCAGGAGTCTCTCAGCTTGTACCAGTGAGTCCCATCGACTGGCCCTTCCTGTGCGTCCCATGTTTCCGAGGAACCAGCACCACCCCAGGTTCCCGCTTTAGATATTTTTCTGCTCATTCATCGTCTCCTTCCCAACCCTCGTCCCGATCCTCCATCTGGAAGTGATCGATTGAGGCTAGAATGTTATTCTGGTTGTCATTGAAGAAATCCATAATCCTGAGAGTGAACTCAATCGGATACTCGACCATCTTGCCATTCCCCCAAAACTGAACTGTCGCATTCTCTTCATCGATCCAGACGTTCTCGGTTCCCGAAAGCTGTAGGTTTTTCACTTGGCTCCTCACTTCTCTATAATCAGGGCCAGCATCAGGCCAGCCGATAGACAGAAGGATAGTCCCAAAAGAAACAGCAGGTAGAGTTTATTCTTCATCTGCCAGCCTCTTTGAGACAACACTCCAGGGGAGAGGGTCTCCATGCTCGGAGTGAAACCTATGCCAGTCCTCGTTGACCAGATGGGCAAACCGGTAGCAATCCTCTATGGTAGCATTGAGCGGCTCTGCAAGCACTTCGTTTGATCGAACTCCACCCACGCTGATATAGCACATATTACAGAACTTCCCAAACCTCGAATGCGGCTCATCTAGCTCGACTGAGCATTGTAGGTCTCCCCATCCTCCCTTGACTGCCCAAACAAGAGTACCTTCCTTGCCCTCGAACTCCTGTTCGTACCAGGGTGCAGGGATATCCCACTTGAGGTATAGTCTTACTCTAATCGGTTCCATGGTATACTGCCTCCAGAGCGTTCTCCGCTTTCACGGTCTCCCTGGTCTTCTCGAAGGCAGCCAGGGAGACTGGCTTTATCTCAAGATCCTCAAGATCTATCTGATAGTGGCTTGCATAGTGTCTTCGTTCCCGTTCAAGACTTTCCGGTGTGCCGTAAGCGATAGGTTGGCTATCACCCACGAGCCGGAGAATGTGCATTGGACCTCCTATACGAGAACGATATCTGTGATCCTTGTATACTCCAGGACCTTCTGGTAGATAATCTTTTGGTTCTTGCAGACATCGCAGGTTTTGATATGTTGCTCCCAGTAAGCCTGAGCGTCCTCAATGGTGTCATACCCGCCCATGAGAAGTATCTTTGTGTCTGCCTTGACGACCTGAAAAGTTTCTGTTTTGGTTCGCATTAGCCCTCCTAGAAATCCAGGTTGACAATCGTTAGCTCGTGAAGCCCTCTCACGAGCACAACTTTATAGAAATCCCTGTCGAGGAGTATCTCTCTCAGGGATGGATACAAGCTGACAGACAACCTCCTTGTCATGGTAGCTTCATTATCAAGATGAGGGCTATCCTGTACGCTTACAGTAACCTTGAAAAGATCCTGATCTTGATCGCTCATTAGAACTTCCGTATTCCTGTTCTGGTGACTTCCTCTGCATCCTGAGGACACACCCATATCTCCTCAACCTGTATCCAGCCGATGTCTATTAGCCCCTTTCTGAAGTGGGCTTCACTCCTGTACCTTGGGCCAAGTAGCTGTTTATGGCAAGACCAACAGACTACAATAAAGGGATGGATAATCTGTCCCGCAAAATGATGTGCCCATTTATTCATTTCTCTTCCTCCAAGTCGATCCCATATTCCAGTTGCTTGCCAGAACTCCAGGTAAGATCGAAGTTGACAACCTGATAGATCCTGTCCAGCTCCTGCGGGAGCTTATAGAAGTTACATACCGCCTCCCTCAACTTACTGAATGGGGAGGCTTCATTCAGGTGGAACTCTTTCCGGATGATCCTTTCTAACCTGTCCTCGCTTTCGATCCGGCTTCCTACCCTGAAGATAGGTAGGTATGCTGACGGGCTACTCTCCAGGATCTGAGAGACCAGTTCCATCGTTCGCCCCACCTCCATCATAACCAGTGTCTCGAACCTTTCAGGGGTAGGCATCATGATCCCCTCACCTCCCTGAATAAGGGTATAGGACTGGCCCTCTTGGATAACTCTGGTTGGCCTGTACTTATCCTTGGTGGAGATCTCGTCAGTGATCCGTGTTGCTAACTCAACGGCATCTGTGACCGACCAGCCGTTGACCAGACCACGTAGAGCGTGTTGGATGGCTGAGGTCATAGCGTGATCGGGTGAGCGCACAAAGATGATCTCTCCCTCTCTGAGAATAGAGACCATCCCGTCGATCGGCAACTCCCCCGCCACAGCTTCAAGTGCCCGGCGCTGGTTATTCTCCAAAAATTTATTGACTGTGACCTGATGGTTGGCGATCTGTTCTAGGATCTCTTTGAGCAGCTTCTGTTTCTCTTTCTCGGGAAGGTCACTGGCTATGATCCGGGCCATTTCCCCCGAGGCATACCTGGCCTTGGTCAAGTTATGCCGGATGGGGATGATCATTTCTTTAGGAACTCCCATGCTGACCAGGGCCTGGATAACCTTGATCAAGTTGGCGACCTCATACACTCCCCCTCGACGTGTGCCCCTGGCTTCCGCACTCTCCTGATATTCATCCATCTTGTCATGGAGGAACTCTACCAGGTCCGAAACCTCTGCAAACCTGTACCATTTCTCCTCCTCAGCCTCCACGATCAAGGAGATAGCTGTCTCGCCGGAAACCTGTTCAAGATCCAGGACGTTATCAATAGCTTGAAGGCCGGCTTCTGCTATAGCCCTGGCCTTCATCTTGGCGTCCTGGTTGATCTCATGGATCTTTGCTGGATTTCCGTCCCACCTAGACCAGAAATAATAAGAGACAAGCCAACGCTCCTGGTCAGCTTGCCTCTCTGGATACTTTTCAACCGCCCATCTGGGAACGGAAGAAAGTTCTACTTTTACGGGCATTTGAGACATTTCGAGAACCCTCGCTTCTATGTTATTCAGCCTCTTGGAACAAAGGCGGTAGGTTGTGTACGTTCGGGTAAACTTGTGCGATCCAGCATTCTCTCGGGATTGTCCATCCCCCCACATCCCATTCTAATCGAAATTCCTGAAGGTTCTCGCAGGCATAAACCCAAGGGATAGACTTTATGCCACGGTCTAGTAGGAGAAGGTTGCAGCGGTTCTTGAACACAAACCAGGGGATCCACCAGGCCCCTCTTCCTAGAGGCAGTCTACCATTGCCAATTAGCAGGAAGACAGAACATTGGACACCCCTTTTTGTGAAGGCATCCAGGAAGTTCCTCTGCTTTGGGTCCATGTCGGAGAAAGGCCAGGAGGTTGTACCTTTCTTGCCTTTGCACTCAATCCAGACTGGAGTTTCCTCAATGAAAGCCAGATAGTCTACAACCGTCTCTCTCTGTTTATCCGGTCGAGTGTCGAGCTGGCTAGTAAGCTTATCAAAGATTGGGGTTTTGCACTTGTAGCAGGTATAAACATTGCGCCATTTATGTGCCCAGATACTATATCTGGAGCACAACCGGGCGAATTCGGCTTCAGCTTCCTTATTTGCCATTTTAGAGCGTCTCCCAGATTTTCTGATCCCTTACCGAAAACCTATTCGGTATTGTACTCCCGTAGGAGCTGGGTGTCAAGTGCTTTCTTACTCCTGTAGGAGCTCTAAGTCTTTCTCCAAGCAGGCATAAGGATTGATCCACTTTTGGGTCTCTACCGAAATGACCATAACTACAGGATGGTTCTTCTCTTCCCGTAGTTCTCCTGGGTTATCCCAACCATATCCCTTGACATACACACCAGTCTTACGGACAGAGCAGCCAACTACAACTCCCTCCCACGTTTCTTTGGAGGGAACCCTAATTAGCGGCCTTAGTTCTCCAAACCTCGTCAAAGGGGTTTCTGGAACACAGTAATCCTCTCCCTGATTATCCCAATAGCGGTAACCACCATCACGAGGCCATTTTGAGTAGACTACAGCCCTGACTAAAACTCGATCACCTTTTTTGAGTTTCATGGAATATACCCCTCTCCGCAGTGAGTACAAGGATAGACATACTCAAGATAGACATCATCTGGACCTGTTTGCACCCAACCTCCATCTGGAAGTGGGTAACCATTTGGGATAGCTATCTGAAATTCTACAGGCTTATGGCTTACAAAGCGGCCACATTTGCGACAATTCCAGGGCCGTGTCCTGTTCTCATCCCAATCTGGGCCTTCTGGATATAGAGCGTTATTCGGGTAGTTACTCATAGAGAAACTCCAGTCTATGAAGTTGGCGTAGGACGGCTACCACCTCTGCATTGTGGACGTTCTCCACCACATCGTATACTTTGCAAATCTCATCTGCGAAGTCATTCCAGGAGTAGGACATATTCTCCTTGAGAACGTGACTATAGACATTCCAGGCATGTTCAGCTATCTCACGCTGATAGGGATAGGCTGTGGATGGAAGCGAATAGAAACTTCCATTAGGCGCTTTATGGATCATTTTTGCACCTCATAAGGGGCACCCTCGCCCAAAAAAGTCGAGATGGTTGACAGGTGATCGCAGACCTCTTCAAGTCGTTCTGCGATGGCAATTAGGGCCATGACTTTGGCATATTCAAGTCTAGCCTGCTTCGTCCGAAAGTCCCGTACTACGTTCATTTGTGCTTTTGCGCTCTCGAGGCTATCCATTTGGTTTCAGCTTTCTCAGCAGGTTTTCCTGCCGCTTCCCATAAGGCCGCATACCATCCGTATCGAGGATGATTTTGGCCTCCTTCCTGAAGTCCTCGAACTGTTCGTTCTCCAGGGCGATAAACGTTTCCAGGAACTCCCGTTGGTGCTTATAGAGGGTAGGGAAGTCCTTCCTGAACTGCTTGAGTTTAGGAGATCGCTCCCACCCCCAGAAGGGATCCCAATAGTATTCCAGGGGAACCCCGAAGAGCTCCTCGAACACTTCCAGGAGCCCCTCGGGGATTTCTAGTTTTAGGATCAAAACGGTATGTCCTCTTCAAGATCTTGGCGATTGCTCTCTTTGGCATCCTCCATGGGAATGATCACCGGATCTTCGTCGTTGATGTCTGGATAAGTGATTACCCGCAGCTCGCCTTCATAGATCTCAATCCAGATTGGCGAACCCCACCCATCTTGGGAATCGAATGAACCATAGCCATCGATATAGATAGAGAGAGCACCGCCGTTTATAACAGCCCGGCCTTTGATCTCTCCAATTCTGCCGTCCTGGTCAGTTAGAACAAAAGGAAGTTTTTGGGTAACACTCATGCTCCACGCTCCCTTTCATGTGCTGTTACCAGATCTTCCAATTCACCGTTCCCAAAGGGGAGAATAACCAGGTGTTTATTAGGGCTCATAGAGAGCTTATAGTAGCCATGCTCTCTACCATACGCCGAGCACATCTTTCCAGCCTGGACATCTCGTACCCGTTCACTGTCGAATGGCCCTCTCAGCTCGGGCTCTGTACTCCCCCAAATGAAAATCAGGTAGTATTTCATGCCTCACCTCTCATGATCTTTTCGAATGGTCCTCTCAGGCTCTCAATCGTTTCTTGAAGATCCTCGATCCTGTCCTTGAAGTATTGAGCTTCCTCTCGATCAGGCTCAAAGTCTTTATCGTGGAGTTTGCTCTTATAGTTCTCGATCTCATCATCCAAGATCCCGTCCACCAGGTTGATCACTAGCCAGTCCGGTAACTGGACTGTAACCCATTTGATGTCACTCATTTCAGTCCTCCAAAAGTGGGTGGATATTGCCACTGCCACCATGTATGACCCCAGGACTCCATTGCGATCAAGTAGCCAGCTTCAATCAGGGCTTGGGGAGCTCCGGGGGTACTATCAAACTCATTACAGAACTGCTTGATTACAGTGTCGCCGTAACCAACATTGGTGCCAAATTTCTTCTCGTTATGCAACCAATTAGCCAGCTCTACAACTCTTGGTAAAGTTGTAGGTCCTGGCTCTTTCCAGTATTCAGCATATTTCAGATAGAGACTATCCTCGGGCATCTCAGTCCTCCTCTTCAGGTTCAAGATCCTCTTTGTCTATTTCACTGGAGAAATCCATTCCACAATCCTCGCATCTATACCAAACCAGAAATCCCAGACTACCCTGTGCAATGCCAGTCCCGCCACAAATAGGACATTCCATCTCAGTCCTCCAGTTCCCACTTGAAATCAGACAGGTTCATTACCCGTTTCATCTTCAGCTCATAGAGCTGACGCCAGCAATCCCAGATCATCCCGTACATCATTCCCGGAAGCTCGACCTTGCCATCCTTAGCCATGGCTTCTACTCGGCCCATGAAGTGTTCCATGTCCCTGAACTGTCGTTCGTCTTTCAGGTCATCCATCTGCTCATACATGAGCTTTAGGACACCGAGAGACATCTTCTTCAAATCCCGTTCGTGGTAGAGCTTGAGAAAATCTTCGTACAGGGTCATTAGTGCTGTATCTCCTCAATTCGCTCGCTCAAGCTGTCTGCCAGTTCGCACTTATCCTGGTAAGTCAGATCATCCTCCATTTGTAGAAGATCTCTATAACTACGAAGCTCTTTCATCCCGAAGTTTTCGTAGTTTCCTTTTTCGAGCTTCTTCTCGAGCTTGCTAATAATCCTGTCGGCATTGATCCGCTGTCTGCTGGTGGCTGTATCTCTAGGTGTGCTCATAGGTCATCTGCCTCCACGAAGATGTACTCAATGCGTGAGTGATCAAGGTAATAGCAGAGCTGGCCTCGATAAACACTCTTGTAGAAACCGACTCCGTAATCATCCTTGATATGGAAACCGATTGTAAGGTCACCCGTCTCAGGATTGTAGGTCTCTCCGTTATAGGAATAGGTTGGAAAGATCCTCCGAACCTCTTCTACTGGAACGTTCTTTCTGAAAGTTTTCCAGGTGATCTCCCTGGCTTGGTCTGTCATGTCTACTATCCACTTCTCTCGGGAATGGACACAATCAGTCAGAAAGCGGAATGTCATTTCACCTCCACGATCCGACTGATGTGATCGAGCTCGCTCCGGATAGAAGTCTTATCGAAGGCAAAATATCGTTCGTAAACCAAATTGCCTCCATAATCGAACTCCACCCAATACTCGTTGAGCCACTCCTGATAGTTGAACATCCAACCATGCAGGGCAATTCCGGCTTTACTCCAGATATTGCCATGTATTTGCGAGAAGGCCGAGTCCTTTTCTTCCCGAGTGGGCTTCTCTCCCCGTTCCAGTTTCTCGTGGAGCTGGTAGGGAAAAGTATTCTTCATGGCTTCCAGTTCAGGTATTTCGTGTGAGACAAATTTGTAGATCATAGAGCATTCTCCTTACGTTTCCAGGTCGCATAGCCTTGAGGGACGTTTAGGTATCCGGTGCTAAAGTTGACGCTATCCTTCATTTTTTCCCATCTGGTTTCCCAGACTTGATGAATGAGATCCTGTTCTACTACCCGGCTGTATGCCCTTCCAGCTTCTTTGTCACTAACCTCGTATCTCTCCATGAGACCACGAATTAGGTTAGAGGTCGGCTCTGGAGTTGGATCCATCCCTAGGGCATATTCCACTACCTCGTCATTGGTCAGTTTCCTTCGTTTCATTTATCCCCGTACCTCTTTCACCATAACCAGAATGTGCCGGATCCCACCCATCGCCAGGGCGACATCTTCCGGAGTCTCCTGGAGGCTCGTCAGGAAGTCGCCATTTACGGTCATGGCCGCATATCCCTGCTTACGCTCTGGGATCTTGAAGCCTCCCAGGGGGAGTGCCTCAATCGCATGGGCCTTGGCGACTCGTTGGACATCCTTTACGTCGTCTACTGTAAACAGGATCGGTGGACTAGAAAGGGTCTTTCCGGTCTTGCCCGACTTCCAGACACCTTCACCCTGCTCATATTCCCGAGCCCGTTCCTCAATGGTCTCCAGGGCATGTCGTTCTGCCCCTGGAACCTTGGTGATCTCATTCAGGGTGGTCACAGAAACCAGGCCCTCGTGCGCTGAAGCAATCAGGCGAGCATCCAGCTTCGCCATCCTCTTCAGTTTCTTGACCGTCCCAACCGGAATGCCGGTATAGTGCGAGATGGTCTTATCCGTAGATGTAGATGGGTAGGTATCCATCAGTTCCCGGATGGCGTCGATGTCCGTGAGCTCATTGGAAGTGCGGATGTTATTGGCCCGAGCGGACATGATCATGGCCTGCTTGAGAGACATCTTACGGACCAGGGCCAGAGCAGTCTTCCAACCAAGCCTCCGGGCGCAGATCACTCGTTTGCGCCCATCTACAAGGATGTAATGACCATCAACATCCGCTACCAGGAGAGGTTTCTCCTGACCAAACCTCTGTAGATCTGCTGTGATGTCGTTCTGAGGAGTAATCACCCGGCGCAGATCTTTGGAGGGTGGCAGAAGGTCAAGATCAAATTTCCTGACCAGCTTCCCGTTCTCAAATTCCATTTTGACAAATTGCAAATCCATTTCCAACTGTTCTTCACTCATTTGAAAGCTCCTTGATTGGTCCTTCGGTGATCTCAATGGACTCCAGGTCATACCATTCGTCCTCGTTGAGCTCGAAGTATTTGTCGATGGCCTCTTGCTTATCCTCAGGCATTTCATCATCTGGAAGCTCTCTGTCCCACCACCTTTGAACATAGTCATAGAGGGACTCGTCAGCTCTCTCAGATGTCCTGTACACACCCATGTTGCTGCCATATTCATGGCTTATATAGAGTACCCAAACAGTTTCACTCATCTGTGTTCTCCTTCAAGACTCCCAGGGTCTCGATCCAGAAGTCAGCACTTTCTGGGTGCCACCATACCCACTGATAGAGAATATCGAAGCCAGTACCAAGGGGCACCCTAAAGGCTGGATAATACTGGTTATAGAGAGCTGAGAACTCCTTGGGCTTGTACCTTTCCCCAATACCCAAGAGATCCTTTAGCTCTCCAGTTCTAGCAAAAACCGACTCGTTATATTGCCTTGCCAGCCTGTTCACCATTTCCTGATGGGTTTCTGCCATTGCGTTCTCCTTACCAGTAGTCAACCCCGAATTTATGCTGAGGGTCATGGTAGTTCATCAACCGCAAGAGAGCAGTCTCCGAAATACCTTCACCCTCAAAAACCCGAATACAGTGACCATTAGGATCTATGATCCTGACCTTATATCGGGTTTCTGATAGTTTGTTCATCATTCGCCTGACAATAAAACGGGTATATCTCATTTGTCCTCCAGGAACTTGCGAGCCTTTCTAAGGATCTCGGTCATCCCTCGAAACGCCTTTACATTCAAAAAGACCCCTTTCCAACCAACTATGTCAAAGATTTTCTCAAAGGTGTCAACAAGCTCCTGTAGGAGCTCTTCTGCCATGCCAAGCCGTTCCTCACACTCTCCAAGTTTCTCCTCAAGATGCTCAACTCGATCCAGGGCACGTTCAGCCTGTCCATAAGCCCTATTTGCTTCCTGTTGTGCCAACCATGCGTTATAGGCTTCCTGTTCTTCACTCATTTTAGTAACTCTCTGGTATCTCCAATCCCTTTTGCTCCCTCCCTAATCTCAAAGGGAATCTTTCGATCTGTTAGCCATTGCTCAAGCTCTTTGGAGTATCTCCAAACATTTGTATACTGCAAATGATCTGGAGCCAACCTGCAATACTTCTTCATGTTCAGAATTTCAATTACCTTCGCCATCGCTATCTTCCTCTTCAAAGGGATCATCCCCAAATAGCCGGTCTGCTAGAGACTCGAATAGGAAGTAAGTAGGTTTATCCGTCTCCGGATTACAGAGCGGCCCTTGGTGGAAGATGTGATCGGCCTCCTGGTCCCCTTCGATAATTGCCTCTGGGCCTTCCTGATAAGCCTCGGTTGGCTTCCAGGCTACGTACCATAGGCCCTCGCAGTCATCGCAGAGGAAGACTTCCCGGCCATCTACGGCTATACCTAAAGAGCTGGCACCGTGGGTTACAATTTCCTCATTCATCTTCTTTCTCCCGTTCCCGGCGCTCATCGATCGCCATTTGCTTGGCTCTCCGGGCTTCATATACCCACACGTTTATCAGTGTCTCCCCAATATCTTTCAGATATTCCCGGAAAGCATCACCAAGGGGCAAGTCCACCTTTCTGGAGATATTGTTGGCAATGTAGTACATCTCGTTGAAGCTATTGTGCCCATAAATGGGCATGATCCGGTCGTCAGCCAGAAGCCTTCGAAGGCCGGCTCCTACCGCCTCGCATCCATGATAGGCAAGTGCATCTTGAAACAGCTCTCTCAGTTCCTGTTCCAGTACATCGATGTCTGTATTCATCCAATCCATCATTACCTCCGATCGGGCATAAAGTTATAGTAATACCTGGCCCCAATATTGGTCTGGAACTCCAGAGATCCTAGGACGCCATCGCTCCGGCGTTTGACTATCACATAGGGGGCCATAAAGCCCTCAGCATCGAAATCTCGAAACATCTCATTGGTATCCCAAACCTGCCCGTACTCTGCTTCCAGTTGCTCTCGAGTAAGAGGCCCCTGTTCCTGTTGCTCTGCCACTAATGCACGTCGGATGTTTTCCGTTATATCTGTCATATCATTCCTCCAAAGAGATTAGCCTTCTTATCAGGTCGTATGCTTCCTGATAAGAAGGCTAA
>Ga0209641_10001638_pt1 | contig 19793 bp, 18 predicted proteins | sample RifCSP16_1_FD_184022 | JGI IMG/M metagenome (GOLD analysis project Ga0209641, IMG submission 184022) | Soil microbial communities from Rifle, Colorado - Rifle CSP2_sed 16_1 (SPAdes) (version 2) | ecosystem: Environmental > Terrestrial > Deep subsurface > Rock core/Sediment | place: Rifle... | reverse complement strand
GGATTTCTCCTGATAATAAACTTGTTGAAATTTCCGAGCTGGTTGATCACCCCTTTATGGTAGGCAGCCAATTTCATCCTGAATTTTTATCCAGACCCAATAGTCCTCACCCTCTTTTTTTGTCTTTCATGAAAGCTTCTGCAGAACATGCTGGAGTTATACCCAATGGATAGTGAGTATTAACTTTAATCTTTATGATCATTTTCCTCTAAGCAACGTTATATACACCTCTTAATTCAGCCGGCAGATTTCTGGCAATTTCGGTTATTATACGATCTGTCATACCGATCGGTAATTCACCATACTCTGCCACTATTGGCTTTCCAATAACAACATTGACCTTGCTTTTTCCTGGAAAATTTTTAGAAAATCTGTAACTTCCCTCAATGCTTAATGGTATGACTGGACATTTTAAATCTATTGACAGCCTCGCAGCACCAGTTCTAGCTACTTTCAATCCCCTGCCTTTACTTCGTGTTCCTTCGGGAAACATTCCTAATATATTTCCCGCTTTCAAGATTTTCCGCGCATGTTCTAACGCCCATTCATCGCGTTCCCCTCGATATATTGGAAAAGCTCCCAGTTGTCGAAATAAATAGTGAATAAACGTGTTTTCGAATAATTCTGCCTTACCCATGAAGAATATTGGTCTATTTATGGATAATTGCATAGGAAAAACATCCATGTTTGTCACGTGGTTAGCTGCAACAATTGCTGGTCCTTCATTAGGAATATTTTCATTACCATCAACATTCAAATCCATTATTGATTTGAATGCAATTCGCAAAATTAATATCAAATTCTTATGAAATAATGTTTCTTCCAATGGATAATCAAATCGCATGCGACTATCCGCTTTTTTATTTAGGCTGGTTGTTTCCATAATTATCCTGTCGATACAGATAAGTTTCATTATTAGAAAGAACTAAAAAGAAATCAAATTTATCTACATAATCAAATTCGTATATACTTATAAACTAGAAATCTACCTAAATGTAATAACACTGGAGATTAAAATGGACACGCAAATTGAAAAAATAATTGGAAGGGAAATTCTCGATTCCAGGGGAAATCCAACAGTTGAAGTTCAGGTCGTTTTGGCTGATGGTTCGCAAGGAAGAGCTGCCGTTCCTTCGGGAGCATCCACCGGGGTACATGAAGCTTTGGAATTAAGAGACAATGATCCTGCAAGATATGGTGGTAAAGGAGTATTAAAAGCTGTAGAAAATATCAATTTTGAGATTTCAAAAAAATTGATAGGATGGGATGCATCAGATCAACGAGGAATTGACTTTGAATTAATATCCATGGATGGAACAAATAATAAATCAAATTTAGGAGCAAATGCCATTCTTGGTGTAAGTTTGGCTGTGGCTAAATCTGCGGCGGACGCATATAAATTACCTTTTTATAAATACATCGGCGGAGAGAATGCGCACCTTCTTCCTGTTCCTATGATGAACATATTAAATGGCGGAGCCCATACATCCTGGCAATCCACAGATTTCCAGGAGTTCATGATTATGCCTTTAGGAGCACCTTCATTTTCGGAAGGGTTAAGGTGGGGTGTAGAGGTTTACCACATGTTGAAAACTGTTCTAAAAAATCACGGATTCATAACATTGGTCGGAGATGAAGGGGGATATGCACCAGCCTTGAAATCCAATTCTCAGGCAATGGAACTAATCCTTGAGGCAATTGATAAAGCTGGCTTTAAAACAGGAAAAGGCGCAGATATGTGCATCGCACTGGATCCAGCTGCATCTGAAATATATGATATTGAAACAAAATTATATAATTTAAAAAGTGAAGGTATTTCCTACTCGTCCAGTGAAATGGTTGTATTTTGGAAATCTTGGACTGAGAAATATCCGATTATTTCAATTGAAGATGGAATGGGTCAAGATGATTGGGATGGTTGGAAATTACTTTTAAAAGAATTAGGTGAAAAAATTCAAATAGTTGGAGATGATCTTCTTGTTACCGATTCCACCAGGGTCAATCGAGCGATCACAGAAAAGGCGGCTAATGCCCTTCTTATTAAAGTGAATCAAATTGGCACTCTAACAGAAACCATGGATACAGTGAGTATCTGCAGGAAAGAAGGTTGGGGTTTTGTAACTTCTCACAGATCCGGTGAAACAGAAGATACCACGATAGCTGACCTTGCAGTGGGTCTGAACACCGGCCAGATAAAGACAGGGGCACCAGCTCGATCTGACCGGGTTGCAAAATACAACCGATTATTGCAAATTGAATCAGACTTAGGAAATTCAGCTACTTATGCCGGGCGGGAGGCGATTAGTTTATGAGAACGGCAGATATTTCAAGATTTCGCCAGAATTATCAAAAAGAAATCGATGGCGCATACCTGTATAATGCGCTTTCAAAAAGTGAACCTACACCTGAACTGGCCAAAGTATATTCTCGCCTTGCAGGTAGCGAAGAAAAGCATGCCAATGTCTGGAAGCAGAAGATCCTGGATTCAGGAATGAATCCACCTTCCAATCGTCCAAGTTGGAGAGCCAAAGTTCTAGCAATTCTGGCGAGAAAATTCGGTAATCAATTTGTTCTCCCGACAATATCTGGGAATGAGGTGGCAGATAGTAGATCATACGATAATCAACCAGATATTGAAACAAAATTCATGGCCAGAGATGAAAAATCACACGCATTAATAGTTGCAGAAGCATTAAGCTCTTCTAACGGTATGTCAGGTGGTACCGTCGCAAAAATTGAAGGCAGGCATAAAACTGCCGGTGGAAATGCCTTGAGGGCGGCTGTTTTAGGAGCAAACGATGGATTGGTTTCCATTCTCAGTCTGGTTATGGGAATTTCAGGTGCAAATATGGCAAGCCAAGAAGTTTTAATAGCTGGGATAGCAGGTTTGATAGCAGGAGCAGGATCGATGGCGTTAGGAGAATGGCTGTCTGTACAAAGTTCAAGAGAATTATATGAACATCAAATCAGTATCGAGGCTGAAGAAATAGAAAATACACCCGAAGAAGAAGAGGAAGAGTTATCTCTTATTTATCAATCCAAAGGAATACCCGAAACAAGAGCCAGAGGAATGGCATCCCATATGATGGCAGATAAAAGCAGTATATTAGACACTTTAGCGAGAGAAGAATTGGGGATTGACCCAGATGAATTAGGAGGGTCTGCATGGGAGGCAGCAATAACATCTTTTATCTTATTCGCATTTGGTGCCCTTTTCCCGATCATTTCCTTCCTTTTTTTAAGCGGAAATTCGGCTATCTATGCCAGCCTGGCAATTAGCACAGTCGGATTATTCTTCATTGGAGCAATGATTACATTGATGACCGGTCGAAATTTATTTTATTCAGGTTCTCGACAGGTTTTAATTGGATTAGCTGCCGCCCTTCTAACATTTGGAGTTGGAAGGTTGATAGGCGTTTCGCTCGGTGCATAATAAATAAATAAAAATACAATAATAAAATGACAAAACCTGACTGGGTAACTGATTCTATTTTTTACCAGATATTTCCAGATAGATTCTATAATGGGGATACCACCAATGATCCTCCAAATGTAAAACCTTGGAATTCAACTCCCTCGAACAAGAGTTTTCACGGAGGAGATCTAATTGGAATTACCAAGAAATTAGACTACTTACTGGATCTCGGTATAAATGCAATATATATAAATCCTATTTTCCAGTCTCCCTCTAATCATCGTTATAATACGTATGATTATTACAAGATAGATTCAAAATTGGGGGATTTAAATGAATTCAAATTCTTTTTGGACATTGCCCATAAAAACAATGTTCACGTAATTTTAGACGGTGTATTTAACCATTGTGGGCGTGGTTTTTTTGCATTCAATGACATGCTCGAAAATAATAATGATTCTCCATATAAAGATTGGTTTCTTCCCAACACTTTTCCATTGGATGCATATTCTCCTGGTAAGGCAAAAAATTATGAGGCTTGGTGGCAAATTAAGAGTCTTCCGAAATTTAATATAAAAAATCCTGCAGTACGCGAGTATTTATTTAGAGTAGCAAAATACTGGATTGATCTTGGTGCTGATGGATGGAGGTTAGATGTCCCAAACGAGATAAATGATATTGAATTCTGGCAGGAGTTTTGTGCAGGAGTTAAATCTATTAATAAAAATGCATATATTCTTGGAGAAATTTGGATTCCAGATAACAAATGGGTTGCAGATGATTTGTTTGATGGATTAATGAACTATCCGCTTCGAGACTTATTATTAAAGGCTCTTATTCACGAACCTCCCTCAATTTCCGATTTTTCCAGCGGTATTAATAACTTAATTAATATATACTCACCTGCAACCGGCTTTTTGAATTACCAATTACTTGGTTCACATGACACCGAAAGAATATTTTCATTACTAAAAGGAAATATCAATAAAATTAAATTAGCCTTCCAGTTTATCTTTTCTTTACCGGGAACTCCAGCTATCTATTATGGTGACGAAATCGGCTTGCAAGGTGGTAAAGATCCAGCCTGCAGAAGCACATTCAATTGGGACAATAAGTTATGGAATAACGAATTATTAAATTGGACAAAACTCTTAATTAGTACTCGGAAAAATAATTCATTATTAAGAACTGGTACCGTTTCCGTTCTTAACCAGTATGATTCAGCAAATTGTCTAATGCTAGTCCGTTCTATGGATTCTAGGAAATTATTTATGCCTTTTAACTTTTCATCTCAAAATGTTACTATTGATATACCGTTATCAATTGCTAATCTGACTAAAAGTCATCATGCAATCGATATTCTGAAGAATGAAACCATTATTGGAAATAATGGTTTCATTAATATCAAATTGCATCCATATACAGGCGCTTGGATTTCTGTTGATTGAGGTACTATTTATTTCATAAACTGTTTAAAACAACCTAATTTCCAGTCCATACTTTTCCCCCTTGAATAATCGTATTATCAGGCACATCAGCATAAATAATTGCACCATTTCCTATTCGGCAACGATCACCAATATTTACACCGATTGCCGTTGTTACACCCATTCCAATTAAGCAAGCATTTCCTATATGCACCAATCCAGCTAATAAACAGCCAGGTGCTATATGGCTATGCGCACCTATTGCACAATCATGCGACACTACAGCATTAGTATTAATAATTGAATTTTTACCGATCACAGCTTCTGAACCTATATAAGCATTAGCAAATATCTGCACACCGTGGTTTAAATGTGCACTTTTTTCAATTGTTGCTTTCTGGTGAATAATTACTGGAAGTTTAAAACCGCTTTCCTCAAGTAATTTGCATATTTTTATGCGTATATTAATATCAACAATACCCCCTACGGAATTAGCCGCATAAATTACTCCTGCCTCATAAAGCTTTTCTAGAGTTGTCCGATTTCCTAGAACTGGTATACCCAAAACCATATCCCCGATTAAAATATTATCATCGATAATACCGATAATTTTGAATTTCTCGAGACTGCTAATCATTTCAATAACCGCTTTTGCATGACCCCCTCCACCATAAATAACAATCGCTTTTTCTTTCTCACTAATCTCAGGCAATTTTATTTTTTGGTTTTTTTGTGCAATCTCATGAATGGTAGAACTTGTTATCAGATCAGAAGATGGTATATTATTTATATCAATCTGTAATTCCAGCGCTAACTTTCTTGCTGGATCAGTTATCCTTATCTCGTCTTTTTTCTGAAAACTTTCTTCCTTAATCCTTTCTGGAATTCGTGTATCAATCTTGTCAGTAATCCATCCAATTATGTCTTCAACAAGTACAATATCGTCATTCTTAACATTTAGATGAATAAAGCCTGATCGAGTAGATTCGATATCTATAGTAGCTTTGGTTGTTTCTAGAGTTAATATTTTTTCGCCTCGTTTTATCAACTGTGATTCTTTAACAAATATGTTTACAACCCTGGCTTCAGGTTCATTAGCATTTAACAAAGGTACTTTTATTTCTTCCATGGATTCTCTCATTGGCTTAATAATTTTCCGAAAACTCAATAATTTTTTCTTTAAGGAGATCTTTCGAAGGAAGGATTATTTCTTCGAGAGTCTTTGAATTTGGGATTGGCAAATTTAAAGCACCAATCCTGGATGTTCTCAAGTAATTTGTACTCTCTTCCTGAATTCTGGCTACAATCTCAGATCCCCAACCGCTCCTAACCGTTCCTTCTTCAAAAGTGATCATTTTTTTTGTTTTTTTTATGGAATCAATCAGTGGATCGAGGTTTGTTTGGTTTAATTGAGTGAATAGAATAATCTCAGTTTCAATTTCCCTCTCGTATAATAATTCGAGTGCAGCTTTTCTGACAATCTCAAAGTTATAACCATAGGTTGCAATTGTGACCTTCGGATTGGATGTAAATTGAATTCTTAATACTGGGTAATATTCGTCATTTGAACTCACTTCTGCATCCAATAAATCACCAGTTTTAATTTCCAGTAAAAAGGAAGTATATAGAAGTTTATGTTCTATAAACAAAACAGGGTTATTATCTTTGATTGTTTTTTTTAATAAATTTCCAGGATTGTCCAATGTATTAGGGGCAATTATCTTTATTCCTGGAACACCAAGAAATAATTTCTCCAATGATTGACTATGTGTTGGGCCATATCCTCTTCTTCCACCCATTGGAGTACGTAATACTATTGGAACTTCAACTTTTCCATTGAAAACCCAATGGAATTTTGATGCATGATTGATAATTTGATCTGCTGCCAACGTAAGAAAATCGCCAAACATAATTTCTACTATAGGTCTTAATCCGCGCATTGCCATCCCTGTTGCTATCCCAACGATGGCACCTTCGGAGATGGGTGTTGTAAAAACTTGGTTAGGAAACTTAGTGCTTAATCCCTGGGTTACTTTAAACGCCCCTCCATATGGATCCAGCAAATCCTCTCCAATTACTATAATTCTCTTATCCTCTTCCATAGATTCTCTTAATCCTAGATTAAGAGATTTCAAAACATTATTCATAATTAAATATTTTCCATATGTTTGATACTGGGATTAGGATCAATTTCTGATCGATTAAAAGCATCTTCAATAATATCCGACACTTCTGAGTCTACTCTCACTAGTTCTACCTTATTTAATCCTTTCTTTATCAATTCAATCGGATCACTTTTCTTGTAATAATCAATCTCTTTAGGATCTCTATAATCGTCACCTTTTGAATGCGCTGAGAATCGATATGTTTTGATAATTAAACCAAATGGAGAAGATGATCCTTTTATGGCATCGACAGCTTGACGTGCACCTTCTTGGACCACTTCAACATCGGTTGTGTTTAACTCAATGGTTTCTATACCAAATGCTTGAAATCTTGATTTTATATTTCCAGACATTGCTAGCTCGATAGGTGTAGTTTGGGCATATAGATTATTTTCTACAACATATAGAATTGGTATTTTCCAAAGGGAAGCGATATTAAAACTTTCATATACGATACCTTCCCCAAATGTTCCATCACCTAGAAAAACCAAAACAATTTTATTTGTCTTCAGATATTTTTCTGCAAGAGCCATCCCTGTTGCTACAGGTACAATCCCCCCCTGGATTCCATTTGAATAGAAATTCTTAAACTGAATATGTTGGCTACCCCCTCTTCCCCCGACCAGACCTGTAGCTTTTCCCATCACTTCAGCTGCAAGGAGATAAGGATCTCCTCCATAAGCTAGGAAATGCCCGTGACATCGGTGGTTACTGAATACTACCTCTTCACCGTTTAAAACGCTGAAAATTCCGACTGCGTTTGCTTCTTGTCCTATATAAGCATGTGTAGTGCCAGATACTTTACCCGATGAGAACAGATCTAATAATTTTTCTTCAAACTTCCGAATAAGCAACATGTCACGATATAACTTGTATTTATTATTCATTTAGTAATTATAAAGGTTTTATTGTTTTCATTTGATTGCCATTTATAAGAATATTCAAGGATATTTCTTTGGTTAATTCGTCAACATGGTATAATTTTCTTTCATGGATAAAAATAAATCGATCCGACATGACAAAATCCGCTGTCCGAATTGCGGGACACAGGTTGAACCAAATGCCTCTAAATGCCAGGTATGTGGCCACAATTTCAGTTCGGCTGGAAATGAAAGTAATATCCGCGTAAGTAAAATGCCAGAAATCAGGATCAAATTACCGCTGGCGCTGGGTATGCTTTTACTTATTCTTACTTTAGGTGCTGCTGGTACTTATTTTGGATTAAATGCAGGAAATAGAATTGTAGAACCTACAGCAATTCCGACAACAGCTCCTTCTCAAACCATAACACCAACACCAACTGAAACCAAAATACCAACTCAAACTCCAACGCCAACTCAACTTCCCCCCATTGAATATACAGTTAAATCCGGTGATTATTGCAGTAATCTAGCAATATTGTTCAATGTTTCCATACAATCCATAATTCTTTCCAACAATTTATCTGCGAATTGTACATTAACCGTTGGGCAGAAACTTCTGATACCACAACCGACACCAACGCCACTACCAGCGGCAACGGTCACATTAGTTTCAGCCGATGCAACAAGAGCTGCTTGCCAGACTGTAACAATTACAGTCCAGGAAACGGATACACTAAGTTCCATTTCACTAAATTATGGTGTTTCGATGGAAGCAATAAAGGAATGGAATGGCTTAAGCACTGACAATGTGTACTTAAATCAACCGTTAACTGTCCCATTGTGTATGCGTGCAGCAACCCCTGGACCCACTCCCACGCCAACGCTTCCACCTCCTTATCCTGCACCCAATCTTTTATTACCTGCAAATGGAGCTGCTTTTAATCTTTCCTCAGACACTGTTATATTGCAATGGGCTTCAGTTGGTACATTAAGAAATAATGAATCCTATCTTGTAATAGTGGAAGATATCACGGAAGGATTAGGCCGTAAATTAAATGAATATGTAACAGATACTAAATTTATTATTCCAATTTCTTTCAGACCTCAAGACGATCAACCTCATGCATTTTCCTGGCAGATTGTTGTTGTAAGACAATCTGGAACCGATAGTCAAGGAAAAATTATCTGGGAACAAGGCGGATCTCCGAGCCAATTGAGAATCTTCATATGGAGCGGTGCTTCTCCATCTGCACAAACCCCAACGCCATAACGACGGAAATTAATTATCTAAATTAGAAAAAGACCTCTTAATAATAGAGCAAAGGAGGTCTTTTCTCATTATTTAATTGCACATTAATAAGTATTTATGATTCTTCAAGCATTTTAGTGGTTAAGGATTTTGGACGTTCTAACGGTTGTCCAAGCGCTCTAGCCCAAACAAGGTTTGCGGATACGCCTAATGCCCTACTTACACCAAATAAGACAGTATAAAAATCAAATTCTCTAATGCCATAATGATATTGCAGGGTTCCGGAAATCGCATCAACATTCGGAGCCGGATTCTTTGCCTTGCCTTGTTCTTTAAGTACTTGCGGAACCACTTCAAAGACCATATCCGCAAGCTTAACGAGGTCATCTTGTGGAAATCTTGATTTGGCAAATTTCATTTGAGCTGTGAATCTAGGGTCTGGAACTCGAAGAACAGCATGTCCATAACCAGGAATGACTTTCCCACTCTCTAGGGTTTTCCATGCAAATTCACGAAGCTGTTCCTTTGTAGGAACACCACCAAATTCATCCTTAACATTCAATAACCAACCTAAACATTCTTGATTTGCCAAACCATGCAATGGCCCTGCCAAACCGTTTAAGCCTGCTGAAAATGCATAGTATATATCGGATAAAGAAGATCCAACCAGATGAGTCGCATGTGCACTTACATTTCCACTTTCATGATCCGAGTGAATAATAAAATATAGTCTTGCTAATTCCGTATAACCATCTTCACTGATTCCCATCATTTGAGCAAAATTTGCTCCCCAATCCAAGTTTGGATCTACGGTCGGGATTTCACCATCCCGGAATTTTAAATTGTAAATATATGCTGCTATGACAGGCAATTTTGCAGTCAAATTTAAACTATCTTCAAGCATTGGTTCCCAATAGTCCTCTTTCTTCATACCTTCATGGTAAAGGCGAGAAAATTCAGATTGGGTTTGAAGCGATTGTACAGCCAAAGTGAATAATGTCATTGGATGTGTATTTCCAGGAAGGATCTTAAGCGTTTCGAACACATAACTTGGTACGTTACTACGTTTAAACCACTCATTCTCAACCATCAACGCATCTTCCTTACTAGGAATGTCTCCCGTTAAGAGAAGGTAATATAAACCCCCTACATATGGCATTTCCGCTGAATCTGGTTTTGGTAATTTTGCCAAGACTTCTGGGATACTATATCCTCTAAATCGAATACCTTCAGCAGGGTCAACGTATGATATATCTGAAACAAGGACTTTGGAATTCCTCATACCGCCATAAACCTGACCTATGGTTACATGATCAATAATCTGATCACCTTTTTCTTTTAATAACTTCATAACCCTAGAACGTAATTCAGGTAATTTCTCACTAATATTTTCTTTAATACCCATTAATTTCTCCAATTTATCTATAGTTCAACTAAGGATTTCAATGCATCTATAGATTCAGCAACTGCATTTGCTGAAATTGTTAAAGCTGATTTCTCTGACTCATTTAAATCATATTCAATAATATTTTCGATTCCAGTTCTACCGAGCTGAACAGGTACGCCGAAAAAGATATCATTCAAACCATATTCACCTTGCAAATAAGCGGCAGCAGGAATTATAAGATGTTTATCCTTTAGAATTGCCTCAACCATTTGTGCTATTGCTGCTGAAGGCGCGTAATAAGCAGAACCTGTCTTCAGAAGATTAACTATCTCACCCCCACCTTTTCTTGTTCTATCCACGATCGAATTTAATTTATCTGCAGGAAGGATCTCCCCGAGAGGGACACCTGCGACATTGGAATGTCTGGTTAAGGGTACCATCGAGTCACCATGACCACCTAATACATAACAATTAATATTCTCGACACTTACTCCTAACTCCATACTAACAAACGCTCTCATTCTGGCAGAATCCAGAACTCCAGCCTGTCCTACCACTCGATTTGGAGGTAAATTACCAATTTTCATACTTAAATAAGCCATAGCATCTAAAGGGTTAGTTAAAATTATATAAATAGCATCTGGAGAGTACTTTAATGTTTCTGTTGTTGCATTCCCTACAATCTCAGCATTTACCCTTAAAAGATCATCTCGACTCATCCCAGGTTTCCTGGGAAGACCTGCTGTGATAACAATAATATCTGATCCTGTTGTGTCTTTGTAATCGTTAGTCCCGAATATAGAAACATCTTTGCCGATAATCGGGAGTGCTTCTGTTAAGTCTAATGCTTTTCCTTGTGGCATACCTTCTACAATATCAACCAAAACAACGTCTGCAAATTCACGTTCAGCGATCCAATGGGCCGAAGTCGAACCAGTCATACCTGCTCCAATAATTGAAACTTTTGCCTTCATTTATCCTCCACAACTAATTAATTCCTATGCCAACATATAATGGATTCCAATCCAAATATTGATTATTATTATTTGTTAAGTTTCATTCTCTAAATATCGAACAGCTTGTATTGCCGCGGCTGCACCCATTCCGGCAGAGGTTACTACTTGTTTAAAATGTGGATCTGCGGCCTCACCTGCAACAAATACTCCAGGTACATTGGTTTCCATCAAATTATTTGTTTTGATGTAATTTTCATCATCCAAATCAAGTTTTCCTTTAAACATTCCTGTGTTTGGTGAATGACCAATGAAAATAAAAATTCCATCTGTTACAAGATTTCTTTTTTCATTTGTGACTTTATTGATCACGTCAATGGATTCTACTTTTCCTTCACCATGAATAGCTAACACCTCTGAATTCAGAATGAATTCGATTTTTTTATTTGTCATGGCTCTTTTTTGAAGAATAGGACTAGCTCTGAATTCATCTCTCCGATGAATAATGGTAACTTTATTGGCAAAGCGGGTGATGAATATACCTTCTTCTAGAGCACTATCTCCTCCCCCAACAACTGCAACATTCTTATTCTTAAAAAACCACGCATCACACGTACCGCAGTAAGAAACCCCTCTGCCTGTTAATTCTTTTTCACCAGGGATATTTAGATAATTTGGGTTTGCCCCTACTGCAATGACAATTGTCTTCGTTAATACTTCACCATTATCTGTCGTAATACGGAAAGGAGGTTTTGATAAATCCACTTTAGAAGCTATATCAAATTCAACTCTTGCGCCAAATCTCTCTGCTTGTATCTGAAATAGTTCACCCAGTTCAATTCCCCCAACACCTTCCGGAAAACCCGGGTAATTTTCAATTTCATTCGTTAACGCAGCCTGCCCTCCCAACTGTAAACCCGTAAGAACAAGTGGATTCAAGTCTGCCCTTGCAGCATAAATTGCCGCGGATAACCCTGCAGGTCCCGCGCCAAGAATTACCATTTCTTCAATTTTTTTTATTTTTTCCATATTAAATACTTAATCCTCGTAAGAAAAAACTTTAGATCCTATTCGCTATTATAAGATGCGATAAGGGCGGATTTGTTGCATTAAGAGATGTTAATTACATGCTGCATCAGTTATTGCCAAACCATTATCCAAGATCCTAAATGCTTCCATTAATTCAGCTTCAGTGATAATCAAGGGAGGAATAATAAGTATGGTATGCCAGTGTGTATAAATGAATAATCCATTATCCAAACAATATTTCCGTAGGGAATTCATTTCTGGACTGGTACTATTCCAGGGAGTCATTGGTTCTTTTGTGTTTCGATTTTTTACCAACTCAATTACTCCGAATAAACCAATTGACCGGATTTCACCAACACAATTATGTTTCTCTCCTAAATCCAGCAACAGTTTATGTAATGTTGCACCCATTAATTCTGCATTCTCGACGATTTTTTTCTCTTTCATTACTTCAATGTTGGCTATCGCTGCAGCAAGTGAAATTGGATGAGCTGTATAAGTGAGTCCTGATTCATATTTAATTTTATCAAATGCAGCAGATATCACAGGAGTCATAGCGACAGCCCCAAGAGGGGCATATCCAGAAGTCAAGCCTTTTGCCATTGTCATAATATCAGGTACAACATTCCAATTATCCACAGCAAACCATTTTCCTGTTCTTCCGAAACCGCTCATAACTTCATCTGCGATCATCACGATGCCATATTTATTACATAAATCCCTTACCCCTTGTAAATATCCAACAGGTGGGATTATTACACCGTTAGTACCTGTAACAGACTCAATTAAAATACCTGCAATTGTTCCTGGTCCCTCGTATTGAATGATCTCTTCAAGATGATTAAGATAATCCTCTGAGAATTCCTGTTCGGAAATATTTTGGTTCAATCTGTGGAATGTAGAACGATATCTGTATGGGTCCAAGAAATGGATGATTCCCGGCATGTTTAATGGTTCCCAGAACCATCTTCTCGGATCTCCAGTAGCAGCCATCGAGCCTGCCGTAGCGCCATGGTAAGAGCGATACCTGGTTAATATTTTAAATTTTCCTGTATAGCCGCGTGCTAATTTTATGGCATTTTCGTTTGCGTCAGCTCCACCTAAAGTAAACAATATTTTTGTTAATTTTTTCCCAGGTGATATATCTGCAATCAATTTTGATGCATAAGCTCTTACGTTAGAAGTCATGCTGGGTGCTGCATAAGTCAATTGTCTTGCTTGTCTCGCAATCGCATCAATGATATGTTTTTCTCCATGACCGACATTTACGCACATTGTCATCGAATTTAAATCAAGGTATTTTTTTCCATCCTGGTCCCAGAAATATACACCCTTGGCAGTTTTAATCTGAATAGGATCGATGTTTGTCTGAGTTGACCATGTCCAGAAAGCATTTTCTTTAGTAAATTGGCTAATCTCTTCCTTCGATAACTCTCTCATGGACACCTCTTTATGCAGTAATTTATACAGAATAACTAAGGGTAATTATTCAATTGTTTTAATACAGCTCTCGCCGGAGAACCATCACAACCAGGTATTTTCAGCGGTAGGCAAAATAACTCATAATAACCCCCATCAATGGCTGATAAATTTAAACCTTCCACTATGATAACCTGGGCTCCTAAAAGAATCTGATGAGTTGGTATGCCATCTTCAAATGGTGCAACTGAAAGATAATCAACTCCCACTAGTTTGATACCTCTTTTCACAATCCATTCAGCCCCGCTTTTGTCAATTGCTACAAAATTTTTATTAAATGTGGTATATTTCAGATTCCACAATTTTGAATTCTCGGTTTTAATAATTAATCTGTCTATTCCCTTTGGAATAGTCGAATTTTGAAGGACTTTATTGTTAATAACCTTTGGTTCTTCGGCAATTTCCACTACGTAAACTACACCAACCAAAGTATCCAGACTCAACTTTTCAACGGTGATATTGTTATTCATGAAATGATGAGGAGCATCAATGTGTGTTCCTGCATGTACACCCATTTTCATGTAGGATACATTACATGTGTCCCCTTTATCCATGGAACTTATTGTGGAAATATTAATTTTTGGGTCACCAGGCCATACAGGAAAATCATTCGTTAATGGTAGAGATATATCTATTAACATTTTTTTATCTCTTTGTTTATATCTAAATTCTAATATTCTTTTTCTAGTCAAATTCCTATAAATAAATCCGTTGTTTTTCCTTAAGTTTATCAGTAGGATAATTGGCCAATTGATCGAAAAAATTGAATTTAAATAAAACATCCGATGAAATAATTCCATCGGATGTTTGTAATAAAAAATATTTAAGGATTTGCTGAATATCCTGGTCCATCGGTGAAATAGTCATAGTTAGATTGAATGTCTTCAGTTAGATCAACAGTTTCACCACTTTCAAGAGCTTTCACCGTTTCTAAAATTACAGGATCGCCATTGTGGTTTTCGCCTTCGTAATGTCCTTCAAGCCCAACTCGATTAATATATTCGCCACCCCGAGCCTCGTAGGGATTTGGTACTTCATCTTCAGGAAAGATCGCTGCATAGGGGCACTCTGGGACACAAGCACCACAATCAATACATGTTTCGGGATCGATATAGTACCATGGGTATTTTTCTTGAGGTTCACCTGGAACGATACATTCTACCGGGCAAACATCTACACAACCACTGTCGCGCAAACAAAGACTTGTAATGATATGGGTCATCGAGTAATCCTCCTTAATTTCATATTTTATTCATTCTACCCCAAAAATGCATATAATTATTAATATTGCATATATTTTATCTAAATTGTGTATGAATTTCATAATATTCAGCTTCCATTGCTTGACACCAGTTTAGAAAGTAATTATTATACTTTTTAAGTAACAGCCAATTCTACTATTTATATTTCTTTGGAGGAAATGATGATATACAAAATTCTAGATAAACTGGATAAATATGTAAAATTTGATTCTGCCAGTGCTCATTGTGATATACCTTGTGGAATTTATGATCCCCATCAAGCACAAATAGGTGCTCTTACAGTTGTTCGTATGATGGATCTTATGAATGATTTAAACAATTCTTCCGATAAAGAAAAGGATGACTATCATAATAGCATGAGTCGTTATATCGCCACCAAGGAAGAACATGCCGAAATTGCAAAACATGAGATTAGAGTGATTTGGGGTGATTATTTCAAGAATGAAAAAAACCCAAACGTAGATGAACTCGTTCATAAAATTATGCAGCTTGGATCAAAGTGTCGTCAAACAGCCGACCGAGACTCAGGTTTAGCATTTGTAGCGGCGATAAATGAATTTGCAGAGATCTTCTGGAAGACAAAAGGTGTAAAGATCAAGAAAGCAATTGCGCCATATTCACCATCGCTTGAAATGGTTTATCCTGATTTATAAATCTGAAACTCTACCGACAATCTTCTTATAAGATTATTATGAAGACTCCCTGGTTCTCAATTATCCGAATCAAGGGAGATAGTATGAGCCCAAATTACAGTGCAGGAGACTTTGTATTGATCTCAAAGTCTCCTGCAGTTTTAAATAACCTTTCCATTGGTGATGACGTCGTATTTATCCATCAAATCTACAATAAATTGATCAAGCGAATTATTGCGATTCAACCTGACAATTTCATTTTAGTTAAAGGTTTAAATCCATTAAGTGTTAATAGTGAAATATTAGGTCCTGTTCACATTAGTTCGATTATCGGTAAAGTTATCTTACACATATCAAAGTAAAATTCATTAAGCGGGAACTAATATGAAACAACTTTATTTTGAATATTAATCATTATGACGAATAAGAATTATAGGGTACTTTTCCCATTTATTGTCATCATTGGATTAATTGCGGTATCGACTGCTTCTATTTTAATTCGGTTCGCCCAACAAGAAGCCCCTTCTTTTGTTATTGCTTCTTTACGCATGGTTATTGCTACATTAATGATTTCTCCAATTGCGATTGGAAACTATGCAAACGAAATAGTTTCTATAAACAGAAAAGATCTTTTCCTTATTATTATGGCAGGTTTTTTTCTAGCTTTACACTTTGCTACATGGGTAACTTCGCTTGAATATACAAGTATTGCAAGCTCTGTCGTCCTTGTTTCTACCGGACCCTTATGGGTGGCAATAATTTCTGCATTATGGCTACGCGAAGATTATAATAATTTCACATTTCTTGGTATTTTCGTAGCGATTATCGGAGTGGTAATTATTACTCTCAATGACTCCTGTTTTTATAATGAGCTTATTATATGTTCAGATAATCTCACAAGGTTTGATTCTAAGTTGGTACTTGGAGATATCCTCGCATTAATTGGCGCAGTTTCTGTGGCTGGTTATTTTCTTATCGGACGAGTCTTGCGTCCAAAAATAAATCTTATCCCTTATATATTCTTGGTTTATGGAAGTGCTTCGATATTTCTAATTCTATTATTGATCATATCAAAGGAATCGATTCTTGGTTTTTCTAACACAACATATTTGTGGATTTTCCTTTTAGCATTGTTTCCACAGCTAATAGGCCATTCAATTTATAACTGGTCATTAAAACATATTTCTGCAACCCTTGCATCGATGGTTACTTTAGGGGAGCCGATTGGAACAACTATTCTCGCAATATTAATTTTTAAAGAATTTCCTGGGTTGTTAAAAGTAATTGGAATGCTTATGATTCTGGCCGGAATTTTCTATGTATCGAGATTAAATCGTGTAAGTTCGAATGCTTAAATCCTCTTGTACGTATGGTTTAGTTCATGGATTTTATCTGTGATTATTCTTAATTTAGTCATATCACCCTCCATTCTCCATGTCCAATTTCCATTTTTTACGCCAGGGATATTCATTCGTGATTTGGATCCAAGCGCTATTAGATCCTGGATCGGTGCTATAACAGTCTTTGCATTCGAGTCCCAACACATCTCAATAATCTCCCAAGAATTAATATCACTAATATTCTTGTTCAATATTCTCTGAAGATTCCTTCTCTCAGTTTCATTTATTTTTCCTAACCACCCTTTTACTGTATTATTATCGTGGGTTCCGGTGTAAAGGAAACAATTTTCTGGAATTTGAATCTCCAGATTTAACCCGTTATCGTCAAATAAGAATTGAATTATCTTCATACCAGGTATTCTTAGTTCTTCTCTTAGAGATATTACTTCATCATCAATATTGCCTAGATCTTCAGCAATGAAAGGTTTTGAATTCGGAAAATCATTTAAGTATTTCATGGATTTGAATAGATCAATTCCAGGGCCATCCACCCAGTTTCCTTTTATGGCTGATTTTTCAATTGCAAAAACCTCCCAGTATTTACTGAATCCTCTAAAGTGATCTAATCTTAATAGATCTACCAATTCTAGGTTTTTATTAATTCTTTCATTCCACCATATGTAATTCTGTTTCTTATTAGCCTCCCAATCATAAACAGGATTTTCCCACAATTGACCTTTTGCCGAAAAGTAATCAGGTGGGACTCCAGCGATTACTAGTGGATTTCCAAATTTATCCAATTTAAACAGGTCTGGATATCTCCAAACATCAACACTGTCATGGGATATATAAAGCGGTAGATCTCCAATCAGTTTTATGTTTTTACTAGCAGCGTAATCTTTTAATAATTTCCATTGTTTGAAAAAAATAAATTGTATGAATTTCTGTTTGATTATTTTATCTTTCAGGATTAATTTTAAGGTATTGATAGCTAAAAGATCTCTTTTCTTGGCCGGATCTGGCCATTTTGTCCAGTTTTGATTTCTAAATTTTAATTTGAAAGCTGAAAACATAGCGAAATCATCTAACCAATATTTATTGTCATCGCAAAAATACTGAAATTCAGCTGATCCTGTTATTGAACCTTTGAATTTATTAAATGCCTTTGCTAATAATCTTTGCTTATAATTTTTTACGTTTCTATATTCAACTCTATCATTATAGAAATCTAATTCCTTTAAGTCATCCTTATTATTAATATATCCTTCTTTATACAAAATCTTAGGCGAAATTAATATAGGATTACCAGCAAACGCAGATATTCCTTGGTATGGAGAATTTCCTTTACCGGGAATTACTACTGGTAAGAATTGCCAATATTTGCAGCCGACTTCATTTAAGAAATCGATAAACTTATATGCATTTCCACCAATATCACCAACCCCATATTTCCCTGGCAAACTGGTAATATGTAATAAAATCCCCGATCCTCGATCAAACATAATCTGGTTTGCGTTTGGTTTCGATTAATTCTCCGCCATGAACGATCATGTTCTGGTAGTCTGAATTCAATACATCATTAGCAATAATGGCACCTGGTTCAATGGTTATATTCGGTTTAACTTGGCTGTTCTTACCTATCAATACTATAAACTCACTATCGCTAGAACCAATTTTCGCTTTGCTTCCTACGAGTACTCTTTTATCCAATATTGATTTTTCGACAATTGAATATGCTTCAACAATATTATCAGTAAGCAATATCGATTCTTTTATATAAGAGCCTTTTTTGATCACAACCCCAGGTGATAGTATACTTTTTTCGATTATTACATCTTCTTCTATGATACATCCATCAGAAATCATGCTATCCCGTATTATTGCTCCCGATTTGATTCTTGATGGTGGTCGTTCTTCTGTTCTGGTGTGGATTACCCAGGATCTATCATTAAGTTTTAATTGTGGGTCATCATTTAATAAATCCATATGTGCTTTCCAATAAGATGATATTGTTCCGACATCCACCCAATAACCTGAAAATGGATATGCATAAATTCTTAATTTATCCTTTACTAATTTTGGCAAAATATCTTTCCCAAAATCATGAGTACTGGCTGGGTCCTGATTGTCTTCCCATAAATATTTATCCAATATGTCTAAATTGAAGAGATATACGCCCATATTAGCAAGATTAGAAGAAGGATTTTCTGGTTTTTCAATAAATGATATAACTCGATAACCGGAATCTACGCCAACGATCCCAAACCTGGAAGCTTCTTCAAGATTAACTGGAATGGTTGCCAGAGTCACATCTGCCTCGTGATCAAAATGAAAAGTGATCATAGGGTCATAATCCATCGAATAGATGTGATCTCCAGACAGGATTAATACATTATCAGGGTTAGTTTGTTTAATAAAGGTAAAATTCTGCTGGACAGCATCAGCTGTTCCTTCATACCAATCTGAAGCAAACCTTGCTCTATACGGAGTGTATATACGAACTCCACCAGTAAAATCCCTATTCAAATCCCATGGCCCACCTGCTCCTATATGATGAATTAATGAATGTGGCCGATATTGGACCAATACCAT
>Ga0209641_10001631_pt1 | contig 19833 bp, 24 predicted proteins | sample RifCSP16_1_FD_184022 | JGI IMG/M metagenome (GOLD analysis project Ga0209641, IMG submission 184022) | Soil microbial communities from Rifle, Colorado - Rifle CSP2_sed 16_1 (SPAdes) (version 2) | ecosystem: Environmental > Terrestrial > Deep subsurface > Rock core/Sediment | place: Rifle... | reverse complement strand
TAATAATAATATATTAGTGACTACATATTTATCGACAAATTGCCATTATCTATCCTTGTATTCTATACTTATGTGTTTTTGCTGGGGTGAACATCCGATATAACAAAGAAATCATTCAATCGCTGGCAGGATTCCATTGGGCTATATTTTAGTGTTTGATGGCTAATTAGTATAAAACTATGAATCCCTTTTTCGTAGGTCTTGAAATGAGTATTCCCAATTCATAAAGAACAATCATGGGGACGGCGGTCATGGTTTGGGTAAACGGGTCAGGTGGAGTGACTATAGCAGCAATGATAAAGATTACTAAGATAGCGTATTTTCTCCACGCTATAAATTTATCAGGCGTAATAAACCGAATCTTTGAGAGGAGGAGCATAACGAGTGGCAATTGGAAGACTAATCCCAGGGCTACCGTCAGCATGAAAACAAATGAGACGTATGTCCCCATGGTAATAATGGGTTGGATGCCAGGACCGAGGATGCCGATCAGGAATTGCAGACCAAAGGGAATTAACAAAAAATACCCAAAGAGTCCCCCGACCACAAACGCACCGTAAGAAATGGGAAGAAACAAAAGCACATACTTTTGCTCTTTTTTATACAGTCCCATGCTCACAAATTGCCATATTTGGTAAATGACAAATGGATAGGCCAAAAAAACTGATGTTATAAAACACAGTTTCATGTAAGCATAGAAACCCTCCTGGTAACTTAACACCTGCAATTCCGTCGAAAGGCCGGCTTTTAACATGGCGAACTTATGTGGGTTTTTTGCCACGTCCAGGATCTGTACCTTAAAAAACCAGCATACTACAAAACAAAGAACAATGGCGATAATGGAATAAACGACCCTGCGTCGCAACTCTTCCAGATGTGAGCCTAATGACATCCTTAAATTTTCAATTCCATCAATTACTTCTTCTGTTTCTAACTTTCCCACACTCGAACCCCGGTATGTTTATTGATACGTAATATCTACCTTTACTCTTGAAATCGTAATAAAAAAATAGTGGATTTATATTACAAACATACCTTTAAAATTACAAGGAACAATTCGAGGGGTTATCGAAGGGATTTCACTATTCTTTTAAAATAAAATCACCGGTTTGATGCCCATAGGTGTCATTAAAATATTTGAAGCTGTCAACGTCTGCCAGAATCAGATTGAGAGTTGCATTTTTGCGGCTCGCCAGGTTAATCTCCTTTTCAAGAAAGCTTTGGAAAGCGAATAGGAGTTGATAACAGAGCGGGAAACCTCCACTTTTGGGTAACCTCGTATCCAATAAATGCATGGTCTGCTCCTATAGTATTACTCTGTAAAAACTTCTTTTCCCCATTTTCATGAGGACAAGTTTTGTAAGTTTTTTTTCGTGTTCTTCGTGGTTAAACTCTTTTTGGTTGCGGTTATGCAGCGCTATGTCTCTTTCCAATCTATCACTTTGGGAATCTGCTGCGATGGTTTATAACGGATGAGCGCCAACAAAAGTTCTTCGGGGTCGTGAGACGTTATAATCAGTTGGCGATGTTCCGTTGAAATGAAACGTTCCTGTAACATATAATCTACGAACTTCAGGAGCAAGTCAAAATACCCTCCCACGTTGAGCAACCCAATCGGCTTTGTATGCAGTCCCAGTTGCGCCCAGGTAATAATCTCGAAAAACTCATCGAGGGTGCCAAACCCCCCTGGCATGGCAATAAAGGCATCGGATAACTCCGCCATCATGGCCTTTCGCTCGTGCATACTCGATACGAGGTGGAGTTCCGTCAGACCATCGTGGGCAAATTCTTTGGAAGAGAGGGCGTGCGGGATCACACCGATAACTTCTCCTTTTTTCCCCAGAACAGCGTCTGCAACGACTGTCATCAGGCCAATACTTCCTCCGCCGTAGACGAGTCCTATTTCATGGTATACAATGGCTTTGCCCAATTGCTGAGCGGCATCGGTATAGGCAGAACGTGCGCCATGATTGGAACCACAAAACACACAGATGCGTTTTATGGAATTATTGGTTTCCATTCATTGCCTACATCTTTATACCTGTTTTATATAAGGTATTCAGAATATTCATGGCGAGTTCCATAGCCTGAGGTTTCGAGAGTAACAATTCATAATCATCGGTATCTTCTTCGCCTTCCACAACAATTTCAACACCTCCTGTTCTTGCAACGACGACAATCTTTTTCTTTTCTTCCATGGTTACCATCCTTTCTCCAAAGTTACTGTTTAGTAATTTCAAAGCACTATATTTTATTTTTAACGATTTCCATCTTCAAATGGGCAATAGAACCAGACGGATTCAAGTCTTTGGGACACACCTCCTGGCAGTTAAAAACCGTGTGACAGCGCCATACGCCATGCTCGTCGTTTACAATTGCCAAACGCTCCTGCTTTGCGCCGTCTCGCGTATCGGATAAGAACCTATCCATATTGAGAAGGGACATAGGCCCCAGGTACTTTTCATGCGACGCCGTAATGGGACACGAGGAATGGCAACAGGCGCACAGAATACAATCAATCAGAACGTCAATCCTTGCCCTTTCGTCCGGACTCTGTATCTGTTCCCCAGCCGTTGGCAACGACTTGCCGGGTATCAGGTATGGTTTTATGTGCTCATACTTTTCCCAGAATGGTTTCATATCGACAAAGAGGTCTTTGTGAATGGCCATGTGTGACAGGGGACGAATGGTAACTGTGTTTGATTTGAGTTTGAAAACCAGGGTATTACAGGCAAGGCGATACTTCCCATTAATATGCATGGCACAAGAACCGCAAACTGCAGCCCTGCAGGATGACCGAAAGGACAGGGAGTTATCCAGCCGTTCCTGGATATAATAAAGTCCTTCCAGTACTGTCAGGTCTTTCCGAATAAAAGGGATTTCGAATTCCTGAAAATACGGTTTTTTATCATTCTCCGGATTAAAGCGAAAGATATTAAAAACGACTTTATCGGTTAACATTGCGAGGTATATTAATGTTAAGGAACTTCAAAGTTGCCCACTAAAAGAAGCGAAAATAGCGAAATTTATTTTTCGTGTCTTTTCGAGTGTTTCGTGGGTAATGTGTTGCTGCCGAAGGCACCCTAATGTATTACTCAAACAGTGCATTCACGAAGGTATCGGCATCAAATTTCTCTATATCATCTGCCGTTTCACCCAGCCCAACAAATTTTACGGGGATGTTTATTTCGTTGCGCATGCCTAGCACAATGCCACCCTTTGCCGTACCGTCCAACTTTGCCAGGAATATTCCTGTGACGTCTACCGCCTGTTTAAACATCTTTGCCTGGGAGATCGCATTTTGTCCAGTTGTGGCGTCGAGTACCATTAATACTTCGTGGGGGGCGCCAGGAATTCTTTTGGAAATGACCCGTTTGATTTTGCTGAGTTCGCCCATAAGATTTTCATGGGTATGAAGGCGGCCTGCAGTGTCTACAATTACTACATGAATACCCCGTGCGATGGCGGCTTCTATAGCATCATAGGCAACCGCTGCAGGGTCAGAACCGGTTTGATGCTTTACGATCTCCGCACCGATGCGCTTACTCCATATATCCAGTTGATCCACGGCTGCCGCCCTGAAGGTATCGCCGGCTGCCACCAGGACCTTTTTGCCGTCTTTAATAAGAATGTTTGCAAGTTTTGCTATGGCTGTGGTTTTGCCAACTCCATTCACCCCGACCACCATGATAACCGTCGGGGGATTGGGGGCATAATGAATACTGGTTTGCCATGACCGCAGGTCTTCTTTCAGTTTGTTTTTTATGAAATCATGTATCTGTGATGTCTCGGTTATCGTCTGGGATTTCCATGCTTCGTGCAACTCGTGGATTAATTTCTGGACTGGCTTTGCGCCGATATCCGCGCCAATCAGGATATCTTCCAATTCCTCAAGCACAGATTCATCGATCTTTCTCTGAAACGAAAAGAAATTCCTTAATCTGGACCAAAAACGACCGCGTGTTTTTTCTAATCCTTTCTTTAGTTTATCGGAGGAAGGTAAAGGTTTCCTTTCAACTTTCTCTTTAACTACCGTAGTTTTTGGCGGGACTGAAACTGGCTTTTGAGTTTCTTCTTTTATAACGACGGTTTTGGGTGCAGCAGTAGTTTCCGGCAGAATTAAAACTAATTTTTCAACACCATTTTCTATAATGACTGTCTTCGGTGGTTCTACGGTGTAGTTTTTTAATCGAGACCAAAAACCGGGACGAGTTTTTTCTGATGTATTCTTTTGCTTTTGTGCGTAAACTTTAACGGTAGTTTCCTGTGTTTTTACTTTTTTATCAATTACGGTGTTTTTGTCATCCTTTGATGGCAGTTCCATCGATTGTTATCTCCAGATTGAAATTCCTTGTATGAAAATGAGACGGCTTTACTGTGAGCGGCATCTTTGTTTAAGTTTACTAACAAGGTCTCCTGGCACGGTTACTTTCGCAATCGGGGTATCTATCTTTCTTTCCCCGTGGAAATCTGAACCGCCTGTTACTGCCAGGTCGTACTTATTTGCTATCTTCAGATACTTCTTAACGGTTTGTGGGGCATGTGATGGATAGTATACTTCGATCCCTTGCAAACCATATTTTACCAGGTCTTCTATAACATGGTCTCTTTGGGTAAGACCTGGATGGGCAAGAACTGCCACTCCTCCGGCATCTCTGATTAATTCAATAGCCTGTTGCGGGTTCAGCGTTTTTTTAGGAACATATGCAGGACATTTGTCCCCTATGTATTTCGAAAAAGATCCCAGGATGTTATCGCAGTAACCGTGTTTCCATATCACTTCTGCCACGTGCATGCGTCCAGGAGAGCCTTTTCCCGCCAGCGTAAAAATCTCTTGTGGGTCAATATTGACATTGATGCCGCGTAATTTTTCTACCATTGCATAAATACGCTTTAAACGGTCTTCATGAGATAGTTTTAGTATTTTTTGCAAAGAAACATTATGAATATCGATAAAATATCCGAGGATGTGAACCTCCGAAGGACTAAGATATGCAGAAAGTTCTAAACCCGGAATGATATTGAGATTTTTACCCTGTCCGTATTGGCAGGCAGCCACAACGCCATCAACGGTGTCGTGATCCGTGATAGAAATGGTCGAAATGCCAAGCCGAATGGCTTCGTCGACAACTGCTTCCGGTGTCATGGTGCCGTCTGAATAGTTTGTGTGTACGTGCAGGTCCGATTTCCCATAATCGATTTCTGGAATAACCTGCTGAATAGAGATGGATTTAGTATCCTTCAATAATTTTCCATTCCCATACTGGGTATAAATTTTATCTAAAATTCCATTTACAAATGTTCCCGAATTTTTCGTGCTGTATTTTTTGGCGAGTTCTATAGCCTCGTTAATCGAGACCTTTGGCGGGATATCGTTCCTGTGCAGGAGTTCATAGACCCCCAAACGCAGAATATTTTTGTCAATAATAGCCATGCGGCGTAATTCCCAGTGTTCTGTGACACTCGATATCTTTTCATCAATTTCTTTAATGTGTGACCGACAGCCCTTGATGAGCGCCATGGCGAACGAGTAGATATCGGATTTTTCTGTGTTTTCTTTGCAGAAGGTATCCATATCACTGATAATGTCATCACCAAATAGGTCAAGCTGGTAAAGGGCTTTAATGGCGAGTTCACGAGCAATCGTTCTGTTACGCATGGAATATTCAGTTTTTAGTAAGAGCAATTAAAAAAATAAATCAATGAAATAATCGCATTTCTGTCATGGTTCGGAATAAGCAGTTACGTGGGAGAGGGGTCGAAATATCAATGATAGATTAACGTCTTTTGATTGTTTTTACACCGGTTTGTATTTGATCAAAAAGACTCACCATCTCTAAGGCAGATAAGGCAGCATCTGCTCCTTTGTTTCCCGTCTTTGCACCCGCACGGTCTATTGCCTGTTCAAGAGTCTCTGTGGTAATTACGCCATTAATGGTTGGAATTCCTGTAGATAATCCAACGTGTGCAATTCCCTTGGCTGATTCGCTTGCAACATAGTCGAAATGAGGCGTTTCTCCGCGTATAACGGCCCCCAAACAAATTATTGCATCATATTTTCCGCCTTGTGCAGCCTTGAGGGCTGTAATTGGTATCTCATAGGAACCGGGCACCCAAAAGGTATCAAAATCCCCTTCTTTTACGCCGTGCCTGGTAAGCACATCGATGGCGCCGTCCAATAAACGCTTTGTTATAAAATTGTTGAATCGGCTCACAATAATTCCAAACGTCTTTCCGGTGACAATTAAATTCCCCTGGAATTCGATACCCATAATAGTTCCCCTTTTTGGGTCTGGAGATAAGATTAATTATTGCCTGATTTGCTCAAAAATGAAATCCTTTCATCAAAATAGTAGCATATACCAATAAATCTTTCAAGGCTTTTCTCTACGTATTTAACTATGAAAAATTTTGGGAACAATCCTTGTTTAATGCCGTTGCGGCAAAACTTATTATGGCAGAAGGGTGATACGAGGAGTTGGAATACAATCAAGCAGGTATTGCAGACGCATCAGGTAGTAACGGTTGTCCTGCCTGATGCGGATGGTAGTCATGTACATCATGTAAGAGTCGCAACAGAAGCCGAAGCAGATCAAGGTGAAATATACAAGAAACTGGGAGTTGATCCACATGCTATAAAAAGAATGGTAATAGTCCACAATCTGCAATCCGAAATCCAAATTTTTTTATGAACTATAACTTCACCGTCAGTCCCTGGGCCATCTTGATTTCCATGGCGTGATTGACCGTCCATGCCGTACGGTGTGTTACCACATCAATCAGGGTGCTGGCCGATGGCAATCCTGTCCCACTCTTTTTAACACCGCCAAATGGCAAATGCACCTCAGCGCCAATCGTAGGCAGGTTCACATAACCAAGTCCATATTCACAATCATCCCGTATCCTCCTCGCCTTCCGAAAATCCTCAGTTATCACTGCGCAGGAAAGACCGTAGTCGGTATCATTATGTACTTCTATTGCCTCATCAATATCTTTTACGGGAATGATTGCTACATGCGGCCCAAATACTTCTTCACGGAGCACACGGCTCTTTGGGTTGCTTTCCATGCGATACACAAAGGGAGACATAAAATAACCCTTTTTATAGTGCTCACCCGTAAGTCTCCCTCCGTCCAATAACACCATTGCCCCTTCTTTTTTTGCCAGTTCATTGTATCTGGCAATCTTTTCTGTTGCTGCCTGATTGATTACAGGGCCCATAAATATGTCTTCATCCAACGGATTACCGATTCTTAACCTTTTAGTTGTCTCTACAAACCTCTTTTCAAATTCGCCCAAAACTTTTTCATGCACAATCAAACGGCTTGCAGAGGTACAACGCTGTCCCGATGTCTTAAAAGCGCTAATAATGGCCGCATTTACGGCAATATCGAGATTGGCGTCATCAAGGACAATCAGTGCATTCTTCCCCCCCATCTCGCAGGCGCACATCTTGTTATGAAATCCAGCGACAATCTTCTTTATTTCAGACCCCACATCGTTAGAGCCGACGAACAACACCACGTGGGTATCCGGATGTTTTACCAATAAATCCCCGCAACTTCCGTGTACAACGTTGATAACACCCGGCGGGAATCCCGCTTTATGTGCATATTCAGCAATCTTATTTGCGGTGCACGCCGTTTCACGAGAAGGTTTGAGGATAACGGTGTTTCCTTCCACTACCGAAGGGCATATCAGCCACAGGGGAATGGCAAAGGGAAAGTTCCATGGTGTAATCGCCGCAACAACCCCTTTAGACTTTCTGCGCATGAATGCATCTTTCTCAGAAATCTCAGAATCGATTACGTCACCGTGCGGCATCCGTACCGTGCCAAATACGTACTGCACCATGTGGATGCCTTCCGTCACATCGGCACGACCCTCAACAATTCCCTTCCCGCATTCTTTCGTTACTAATTGAGATATTTCTTCCCGGTCTTTTTTTAACAACTGAACAAACTCATCAAAATACTCGCCCCGCTTGATACGGGACAAACGCTTCCAGCCGTCATAGGCGGCATTCGCGGCGCTGACGCCGTTATTTACGTCCTTTTCAGAAGAAAGTGGAAACGTCCCCAGCACTTCATCTATATTGGCAGGATTTCTACTCTCAAATCTTTCACCAGAAGCACCATTTACAAATGCCCCATTGATGTAATTTTTCCCTTCCATAGTCTTTGCCTCTCAGTCAAAATGTTTGCAGAGGATTTATCTTTACTGTTCAAAGGTTTTTATCCATCGTTCTTGATTCTTTGGAAAACTCTTTTTTACTTCACCAAGCACACCACTTTTCGACGGTAAAAAGGCTACAATATCTGGAGTCACACGAGAAATCTTTTCTCCGTTTAGGTACATGACTTTTTGAGAAGATGGTTCCAGGCGTCTTCCTTGAAATACAAGCACATTATCCTTCATTTTCTTAGAGACATCGTCATAGCGATAAGAACTTAACGCCTTTCGGGCGGACTCAATCTTGCAAGTTTAAATTATACCTTTTTAAAGCCCGAAGGGCTGTTAGCATATAGCAGGGGGTGAAGCCCCCTGAGTAAAAGAACAACACAAATTTAGCCCCGAAGGGGTGAAAGAAATTTATTATTATTTTCTCATATTTTGGCTGGTAGTATTCGGCGTCAATTCGTGAAAAGCGCTCCAATTCATTCGTTTCAACTATCGAAATATTATCTGCAATAATCTCTGCCATTATTCTCCCCAATAGTTTTTTGAGACTTTATAGATATTCGCCAAATATTCCTCACAGGTATTTATAATCTTTTCCGCTTCTTTTATATCTTCTTGAGCAATATCGGCATTGATATAACTCTCAAAATCATAATCTGAACCTTCGGTAAAATCGCCCCTTGCATGTGAGCCAAACAGAATAATTTCCTTTACATGATTCCCCAGTTTTTTTCTCACATTATTTGCAAACTCTTGGGATATTTTGTCTAGCCGATTCCTTTTTGCTCCGCTCCGGACTTTATGCTTATTAACGAATTTTGTTTTTTCCATATTTCGTTTTTCCTTCCGCAGCTAACAAAACTTCTGCAGGTTTTGTCGCTTCATATCTATAACTTTCTCTCCATAAATTCTAAAATGTATCCTGCCATTTCGATTTCTTATATTTTTAGCAGCCCATTCATCGTAAAGTTTAGCATAAATCAATTTGAAGACTTCTTCAAAGGCATCAACTCCGGCGTTCGCCAAAACAAGGTCTTCGAGGTCTAGAATAATGCTTTTCAGGGAAACTCTTTCTTTGACGAGCTTATTTTCTTTTGTGAGTTTTTCAAGTGTCCACAACTTTGCAATTACATCTTGCAGAGATTGGTCTACAGTTGGAATGTCGGAAATATTGGTGAATACATTTGGTTCTTCCCGATGGAGGATAACCAATTCAGAACCATTAGTCCAAACGCCTATTGGTGAACCTTCAGCGTTACAGTAGGATTTTAATTGTTCTATTTTAAATATTTCATCAATAGTGTATTTTGGCATTTATCATAATCTCCTGTTTCATTTATCCTACTGGTTATCAACTATAGATAGCGCCTTTTTAAAGATATGTTTTTATTAACCGTGAATCATTGTAAAATAGCAATATGATTCCATATTATGTGTGTTTGTGCTATTGCGAATAAATATTTTATATAGTAAAGAGTTTTAAAGTCATATTGCAAGGGAAAATAATAAAAGTGTTTCATTTTAAAATTATTCTCTGATATTCTGTGAATCTATGAAAGTACTTGGTATAGAAACGTCAGGAAATGTTGGTGGTGTCGCCATTTGCGAGGATACGCACGTTATCGTTGCAAATGACTTTGGGGCCGGCGTGCAGCACGGGAAAGAATTAATCCCTGCCATCAGAACAACACTTCACGAAATCGGCTGGAAGCCAGAAGATATCGACCTGATTGCAGTCGATGTGGGACCAGGCTCATATACGGGGCTGCGCGTAGGCGTGACCTGCGCAAAGATAATGGCTTACGCTTTAAATAAACCTGTTATCGATGTGCCCATATTCGACATTATAGCCGAAAATTATGCAATAGGTTCCATTCCCATATGCCCTATTATTGACGCCAAACGAAACCATGTCTATGCCTGTATTTATAAGCTAGAAGGTATTCAGAGAAAAAGACAATCTGACTTTCTGGTGATTCAACCGGAAAAACTTTTGCCCATCCTTCCACGCCCTGTAATTATCTTCGGAGACGGCGTTACACCTTACAAAGACATATTTCAACAGAAAGACATCGTCATCGATGAGATAGAACATGTGAAACCAAAAGCAGAATATGTAGCCCTATTGGGTGAAAGGATGTATGAATCAGGGCATCGATGCGAGATTGATAAACTACTGCCCCTTTATTTACGACGGGCAGAGGCCGTCGAAAAACAGGAAGGCAAAAAATAACTACACGATCAGTAAATACCCCGTTACCATTATTCATGAACAAAACATTTTTTGCGCTGGGAAGGACATCCATCAAATTTGCAATAAAAACATCCAGATAGCCGTCATTGTTATAATCAGAAGAAGGCAAACTTAATATTACTTTTTGGACAGCTCCAAGTGAAGTGCTTTTCCCTGTCATGCATCTGATGAAATAAAAAAAGGGATCGCTTTTAAGGCGCTCCCTTTTGTTGCATTTATTAATCGGCTTATCTGTTTTATCATAAAGCCCTATGTCATGTGTGCCATTTCTTACATCATGATTTAACGATTCTTAACCTTTTCAAGAGAAAGTGGCGGCACGGGAAGTGTTTCTTCAACCCGCTGTATTCCCTCTTTACTCTTCGACCATATTACACTAATAGCCGATATAATTATTACACGTGATCTTTCGTATGTCATCAACATCTTAAAAATAAAATACAACTTTAGCATAACGATAAGAGTTAAAGGAGATGCCAAAAGGAGCGCATTAGTCTTTGACGTCTCTATGGCAAGATACCGGCTTCCTATGGTTATTAACAAGACCACTGTCGAGAAGGTAGCAAGGAGCATAAGCCCGGTCTTTATTGACATACAGACAACGGTACAATTCATGAAAACAGACTTATGTTCTTCCTTAAAATTATGGATACATGCAACCAATTGTCGTATCTTTTCCCTAAGAGTTATAATCCACGTTGTGTTTTTTAAAGTTATTCCCTGTAGCATGTGTCACTCCTTTAACAAGAATATTTTTAACTTTTGTATCTTAAATACCCTCGTTGCTTAATAAATACAATAAATAACATGAACTACTTCATGCCTGCCTGAGCGAGTCCGCTCGCAGACAGGTCGCTGTGCCATCAGGGCTAAAGCCCCGGTAGGACGTGTACCCACTAACCCCAGCCTTAAGGCTGGGGTTAGTGACGGTCTTATCCCAGTTTTCGCGAGGACGAGTCTGAATTGGGCTCTTGTCCTCGTGAAAACGGGGATTAGCCCTGACAGTGCCTGTACTGGGACTGTCGAAGCGCCTGATCTTCAAAGTGTCGGACAAGTAGAGACGACCCGTCGAGTCGTCTCTACAAGTTCAGATTATTTATTGTCAATCCCTTAGCGAATTTGCGAATCCGCGGACGCAAAACGGTGATTATATTGCTTCTTGTAATATTCCATAAATTCACCATTCTTTATCCGTTTCCACCATGATTGGTTATTAATGAACCATTTTACCGTATCACTAAGGCCGTTTTCAAACCATATTTTTGGTTTCCAGCCCAAAGACATCAACTTGGCACAATCCAGTGCATAACGTCTGTCGTGACCTTCCCTGTCTTTCACATGTTCTATCAATGTTCTGGGCTTCTTAAGTTCATCCAGGATAAAACATGCCGTATCGATATTACACCGCTCATTACCACCTCCGATATTATACACCTCACCGTGCTTCCCGTGAGTCATTAAAAAATCAATAGCTTCACAATGGTCATCAACATGTATCCAGTCCCGCGCCTGTTTTCCATCGCCATACAGCGGCAGTTTTTTGTCTTCCAATGCATTTGTAATAAAGAGTGGAATGAATTTCTCCGGATACTGATATGAACCGTAGTTGTTGGATGCCCGCGTAATAATAACTGGTAATTTATAGGTTACCCAGTACGCATAAGCCAGTCTGTCTCCACCGGCCTTACTGGCAGAATATGGATTACTTGGGTTTAAGGCATCCGTTTCCTTAAAGGCGCCGTGATGGGCTGTGCCGTAAACCTCATCCGTAGATATCTGAATAAATTTGTTTATCGTGAATTGCTTCGATGCCTCCAGCAGAACAAAAACGCCCTTCATATCGGTATCAATAAATGTGCTTGCGCTGGAAATGCTTCGGTCGACGTGTGATTCCGCGGCAAAGTTGACGATTGTATCAATGCCTTCTTCCGACAGAATGCGTTCTACTAATCCCTGCTCACAGATGTCACCCTTGTAGAACTTGAACAGTTTAGACTTTTTTGAGTCTTCTGTAACGTCCTTCAGATTTTCGAGATTTCCAGCATAGGTCAATTTGTCGAGCACCGCCACCCGTCTGCCTAGACTAACCATACGGCGGGTAAAGTGGCTTCCGATAAATCCTGCACCACCAGTAATGAGTATTGCCATATCCAAAATCCAATGTGCCTTAGTGGCTAAATTGTTATACAAAAATTTCCTTTATATCAATATCAAAGCCTTGTATTACAGACGAAGACAAACGAGACGTTTGTCCTGCCACACCTGTATTGTAACTTTTACCACGAAACTCACCCTCTTTTAAATTTAATACCTCAACAGTTTCCTGCGCAGGGTCAACAATCCAGTACTCACGCACCCCATTTTTTGCATACAGCTTCTTTTTTATACCCAAATCTCTTTTAGACGTATCCGGCGACAATATCTCAATAAGTAAATCAGGTGTACCTTTAATATTATCCTTAGTAATAATCTTTCTGTTTTCGTTGGATACAAAGATAATGTCAGGCTGGACAATATCTTCTTCTGAAAACAATACATCAAACGGCGCGCAATAAACATAACCAAGCTTATTTTTTCTGACGTAATTAAATACACAATTGAAAATATAAACCAAGATATGCTGATGTGCTTCATTGGGGGAAGGTACCGTAAATAGGTCTCCATCAATAATTTCGTATCGCTTATCTTCCGGAAGCTGGAGATAGTCTTGATAATTGAATTTAATGGCCGTTTGCATAATAAGCCTCCTTTAAATTTAGAAAGTCCCCTCTTGGGAGGGGATTTAAGGGGTGGGTAAGGCGGTAATTCGTGAAATATTCACTGAGATTTCACGACCCTTGTCCTCGTGAAACTTGTCCTCGTGAAAACGGGGAACGGGGAAAGGAACCCACCCCTAACCCCTCCCAAGAGGGGAATAATCCATGCCACCCTGTAACCCGCTTAAATAGAATGAAAATTTCTATACAATAAATTTATACGAAACCCAACTTCGCATATTATACCATACATTGTAAAAATTTCATGGTCAACAAAAAAACAAAAATCCCCCTGATCTCATTTTGGAATAAAACCAGGGGGATTATATTTTTATATACTATGCGCAATTACAACTAATGTACGTTTGCAAGCTTCAACCACGTATTGGCCCGTTTAAGGGCGGCTTGTGCCATTTTTTTCTCTTCGGCGCTTCCCACCTTTGTTAGCGCCTTTTCTGCAGCATCTTTTTCAGCGCGCGCCTTTTCGATATCCACCTCTCCCTCTTTTATACATGTATCGGTCAGCACAACAACATTATTTGCCACGACCTCTAAAAATCCCCCTTCAGCCGCAAAGCGCATTGTTTTACCACTCGAGTCTTCAACCATTATAATACCCGTATTCAATTCTGTAACCAGTGGCGCATGGTCGGCAAGGACGCCAAACGATCCTTCAGTCCCATCAGCAGAAATGCTCTGGACGACTCCATTATAAACGACTCTCACTGGCGTAATGATCTCAAAGTTAAATGTTTTTGCCATGATTATCCACCCATCTGCTTTGCTTTTTCCACCACCTCTTCAATACTACCCACCATGTAGAAGGCCTGTTCTGGCAGATTGTCATGTTTACCTTCGACCACCTCCTTAAACGCCCTGATGGTTTCCTTTAAAGGCACATACTTTCCCTTCGTTCCTGTAAACTGCTCGGCGACAAAGAACGGCTGTGACAAGAACCTCTGTAACCTTCTTGCCCTGCCAACTAATACCTTGTCATCTTCCGAGAGTTCTTCCATACCAAGAATGGCAATAAAGTCTTGAAGTTCTTTGTAACGCTGCAATATCCTCTGTACTTCTCGTGCCACTTCATAATGTTCCTGTCCGACAATTCTCGGGTCAAGTATCCTGGACGTCGACCGCAATGGATCGACTGCAGGATAGATACCCAATTCGGCAATCTGTCGGGATAACGCTATCGTAGCATCCAGGTGAGGGAACGTGGTTACCGGCGCAGGGTCAGTAAAGTCATCAGCAGGCACATAAACAGCCTGCAAGGATGTAATCGAACCCTTCTTGGTCGTTGTAATCCGTTCCTGCAAATCTCCCATCTCAGTTGCTAATGTTGGTTGATAACCCACTGCTGAAGGCATACGGCCTAAAAGCGCCGATACCTCAGAACCCGCCTGTACAAACCTGAAGATGTTATCAATAAACAAGAGCACGTCTTGCCCTTCCGTGTCTCTGAAATACTCTGCCATCGTCAAACCTGTTAAAGCCACTCTCAATCTGGCTCCCGGTGGTTCATTCATCTGGCCAAAGACCAGCACAGTCTTATCAATAACCCCCGATTCCTTCATTTCAAGCCACAGATCATTTCCCTCACGGGTTCTTTCACCAACACCAGCAAATGCAGAATAACCTCCATGCTCGGTTGCGATGCTACGGATAAGTTCCATAATCAACACGGTCTTTCCTACCCCTGCACCACCGAACAAACCGATTTTTCCGCCGCGAGCAAATGGTGCAAGCAAATCAATGACCTTCAAACCCGTTTCCAGCACCGTCGTGGTTGTCTCTCTTTCATCAAATGCCGGTGACGGACGATGGATAGAAAGTCGGTTCGTGGTTTTTACGTCTCCCAGCTTATCGATAGGTTCACCTAACAGATTGAATACCCTGCCTAATACCTCTTTCCCCACAGGCACGGTTATAGGCGCACCGGTATCTATTGATTCTGTACCCCGAATAAGCCCATCTGTTGAGGACATTGCAATACAGCGGACGGTATCGTTCCCCAGGTGGTGTGCAACTTCTGCAATGATAGAAATTTTCTTTTGCGGGTCTCTTATACTAATCGCATTTTTTATGGCAGGAAGACTCCCCGGGGTAAATCGCACGTCTACTACGGGACCAATCACCTGCACAATTGTTCCTTTATTCTCTCTTTTTTTTGCAGCCAAAGGTCTTACTCCTTCCTTACATTATATTTATTATCATAGAGCGGCATAGCCGCAACCAACTTTAAAAGTTGCAAGTTGTAAGAGTTAAGTTGCTTTTAGCTATCAGCTTTCGACCCACAACTTACAACTTACAAAACATCTTTAAAAACTTCAATGCTGTACCAATGCCTCGGCGCCTGAAATAACTTCCAGCAACTCCTTTGTAATTGCTTCCTGTCGCGCTTTGTTATAAGTACGAGTCAATTCATCGATCATTTCGCCGGCGTTTTCTGTCGCTGCAATCATGGCCACCCGTCTTGCAGCAAATTCGGACGTCAAAGATTCCAAAATACATTGATAGAGTTGGGTCTCTATGTATTTTGGAAAAAGGTGATCAAGTATCTGGTCTACCGAAGGTTCTATAATATACTCACCCACCAATTTCCCTTTTAAATCAAGTATATCTTTTTCCAGAGGCAATAAACGGATACTCGTTGCAAACGATTGCATCACAGTGTGAAATTTAGTAAAAAATATGTGCAGTTCTCCAAATTCACCTTTTTCATATCCATCGATCAATTGAGCTACTAATACCTGCACCTTATCATATCCGAACTTCTCTACCGGCTCTGGAATGTATCTTTCTTTCGCAGGCGCATAATTTCCTTTTGAAAAATAGATGTTCCCTTTTTTCCCGATCAGGATTAATTTAACTTTTTTACTGGCATGCACTTGAATAAATTCTACCACCTTCTTGATTATATTGTTATTATATGCCCCACAGAGACCCTTATCCCCTGTAATCAGAACAATCCTGACATTTCCCGCCTCGTGCTCTTTGTCTGTAAACAACGGATGGGATTTTTCGGGCGGACTGCAAGAAATAAGCCTGCTCAGAACCTGATGCATCTTCCCGGTAAATGTCCTCGAAGCAATAACCCTGGACTCAACCCTCTTCAATCTGCTTGCAGCAACCATTTCCATGGCGCGGGTAATTTGCTTGATACTGGTAATACTTCGTATGCGTTGTTTAATTTCTCGTGTGCTCAGCATTCCTTAACCTTTCTTTGCAAAGGTTTGTTTGAATTCCTTGATAGCATTCTCTAACTTATGAGTCACTTCCTGATCAAGCTTTTTCTTCTCTTTAATCTCGATCCCGATGGAAGCATACTTTTCCCTCATAAATTTCAGGAATTCCTTGTCAAAGGTCTTGACCTTGTCTACTGAAATATCATCCAAATATCCATTTATCCCGGCAAAGATTGACATAACCTGTTCTTCCACAGGAACGGGGGTATATTGAGGCTGTTTTAAAAGTTCTACAAGCCGCTCACCCTTAGATAACTGTGACTGGGTAAATTTGTCCAATTCAGATCCGAATTGGGCAAAGGAGGCTAATTCCCGATACTGAGCCAGGGTTAATCGCAACATACCCGCAACCTTCTTCATGGCAGGAATCTGGGCGTTTCCACCCACCCTGGACACCGACAATCCCACAGAAATTGCAGGTCTGATACCGGCGTTAAACAAATCACCCTCCAAATAGATCTGCCCGTCGGTGATAGAAATGACGTTTGTCGGAATGTATGCCGAATAGTCGCCGCCTTGCGTTTCTACTACAGGAAGGGCTGTCAGCGAACCCCCACCGAGCTCGTTACTTAGTTTGGCTGCCCTTTCCAAAAGACGCGAGTGGATGTTGAAAATATCTCCTGGAAACGCCTCGCGACCTGGTGGACGCCGCAAGAGCAATGAAATCTGGCGATAGGCTATGGCATGTTTATACAAATCGTCATACATAATCACAGCATGCATACCGTTATCCCTGAAGTACTCACCCATAGCACACCCGGCATACGGTGCAATATATTGCAAGGGCGCTGGATCAGAAGCAGAAGCTACTACAACAATGCTGTTGTCCATTACCTTGCTATTTTCCAGAGTCTTTACAACGTCTGCAACGGTGGACATCTTCTGCCCAATCGCCACATAAATGCAATAAACTCCAGACTCGCGCTGGTTAATAATTGTATCTACGAGAATCGCAGTTTTCCCTGTTTGACGGTCACCGATAATAAGTTCACGCTGGCCTCTTCCAATCGGTATCATGGCATCTATTGACTTGATACCGGTCTGTAGCGGCTCTTTCACAGGTTGTCTTTCAACTACGTTGGGGGAAGAACCTTCAATAGATCTGAAATCATCAGTAGCAATTGGCCCTTTCCCATCAATAGGCTGACCCAGGGCATTCACAACGCGACCCAATAAAGCCTTACCCACAGGCGCCTGCACAATTTTACCTGTAGTCTTTACGATATCACCTTCCTTAATCTTGGCATCAGAACCCAGCAGGATCGCACCGACGTTGTCCTCTTCCAGATTCATAGCTATGCCGTATATATTGTCGGGAAATTCCAACAATTCACTGGACATGCAATCGTCCAGACCATAAATACGCGCAACACCATCACCAACCTGCATGACGTGTCCCACGTTTTCCAACTTTAATTTTTCTTCGTAACCTTCAATTTCTCTTTTGATAATTGAAGTAATATCACCTAGTGACATATCCCTTACTCCTGTTCAAGTTATTCCGTTTAAGTCCCCCTTAAAAAAGGGGGATACAGGGGGTTGTGTTTTTCCTGGACTATTCCCCATTTTCATGAGGACAAGTTTACAACCCCTAGCCCCCTTTTCTAAGGGGGATTCTCTATGCCGTACATCGTATAACCCGCTTAATTAAAATGAAAATGTCAAAACGCAAACTTTTATTGAATTTGCGCCTTTCATTTTGCATCCGTTTTTTTCGTCATTCAGAGGCATTGCCTCGCTAACTTATGCCGTTCGCAATTCCAACAGTCTGGTCCTGAGATTTTTTAGTCTGCCCGCAATGCTGCCATCTACCATCGTGTTGCCGACTCGTATCATAATCCCTCCCAAAATCTGCGGGTCATGAACAACCTCTATCTCCACCTTCTTACCGGTAAGCTTATCCAGGCGTTTCTTAAGGCTATTCATCTGGTTTTCCGTTAAAGGAGCTACCGTCGTTACCCTGGCTTTGATGATACCTTTATTACTATCAACCGTTTCTTTGTGGATTGCGGGAAGAAACTCCAATATCCCTTCCTTTCTTCGATCCACCAGTAAATTCAAAAAGTTCATCATAAGATTGGAAGCCGACGCGCCAAAAACCTTCTTGATTAACTTCTTCTTCTCGTTTCGGGTAATCGACGGATGAAACAGGATCTTTTTAATGTCCCCGTGTTTTGTAATTACATCACTGACCAATGCCAAATCTTTTTCAATCTGCTCAAACTGCCCTTTTTTTGTGGCCACTTCCAGCAGGGCACTAACAAATGTAATTGCAACGCTTTTATCTAACACTCAATTCCCCTATTTCTTCAATAAAGTCATCGACTAGCTTTTCAGCCGTCTGTGAACTGATAGATTGCCGAATGATTCTGGAAGAAGCAAGAATGGAGAGGGTTACCACCTGATTCCTTATATCAGCCAGTGCCTTTTTAAGTTCCTGATCAATTCCCTCCTGTGCCTTTATCTTCATCAATTCAACTTCTTCTTTGGCACGCTTAATTATTTCTTCGCTAACACGACTGCCTTCGTTTATGGCTTCCTGAATCCTCTTCGCAGCCTCGACTTCAGCTTCAGAAAGTTTTTTCTGATAATCGATCTTCATCTGTTCCGCCTCTGCCCTGTCTTTTTCAGTTTTTTCGTATGTGTTTTTTACCTCTTCAGTTCGTGCCTTTATCATAGCCGATATCTTACCAAAGAGAAACTTCTTTAGCACAAAAAGCAGGATAAGGAAGCCAACTCCCTGGATAATAATGGATTTAAAATTTATTCCAAGGTTATTTAAAATTTCCAAGTCTAATCCCTCCTCAGCTTATTTAACAGCGTGCTGAATCAATTCAAGAACGACGTCTGTCTTTGGTAATTTCGCCATCAGAATGAACGACATCATCAATGAATAAATCGTTAATGATTCGATGAATGCCAGACCAATGAACATAACAAGCTGGATCTTTCCTGACATTTCAGGCTGCCTGGCCATGCTGGTGATAGCGCCATGCACAGCAATACCTTGTCCTACGCCACAACCACATGCTGCAACTGCTACAAAAGCAACAGCTATTGCCAATCCTGCAAAATAAATCACGACTACTTCCTCCTTTCAAAATTTAAAAAACTCATCTTATCAAAGCAATTTTTCATTTATTTTGAATGATGCTCCTCTTCTTCCTCATATACCCCTACGGCGCCTGCGATATAAAAGCTTGCCAGCAAAGAAAAAATCATTGCCTGTATTGTACTACACAATAATGCAAGAAAAACCATTGGCAGATGAACCGGTATAGGAATAAATCCCAATAAAAACGGGGAGAACCCGATAAATATGGCAAGAACCGTATCCTCTCCCAAAATATTACCAAAAAGACGCATTGACAGAGAAAGCGGACGAGCGAGAAAT
>Ga0209641_10001622_pt1 | contig 19909 bp, 20 predicted proteins | sample RifCSP16_1_FD_184022 | JGI IMG/M metagenome (GOLD analysis project Ga0209641, IMG submission 184022) | Soil microbial communities from Rifle, Colorado - Rifle CSP2_sed 16_1 (SPAdes) (version 2) | ecosystem: Environmental > Terrestrial > Deep subsurface > Rock core/Sediment | place: Rifle... | reverse complement strand
GCACAGGTAATAGGCCGATTCTCCGGAAGCGAACGGGGGTCCCCAGTGGCGGGTGTCGTCTCCCTCCCCCGGCCGCTCCACCTTGATCACCTCCGCCCCGAGATCCCCGAGGATCATGGTGCAGTAAGGCCCGGCGAGAACCCGGGAAAGATCGAGCACGCGAATCCCGGCAAGCGGCGCGGTCACGGCACCCCCCTCAACCTGGGGGGGGACACTCCTCAACGTACAACTCGATATAGGAATGTCCCCCTTGGGAATGTCCCCCGTCATTCATGACACCGCGTCGATCCCGGTCACGTCCTTCCCCAGGACGAGGGTGTGGATCTCGTACGTCCCTTCGTACGTGTCCACGGACTCCAGGTTGCACATGTGCCGCATCACCTGGTATTCGTCCGAGATCCCGTTCGCACCCAGCATCCCCCGCGCGGTCCGGGCGATCTCGAGGGCCATCCGGACGTTGTTCCGCTTGGCGAGGCTCACCTGCTGGGGGCGCATCCTGCCCGCATCCTTGAGCCTCCCCAGCTGCAGCGCGAGGAGCTGGCCCATCGTGATCTGCGTGACCATGTCGGCGAGCTTCGCCTGGGTGAGCTGGAACGACGCCACCGGCCGGCCGAACATCTTCCGCTCCTGCGTGTAGGAGAGAGCCTCGTCGAAACATGCCATCGCCGATCCCACGGCCCCCCAGGCGATCCCGTAGCGCGCCTGGGTCAGGCACTTGAGCGGCCCTTTGAGCCCTTCCGCCCCGGGGAGGAGACTCTCCGCCGGCACGCGGACATCCTCGAGGACAAGCTCCGACGTGATCGAGGCGCGCAACGACAGCTTGGAATGGATCTCCGGGGCCGAGAACCCCGGCGTCCCCTTCTCCACGAGGAAGCCGCGCACGACCCCGTCGAGTTTCGCCCACACCACCGCCACGTCCGCCACCGTCCCGTTCGTGATCCACATCTTCGTGCCGTTCAGGACGTACCCCTTCCCGTCACGCACGGCCCGGGTCTTCATCCCCGCGGGGTCGGAGCCGTGATCCGGCTCCGTGAGCCCGAAGCAGCCGATCGCCTTCCCGGCCCCCAGGAGAGGGAGCCACCTCTCCTTTTGCTCCGGGCTGCCGAACGTGAAGATCGGGTACATCACCAGCGCCCCCTGCACGGAGGCCGTGCTGCGCAGCCCCGAGTCGCCCCGCTCCAGCTCCTGCATGACGAGCCCGTACGAGACGTTGTCGATTCCCGGCAGGCCGTATCCCTTGAGGTTCGATCCCAGAAGCCCCATCTCCCCCAGCTTCGGGACGATCGCGAGGGGGAAGGTCCCCGCCCGGTAATGATCCCGGACGACGGGCAGAAACTCCCGGTCGACGAACTGCCGGACGGCATCCCGGATCATCCGGGCCTCGCTCCCGAGGTCGCTTTCGATCCCGTAGTAGTCCACTCCCTGGAACATCCTCACCCTCCTTGCATCGTGGCTTCCTGTCCGGGAACCCCGGTTCTTCTCACGGTACTCCCGCAGGGGGAAATCGGTGACCCGCCCCGGGATGACGAGGAACAGTGCCCCTGCGACGAAAACGGCATCATCCTCCCGGCAGGGGAATGCGGAGCCGGGGCAGGAAACCGCTCTGCATGGCGGCCACGACGGCCACCAGTCCGATCCCGACGGCATCGAACATCGGTTTGGGATAGACGAGGAATAGCCCCGCGGCGATGAGAAACACGCGCTCCACGGGCAGGGTCGCCTTGACCAGCCACCCCTGCACGCCGCCGGCCAGCGACACGATCCCGATGGCGGCCGTGACGCTGGTCCAGATCACGGCCGTCCAAGGCCCTTTGAGGAGGATTCCGACGCCCGTAGGGTCCAGCACGAAGGTGAAGGGGAAAATGAATGCTGGCAGCGTGTACTTCCAGGCCTGAAGCGTCGTCTTGTAGGGGTTCCCTCCCGTGATGGCCGCCGCCGCGAAAGGAGAAAGGGCGGTGGGAGGCGAGACCTCGGAGAGCACGGCGTAGTAGAAGATGAACATGTGGGCCGCGAAGTCGGGCACTCCCAGCTGCGTGAGCGCGGGAGCCACGATCACCGCGCAGATGATGTACGAAGCCGTGATGGGCACGGCGAGCCCGATGATCCAGACGATCAGCCCGCTGTAGATCGCCGTCAAAAGAACGCTGTTGCCCGCGTAATTGATGATGATGGAGCTGAACTTCAGTCCCAGGCCCGTGAGGGTGACGACGCCGACGATCAAACCGGCCGCGGCGCAGGTCACGGCCACCCCCAGAACGCCGACCGAGCCCGCGTTCAGCGCCTCGACCAGCCTGCCCGGGTACAGGGCGCACTCCTTCCGGAGGAAGCTCAAAGCGATGGCGATCACCGTGGCCCAGAAAACGGCCATGATGGCGGTATACCCCATCAACATAAACACCACGATGGCCACCAGGGACGTGAAATGAAACCCGTAGCGGCGCGTCAGCGGCCAAAGGCCGGAGGAGTCCTGGGTCTCCACGTTGCGCATTCCGAATTTTCGGGCGTCCATCTCCACCATCACGAAGAGGGAAAGATAGTAAAGCAGCGTAGGGATGGTCGCCATCAGGATCACGTCGAGGTAGGTGATCTTGAGGAACTCGGCGATCAGGAAGGCCGCGGCGCCCAGGACCGGTGGCGAGAGGATGGCCCCCAGCCCTCCCGCCGCGAGGAGCCCTCCGGCGGCGTTTTTTTCGTACCCCGCTTTGGCGAGCAGCGGATACGCCACCGCCCCCAAGGTCACCGTCGTGGCGACGCCGCTTCCGGAAGGCCCTCCCAGGAGGAAGGAGGAGAGGACGATCGTCCGCCCGGCCCCCGCGCGCGACCCCCCGAACGCCTTGAACGAGAAATCGATAAAGAATGTCCCGGCGTGGGAAAACTGGAGAATGGCCCCGTAGATCGTGAAGAGGATGATGAAGGTGGCCGAAACGTCGATCGGCGTGCCGAAGATCCCCTCCAGCGTCATGTACATCTGGCCGACCAGGCGCTCCAGGTCGTACCCCCGGTGGGACCAGGGTTCGGGCAGATAGGGCCCGAGCATGGCGTACGCGAGAAAGGTCATCACCACGGCCAACATGATCCATCCCGACGTCCTGCGCAGCGCCTCCAGGATGAGCAGGATCAGCGCTACGCCGAAGTACAGATCCCAGCGAGTGGGCGTGACGGCCCGGTAGATGAAATTATCGAAGTCGATCAGCATGTAGACGATGGTGGCCACGGAAAGAAGGGCCAGGACCACGTCGAAAACCATGATCCGGTCGCGGAACCTGGACACGGCCGGAAAGAGGAGAAACGTGAGAAAGAGGACAAAGCCCACATGGATGGCCCGCAGGATCTGCGCGGGAACGATTCCGTAGGCCGCGTACAGGTGGAAGAGCGACATGAGCACTCCCACCGCCGTGAGGAACGCCTGGGGGGTCCCCTTGAAGTGGCTGGCCGCCCCTTCTTCGGCCTCCACATACTTTTCGGCTTCCTTGAGGGCCTCCTCGCTTACCCTCACTTCCAGCCCGGGGATTTCCAGCCCGGTTGGATCCTCACGCCTGTCGGTCACCGTCTACTCCCGGTCCATGCGAAGAGTCACATCCTCCGCATCTGTCTTGCAGCCCAGCCGACCCCGCGGGTCGCCAGGGAAACGTCGGCCAGCCGGACCGTGATCCGGTCGCCCGGATCGCCGAGGCTCGAGAAGGAGACCCGCCGGTCGCCGAGGGAGAGCGTCTGCGCTTCCTCGACGGCCACCCGGAACACGATCGTCCGCATCGGCCGGTTCATCGCGTGGAACGGCCGGGAGTCGGTGAACCCGAAGTACTCCAGGACCGCCCCGCTTTCGCTGCGCACGCCGGTCAGGACCAGTTCCCCGCCCGGGCCCACCGAGAATTCCTCGACCACCGGCTGGCGGTAGATGGAATGGACGTAGGTCACGGAGAACGTCTGGCCCCGCTCCAGCGGGTACCGGAAGACGGTTCCCCGATCGGTGTTCGCGAATTCGAGGGAAGTCCCCGGCCAGAGCATGATGGCTCCTCCCGCCGCGGCCAGCATCAGGAGCGATGCACGGCGCGTCCAGTCCACGGAGGGTCAGCGACTCTTTATGCCCTTCTCCCCGAAATATTTGAACGCACCGGGGTGAAACGGGATGGGCGATCCCCCCTGGATCTGCTTCTCCAGCTCGATGTGCGACGCCTCCTTGTGCACGGCCACGAGCTCCGGCTTCTTCTCGAAGATTGTTTTCGTGATCTCGTAGGCGAGATTCTCGTCCATCTTCTCGTTGACCACCAGGAGGTTCCACACCGAGAGGATGCTCACCTCCTTCTCCTGGCCGGGATATGTCTTCGCGGGGATCGTGTCCTTGACATAAAGGGGCCCGTACTTCTTCACCATGGCCGGGATGGCGTCGGAATGGTCCAGGAGCTTGATCTTCTGTCCCGGAGTTGCCGCAAGGTCGGTCACCGCCGCCGTAGGCAAGCCGCCGGACCAGAAGAAGGCGTCGATCTTGTTGTCTTTCAGCGCGCCCACCGATTCCGCAACGCTTAGCTTCTCGCGCTTGACGTCCTTCTCGGGGTCGATGCCGTAGGCTTCGAGGAGCCGCAGCGCGAGGAGCTCCGTGCCGCTCCCCGGCGCGCCCGTCGAGATGCGCTTGCCCTTGAGATCGCCCATCTTCTCGATCCCCTTTCCCTCGACCGTCACAGCCTGGGTCTTGTTCGGGTACAGGACGGCGATCGCACGGATCGGGGTCTTCCCCTGAAATTTTCCCGTGCCGTTGTACCCATCCCAGGCGGTGTCCGCCATGGTAAAAGCGATATCCGCCCTGCCGGCCCCGATCAGTTTCAGGTTGTCGATCGAAGCGCTCGTCACCTCGGCGGTGGCCACGGTGCCCGGCACGTACTTGGAGAGCACGTTAGCGACGGCCCCACCCAAAGGATAGTACACGCCGCCGGTACCTCCGGTGACAACGGACAGGCGCGTCTTTTCTTCCGCTCGGACCGGGAAGGCGATAAGGACCGTAGCGACGGCGAGGAGAACGATTCGCTTCATAGGAAAACCTCCATGTTTGAATACTGTGGGATAAAAAAACAAGATTATATTATTCGAAACGAACCAAAAAGACGAATATTTAAGATGCGACACGTTGCGGCAGCCGCCGGGTGATGTCCACGCCGATCCGGGCACGAAGGTCCAGGAATCATGCGGAAACCGATACTCCACCGGCGTTCCCGGGGACCTCCTGGGGTGAACCGATCGGCCGGACCTTCCCGGCGGCGGGATGGTCCATCTCGATGACCGTCCCCGGGGAGACGGGAGAAATCACACGGAACCCCGGCAATCCCGAAGGCGCCATCCATCCGACGGCATTGCATCCCCCGAGGATAAAAGGAAAGATGCGGATTCAGGAGTTCCCCGCGGTGACCTCTCCTTTCGCGGTGGGAACAGCCGGTCGGGTCTCCACTTCCTGGAGAACGGACGGATCCCGGTACACGCAGATCCAGCGCCCGTCGCGCTTGATATACACTTTGTCCGCCGTGATCATGATCCCGTTCGTTCCGTGGTAGCGCATGAGCTGCCGGGCCTTCTCCTTCGAAAGCCACGTAGTGACATACGGGTCATTCTGATAGTCGTCGGTCATGCGTTGGCTCTCGGGGCCCGCGAAAAGGAAACAAAGCATGAGGATGCCCCCGAGCAGCCAGTACCCAGGCCGGCTTCTCTCTTCCCGGTCCGGCAAGGAAATCAATGGGTTGTGGACTAAATTCATTATCGTAAGTTTTCTCCACAATATCTTGGGTCTCTTCTCCTCTATAAAAAAAGCAAAATCGGTACCATCCGGAGGAGGAAGCCCGAGGCACACGTTTTTCATGGTTTTTCCCCTTTCGGCCTCCCGGGGTGGGGTGTCCCCGGTAGCCGAACGAGGAAAAAGATTTTCCCATAAGGGGAATGGGGGGACAGCCTGCCGCTCCTCTTCCGAGATGATCCGAAGAGAGCTGCCCCGGAAACATCAAGGCCCGGAAGGGTTTCGCCCCCCGGGCCTTGAAAAAAGAATTATGAACGTCCCTTTGCTTTAGAGGAGCGGGTTCTTGTGCATCTCCTTCAGGCGCGCCCACCGCCGGTCCACCTCCGCCTGGAAGGCGTCGAGCACCGGCTTGCACTCCGTCCGAAGCATGTGCCTGGTCTTCCCCATCGTCTTGAGCCACTCGCCGACCGGCACCCTCTTCCCTTTCTCCTCCGGGTCGTAGTTGATCGTGGTGATTCCCCGCTCGATCTCGTAGAGGGGGAAGAAACAGCAGTCCACCGCCGCCTGGAGGATCGGCCACGCCAGCTGGTCCTCGGTCCGCCAGGCCAGCGGGCAGTAGGAGATCAGCTTGCCGAACACCAGCCCCTCCTCGGCATATTTCTGGGCCTTGACCGCCTTGCGGATCAGGTCCCTCGGGATGCTCTCCGACGCAGTGAACACGTAGGGGATGTGGGCCGCGTTGAAGATCTGCGCCGTGTCCTTGTGGTGGGTGGACTTGCCGTGCTGGAACGGCCCGAAGTTCGACGTGGACGTGGAGTGACCCAGCGGCACCGTGAACGAGAGCTGGGAGCCGGTGTTCTGGTACCCCTGGTTGTCGTACTCGATGAGGATGAACCGGTTTCCCCGCGCGGCCGCCCCCAGGGACGGCCCGATGCCGATGTCGTGGCCGCCGTCGCCGGTCACCATGATGAAGGTGATCTTCTCGTCCTTGGGGATCTCGCCGCGCTTCTTGCGCTCCTCGAACATCTCCGTGATCCCGGACATCGTCGCGGCGCCGTTCTGGAAGAGGTTGTGCACGTACGTCACCTTGTGGGCGGTGTACGGGAACCCCGTGGTCACCACCATCCCGCAGCCGGTGTGGAAGAGGACGGTCACGAACCCCTCGATCCCCTTGAGGAACGTGTCGAGGTTCGTGAAGATCCCGCACCCGGGGCATGCCCCGTGTCCCGGGGCGATCCGCTTCTCCCGCGCGGTCAGCGCCCGGTAGTTCACCCCCCGCACGACCATCTTCCCGTCGGCGCCCGTCTCCACGCGGGTGAAGCCGGACACGGCCGCCTCGGGGATCGGCGCGTACGCCATGGCCGGAACGAAGGCGGTCTCGCCCGCGTTGGCGCCCAGGTAGTCATAGGGGACCTTGACTTCTCCCGTCTTCGCGATCTCGACCGCCTCCCGAAGCATCGTCACGCCGTCCTCGACGAAGAACTCCTTCCCGCCGATCCCGTAGATCCGGGACGCGACCATCGTCCTGTTTCCCTTCACGCCCTGGATCGCCGCCTTGATCTCGATGGTCATCGCGCCGCCGTACGCGCCGTAGTTGTCCTGCCGGTCGGCCACCACCAGCCCCTTCACCTTCGAAAGCGCCTCCCGGATCTCCTCCACCGGGAACGGCCGGATCACGGTGGGCCGGATGAGTCCGACCTTTTTCCCCTCTTTCCGCAGCGCGTCCACCGCCTCCTTGGCGGTCTCCGCCGCGGAGTTGACGATGAACAGCGCGGCTTCGGCGTCCTCCATCCGGTACAGGTCGAGGATCTCGTACCGCCGGCCGGAGAGGGCCTCGAACTCGGCGAAGACCTTCTTGATCACCGCGTGCGACCGGACCATCGCGTCGGCCTGCTGCTTCTTGTTGTTGATCAGGTCGGGGTCGTTCATGTACGGCCCGATGGTCACCGGCCTGCGCGGATCGACCGAGGTCACCGTCGGAACGAAGGGGCCCAGGAAGTTCTGGACCGTCTTCGGGTCCTCGAAAACCTCGATCCGCCGCTTCTGGTGGGAAGTGAAGAACCCGTCGAAGGCCACCATCACGGGGAGCCGGATCGACATCTCCTCGCCGATCTTGGGCGCCATGACGTTCATGTCGTAGACCGCCTGGGCGTCGGAGGCCATCAGAATGATCCAGCCGGTGTTCATCGCCAGCATGATGTCGCTGTGGTCGCCCCGGATGTCCAAGGGGCCCGACACCGACCGGGTGACGATGTTGAACACCATCGGGAACCGGGTCCCGGACTGGACGGGAAGCTGCTCGAAGGCGAACAGAAGCCCATTCGCCGAAGTGGCGTTGAAGACCCGCCCCCCCGCGGAGGTGGCGCCGAAGCAGATCCCCGCCGCCCCGTGCTCGCCGTCCCCCGGGATCATCCGGATGTCGTGCTCCCCTTCCGCCTTCATCGCGTCCAGGGTCTCCGCGATCTCCGTGGAAGGGGTGATCGGGTAGTAACCCATGATGTGGTAGTCCACATGCTTGGCCGCCGTCGCGGCAACCTCGTTGCCGGTCTGGACGACAATGGTCTGCGCGGGCCGCGCATCCGCCTTCTTCGCCGCTTTCGCCATCTCTTCTCCCCTAATCAGGCGTTATGCCTTCGCTTTGGTCGTGATCGATTGCCTTACCGTGATCTTCTCGACGTCGTGGTCGGCCTCCTTGGCCGCCACTAGGGCGCCGAACTTGCAGACCTCGACGCACCGCATGCATCCCTTGCAGAACTGGTAGTCGATCCCCAGGAGCATCATCCCCTCCTTCTTGGTCTTGGGATCGGTGCCCTTCTCCCAGACGAAGCAGTAGTCCGGGCAGGAGAGGTCGCACTCCCCGCAGTGGGTGCACTTGTCCACGACGAACAGCGGGATGACCCCCGTTCGGCTGGTGGAGAGATCCTTGAAGCGCATGTTCCCCACGGAGTAGATCGCTCCGCCGATTGGGGCGTTCGCGTACCCGAGCTTCGGCTCCTCCCGCCGGAAGGGGGTGGGCGCGTACTTGCCGTCCGCCTTGATCTCCTCGAACCGGACCTCGTCGTGGCCGCGGCGCAGCGCATCCAGGTTCCCCTTCATCAGGGCCGCGTACTTCTTTCCGAACGCCTCCTCGACGGCCGCCTCGAGGGCCTTCATGTCGAGGAACCCGCTCGCCCGGGCGACGGCGCCGACCATGACCATGTTCACCCGGGAGCGGGTGGCCAGCGCGATCTCCATCGCGTCGACCACGCCGATCTTCCCCCCCTCGAGCTTGAGGAAGTCCCGGGCTTCCCGCGGGCTTTTCCGCGTGTTCAGGATGACGGTCGTCTTGCCCGGCACCGCCCCCGACGTGACCGGGACCGATTTGGCCAGCGCCTCGTGGAAGATGGCCAGCACGTGGGGCTCCTCGATCGGGCTGTTGACCCGCACCAGCTGATCGGTCTCGCACAGGCGGATGAACGCCTTGACGGGCGTCCCCTTCTTCTCGGAGCCGTAGGAAGCGAACCCCGCGCCGTTCAGCCCCATCCCGAGGATGGCCGCCTCGGTCAGGATCTTGCCCGCCACGTTCGCCCCGAGGCCTCCGATGCTCTCCATGCGGATCTCGAAGAACCCGAGCTCGTTTTTCACCGGCAGTCTCACCGCCGTTTTCCCCTTGGCCATGGATTCCTACCTCTCTCCCGTGGGTTTCTAAAAAAAATCCCTGCATGAATCCGGTTCAGGGAAAAAATACTCCATTTCGTACCATATCGCCTTGATGCCGGTCAAGTTGTCCGAAGGGATGATGAACGACTTGCACGCGAATTACACGTCCCTTCGCCCTTTGATTGCCCTTCCCACGGTAACCTCGTCGGCGTATTCGAGATCCGATCCGACGGGCATCCCGTAGGCGATACGGGTAACGCGGAGGTTCAGTGACTTGATGGCGCCGGCAAGGTAGGTGGCGGTCGCTTCCCCTTCCGCCGTGAGATTCGTTGCGAGAATAACTTCTCCGACCCCGCCTCGCGAAAGCCTCTCGATCAGTTCCTTGACCCGCAGGTCTTCCGGCATCACCCCGTCGATCGGGGAAATCGCCCCCCCCAGAACGTGGTATCTCCCCCGGTATTCCCCGCTTTTTTCTATGGGGACAAGATCCGTGGGGCTTTCCACGACGCACAAGAGATCGTCGCGGCGCGCCGCATCGGTGCAGATCGCACACGGATCCTGATCCGCGATGTTGAAACAGCGCGAACAGCGTATCACAGCTTCCGGGATGCCGGCAATGGTCTCCCCCAGCTCCCGGACGGATTGCGCGGGCATCTTGAGCATGTGGAGTGCGAGGCGCGTCGCCGTCTTCTCCCCCACGCCCGGAAGTTTCGACAACTGGGCGATGAGCCTTCGCAACGGCCTCGGGTACGACATCGGTCAGAACAGCCCCGGCAGGTTCAGTCCGCCGGTGATCTTCGCCATCTCGTCGGCCATCATCTTGCGCGATCGGGAGATCGCCTCGTTCACCGCTCCCGTGACAAGGTCCTGGAGCAGTTCCACCTCTTCCGGGGAAACAACCTCCTTCTCGATCCGGACCGACACGACCTCCTGCCTGCCGTTCACGACGACGGTCACCATCCCGCCCCCCGACGACGCCTCGACGGTTCTCCCGGCGAGCTCCTCCTGGAGCCGGGCAAGGCGCTCCTGCATCTGCTGGGCCTGCCGGATAATTCCCTGCATATCCTTCATTCCCCGTCCTCCGCCTCTTCGCCGCCCTCATCGGGTTCCTGTTCCTCGGCGTCCGCCAGCCCGGGGGGCGGTGTCGCCCGGGGCGCAGGCCGGATCTCGAGGACCGTCGCCCCCTCGAATTCCCGCAGGACCTCCGCGAGAAGCGGGTCCGCGAACGCCTTTTTTTCCGGGCCGCTCCCCCCGCTTTTTGACCCCTCAGGCACCGGGCTTTTTTTTTCCGGCTCGGCCACCAGCCGGACGGGGACCTTTCTCCCCACGACCTCCTCCACGGCCTGCACCAGCACGGTCCACTTATCCTCCTCCCGGAGCCGGTCCAGCTGCATCTGGTGCGGGCAGGCGATGACCATTTCGTCGCCCTCGAGCCTCCCCCTCATCTGGTGGAGGAGCGCGACGAGGAGGGGCTTCCTCTTCTCCTCCAGGGTACGCCGGATCCCCTCCCAGACGTCCACGCCCCCGGGGGAGGGATCGTGCGCCGGGATGCGCCTCGAAACGATCTCCCGGCCCTTCTGCGCAGGGGCGGTCGCGGCATCCGCCGGGATGGCCGGAGACTCCGCGGTGACGGCAGGAAGCTTCGCTGCGGCGGCCGGAGGTCGCCCGGGGACGGCGGCCGGCTCCTCCCTGCCAAGCGCCTCCACGGACAGAAGTCCGGGGGCGTTGACGAGTCGCAGGAGCAGAAGCTCGAACCCCAGGCGGGGGAACTCCGTGCCGAGCACGTCCTTCTCCGACCGGAATGCGATGTCCAGCAGGAACATCCACTCCTCCCGGGTCCGGAGGGCGCAAAGTTCCCTCATCCTCGCCAGGGAGGACGGGGAGTGACGAAAGAGGAGATCGTCCTTTTCCGTGAACTTCCACACGGCGGCATCCCGCAGGACGTCCACGAGCGACAGGAACAAGAACTTGAGGTCCGCCCCCCGGGACACCAGGGAGGAAAATTTCCGGATCCCCTCCTCCGCGCCCCCCGCCACGGCGGCCCACACGAGGTCGATCGCCGCCTCGGCGCCCACGAGGCCGAGCATCTCCTCCACGAGGGACGCCGTGATCCTGCCGTTCCCCGAAACCGCCGCCTGTTCGATGATCGACTGGCCGTCCCGCATCGACCCGAAGGCGTACCGCGCGACGAGGCGCAGCGCCTCTTCCTCGGAGGCGATCGTTTCCGCTTCCGCCATCTCCCTGAGCCGCGTGTAGATCTCCTCCTCCGTGAGCATGCGGAAATCGAATCGCTGCACCCGGGAGAGGATCGTGTCCGGGATCCGGTTCGGCTCGGTGGTGGCGAAGACGAATACGACGTGGGCGGGGGGTTCCTCCAGGATCTTGAGCAGGCCGTTGAAGGCGGCCTTCGACAGCATGTGTACTTCGTCGATGATGTAGATCTTGTAGCGGGAGCGCGCCGGCGCGTAGGCGGCATTCTCCCGGAGCCGGCGGACGTCGTCGATCCCCGTGTTCGACGCCCCGTCGATCTCCTGGACGTCCACGCCGGAGCCGGCGAGGATCTCGACGCAGGCGGGGCAGGTAAGACAGGGGGAAGACGTCGGCCCGTTCTCGCAGTTCAAGGCCCGGGCGAGGATTCTCGCGAAGGTGGTCTTCCCCACCCCCCGCGTCCCCGCGAACAGGTAGGCGTGGTGGATCTTTCCCAGGGAGATGGCGTTGGCGAGCGAGCGGGTCACATGCCCCTGCCCCACGATCTCGCCGAACGTTTTCGGGCGCCACTTCCTCGAAAGCGCCTCGTACGCCATGATCCCTCCCGCGGGCGACTGATGTCCCGCTCCATCTCTCCGACGCGATCGGCCCGCCTGTGCGCTCCGTGCGCCACCGGTCACAGGGGCGGTAAACGGCCCCGCCGCCCCGGAGGGGGGCGCCTTGCCGATGCGCTCCGTTGCGAGCGGGCCGAATTTCGCTTTGCCCTGCGGGGGCCCGCCGGCGGCCAGGGGAGTCGCCGGCACACGGATTGTGCGGCTACCGCTGCTTCCTTCCGGACCTGACGGGGTTTGCCGCCTTCCGTTGCGGCGGGCCTGGCCGCCGGCGCGCACCCGGCGGGGCTGCCGGCAATTTCCGCGAAGCGATCTTTAGCGATTCGATTCGTCTGCGGCGGCTCCGGTTCGGATCCCCTCATCCTCCGCTGTCAATCCTGCCCACCTCCGCTCCTCCCGGCATCCGAAGACCCTCCGCTTCGGAGCTTCGGAGGACACCCTCCTTAGCCTCGAAGTCCCCGATCTCCCGCTGCGGACTTCGAGCAGAGTAGGGTGGCGGAGGGGGTGGGATTCGAACCCACGTGGCGGCTCGCACCGCCAAGTCGATTTCGAGTCGACCCCGTTACGGCCACTTCGGTACCCCTCCACGTGTAAGAGAAGTATTATAGGTGTCGGGGGAGGCTCCTTCAATGAAAACATCGGCAACCCCGGAGCGGCTCCCGGCAGGAAAAGCGCACGGCCCGGAGGAAGTCCTTGGTCGACGGTTGGCGGATCGCCGCGCTGGTCCTTTCCACGGTCGGGTACATCTTCGCCTTCATCCTCATCCCGCGCATCATTCTCGAGAGGCGCCAGCCTGCGGCGACGGTCGCGTGGGTGCTCTCCATCGCCCTCCTGCCCATGGTCGGAGTTCCCTTGTACTACCTCGTGGGGGAGCGGCGTATCCGGCGCCACATCCGGGCGAAGATCGGGGTGGTCGGGTCCGTCGAAAGCTCCGTGGAGAATCGGGTACGGCCCGGGGACCTTTCCTCCCCTATCGCGTCGGACTGCGGCAGCGTCCTTGCCAAAGCGGGTGCGCCCCCTCCGGTGGCCGGGAACCGGGTCTCCCTCATCAGCCGGGGGGACGAGGCGTACCGGGCGGTCCTGGGCCTGATCGAGGAGGCGCGCGACCACATCCACGCCCAGTTCTTCATCCTCGACGTCGACCCCATCGGCAAGCGGTTCATCCACGCCCTCGCCGCCCGGGCCAAGGCGGGCATCCGGGTGCGTCTTCTGCTGGACGCCGTGGGATCGTGGCGCGCCCTGCGACGACTCGTCCGGCCGCTGCGGCTGGCGGGCGGGGAAGTGGCGGAGTTCCTCCCGGCGCTTCCCCTCCACCGCAAGTGGTCGGCCCACCTCCGCAACCACCGGAAACTTCTCATCACCGACGGGATGGCCGCCTTCTGCGGGGGGATGAACATCGGGAAGAACTACATGGGCCCGAAGCGGGAGAAGCACCAGTGGCGGGATATCGGCGCGGTGATCCACGGCCCGGCGGTCCGCGACTTCCAGGTGATCTTCCTCGACGACTGGGCGTTCGCCACGGACGAGACCGGACCGGCGGGGCACCTGTTCCCCTCCCTTCCCCCCCGGAAGGTCGATTCTCCCCAGGCGGGGACGCTCCAGGTGGTGACCTCCGGCCCGGACCGCGCCCTCCGCCCGATCTACCAGGGCGTGTTCACGGCATTCACCTCGGCCCGCAGGAGGATCTGGATCGCCACGCCCTACTTCGTCCCCGACGACGCGATCGGGACGTCCCTCGAAAACGCCGCGCTGCGGGGGATCGACGTTCGCCTGATCGTGCCGGAGAAATCGGACTTGCGGATGGTCTGGCTGGCGGGAAGGTCCTACTTCGACGAGCTGATGGTGGCGGGGGTGAAGATCTACCTGTACCGGCCCACGAACATCCACACCAAGATGCTGATCATCGACGACGACGTCGGGGTGGTGGGGTCGTCGAACGTGGACATCCGGAGTTTCTTCCTCAACTTCGAGCTCGGCGTGTTTCTCTACGGACGGAAGGAGATCGACCTGCTCGCGGCGGCGTTCGAGGAGGACCTCTCCCTTTCCCTCCGGCTCGACCCGGCCACCTTCTCGCGCCGCCCGAAAACGGTGCGGTTCCTCGAGGACACCTGCCGGATCTTCTCCCCGCTGTTCTGAGGGAGCGCCCCGCCCTTATATCTTCCGGCGGGTCCGGAAGAACGCCGTGAGAAGGGCTGCGCTCTCCTTCCCGAGGACCCCGGGGATCACCATCGCCCGGTGGTTGAGTCTCTCGTCGGAAGCGATCCGGTAGAGGCTGTGGACCGCTCCCGCCTTGGGGTCGGCCGCCCCGAAGATGATTTCGGAAACCCGGGCGGTAACGGCGGCTCCCGCGCACATCGCGCACGGCTCGAGCGTCACCACGAGGCGGCAACCCGTCAGCCGGTGATTGGAACGTTTCTTCGCCGCCTTGCGCAGGGCGAGGATCTCGGCGTGCCCGGCGGGATCGTTCCCCGCGACCATCCGGTTGCGCGCGCGAGCGAGGATCTCCCCGGAGGGCCCCACCACGACCGCGCCGACCGGGACCTCTCCCTCCTTCGCCGCCTTCTCCGCCTCGCCAAGCGCGGCTCGCATCCACCGTTCCCGGTCAGTCACGCGGAGAACCGGGGGGACCGCGCCTCGGTCCCGAAGGGGACTCCGGGAACAGAAAACGGTTCACCGTCTTCCGCTCGCCGGGGGAAAGGTTCCGGTAAAACGACCAGTCCCCCAGACGCTCGTTCCGCTCGGCCGCGGGAAGGTCCTTCCACTCGGCCAGCCTTTGCCGCATCGCATGGCGCCGTTCGGGGGGGAGCTGCCGAAAGTGTCGCACGAACTCCTCGATGGTCCGCTTCTCCTCCGGCCCGGCGGTCCGGTAGATCTCGCGCCGCTTCATCAGGAAGTGCCGCTGTCCCTCCGGGAGTTCCCGCCAACTTTTCCTCCGTTCGAGGATTCTCTCCTTGCGTTCCGGGGGAAGCTCCTTCCACCGGCGGTACCTTTCGCGGACCTTCTCCCGCTCTTCCGGAGTCATGGTGCGCCAGCGCTCGAGCTTCTCCGGCGTCACCTCTCCCGCCTGGCCCACCCCCCGGACCTCCTCCCTTGAGGATACCTCGTCCCTTTGCCTGGACACGGCTCTTTCCCGGTTGTCCGCAACGGCCAGTCCCCAGGGAATGGTCATGACGGCCAGACAGATCGCCCATGCACCCGTCAGAATCCACCGTTTTCGGTAACCCGGTGACATCAGTCTACCCCTGTCGCCGGAAGGATGGGACGAAAATCTCCATCTCGTCGATCTGCGGTTCGTCGAAGAGGTCGGGGTCCTCCAGAATCTCCAGATTGGCCACGATCTCCCGGTCCTCCGGGGAAAGCTTCCCCCCGTCGGCCACGACCTTCGTCTTCCTCTCCTCCTTGCCGGGAACGGCCGGAGGGGAGCCGGCCAGCTCACGGGGAGCCGAGAAGGGAGACCCGGCCTCCGGAGAAGTGGTTCCCGGACCCGGCATTTCGCGGGCGACCCGGGGCGGCCCAACCGCCGGGGAGGGAAATTCCCGGGGCGCCTCCCGGGAAGAGAGGACGTAGAGGGCCATCGCGGCCGCCGCCGCCAGGGGAACGGCAGCCCAACGTACCGAGAAGACGAAGATGCTGCGACGCTTCGGGAGGAGATCCTCCGCTTCCATCCGCGCGAAAAGGCTCTCCCGGAAATCGGGGGGAACCGACCCTTCCGTTCGCGTGACGGCCACCCCCAGGGCCCGCATTCTCTTTTCGGCCGACCGGCATTGCGCGCAACTTCCGAGGTGTTCCTCCACCCGCCGGGCCTCCTCCGGGGAGGCCTCCCCGTCCACGTACGCGCTGATGATCTCCCGGATTTCCCTGCATTCCATCGGTGTCACCCCGTTACACTCGTTAAACCCTTTCTTGCGGGAATGGTTTCATTTCAGAATGCCGGAGAGCTCCGTAAGGAGCGCCTCCCGCGCCCGGAAAATCCTGCTCTTCACCGCCTGAACCGTAATGTTCAGAACGGTAGCCACTTCATCATACGATAGCCCCTCTGCGCGGTTCAGGAGGAAGGCGGACCGATGCCCCTCCGGAAGATTCTGGAGCGCCTCGACGAATTTCTCCTTGAGCTGCTCGCCCCATGCGATGCGCTCGGGATCCCATTCCTCCGGGCCCGGAAGCGGGAGGCCTTCCGCTGCGTCCCGTCCCTCCCCGTTGTCGTGGATCGGCACTTTTTCCCCATCCTCCTTTTCGTCCCGCAAAAAATTGAGCGTCGTCCGCCGGGCGATGGTGTACATCCAGGTGGTGAATCTCGCCGTCGGCTGGTAGGTGGAGGCCGCACGGGCGATCCGCAAGAACACCTCCTGGGCCGCCTCCTCCGCGCGCGCCTGGTCCCCGGTCATCCGGTAGCAGAAGTGGATCACCCTCCGGTGGTGCCGGGCAAAAAGCTCCTCGAAGGCGTCCCGGCTCCCCCTTCGGTAAAGCTCCATCAGTTCGGCATCGGTCCTCATCCCGTCCACGATTCTCCCGGTGCGTGGCGCACCGGATCCCGGTCCTTCCTTCCGACCCCCGGTCCGGCGACGCTTTGCCGGAGGGAGTTTCTCCTCAGAAAGGCCAGAACCGCGCCTCTTCCCAGTACATCTCCCGGAGTTGCTCGTACTGGCGCGTGAGGATCTCGAGGTGATCCCGCTCCCACGCGATCAGGTCATCGAAGACCTTTTCCGCAGCCGCGTCCCCCTTCACCTTTCTCCGGAGTGCGGCAAACTGCTCGATGGCGCGCTTTTCAAGCGTCATCCCGATCGAGAGCGCGGCCGCCTCCCCCTCCGCCTGCTTCCCCCGGGCCACGAAGTCCGGGGTGAAAAGAGGGCTTTTGAATTTCCGGATCCCCTTCTTTCCCGACCCTTTCCGGACAGGCCGGAGAGGCTTCCCCTCCGCTATCCGCCCGATCTGCTCCAGGATGGCCACGCGGTGGCGCTCCTCTTCCTCCATCAGGAAGGTGAACATCTGGCGAACGCCGTCAAGGCGGGCGTTTCCCGCCGCCATCCGGTAGAACTCCCGTCCCTCCACCTCGTTCATCAGCGCCTTCTTCCACCCCTCCGCCACCACGCCGGACAGGATCTTCCCCGGTCCCTTTTTCATCTTCGGCCGCGCCTCCGGATGCTATATGATGTCTCCATTATGCAGGATCTTACCCGCGACTTGCTCATCAAGATTGGGGAGAACCCCGACCGCGAGGGACTTGCGAAAACCCCCGAGCGGTTCGAGAAGGCGATCCATTTCCTCACCTCCGGGTACCGCCAGGACCCGCGGGAAGTGCTCCAGCGCGCGATCTTCCACGAGAGCTACGACGAGATGGTGACGGTCAAGGACCTCGACATCTTCTCCCTCTGCGAGCATCACATTCTGCCCTTCTTCGGGAAGTGCCACGTGGCGTACATCCCGAGGAAGAACATCGTCGGGCTGTCGAAGATCGCCCGGGTGGTCGAGCTCTACTCCCGCCGCCTCCAGGTGCAGGAGCGCCTGACCCAGGAGATCGCCACGGCCATCATGGACACGCTTGCGCCCCACGGAGTGGCGGTCGTCATCGAGGCGTTTCACCTCTGCATGATGATGCGGGGAGTGGAAAAACAGAACTCGAAAGCCGTCACATCCGCCATGCTGGGCGTCTTCCGGACGCGGCAGTCCACGCGGATGGAATTCATGGAGCTCATCAAGCCCACCCTGAACATCCTGCGGTAACACTGAAGAGAGGGATGCTTTTTACCGAGGTGCGTAGATACCGGCTGCGCTCCCGTGGACCCTGGCTCGCGGAGGGATTCCCCAAAGCTACGCTCGCGACCTGCGCCCGCTCGCTGCCGTTCCGCTCGCCGGAATCGGAACCTCGCTCCACAGGCCGCTTCGGGGAACCCCCCGCATCGCCTCGGGTCCCCGGGAACCGGGAATCGCAGCCGGCCACCCGACCGCAGCGCACGCCGCAGGAGAGGAAGAGTCCTAAGGAACGTCCCCGTTTTTAGGTGGCGCGCGCGAAGCCGCCCTACTTCGCCGCCTCCTGCATGATCGCCGTGATCGCCGTCTCCACCTCGTTCGCGGTCCCCTCGAGCGCCGGCTCGTTGAACATCGGGAGCAGCATCGTCGGCTTAAGCGTCTCGAGCACGACGTCGTCGCCGTCCACGTAGATGGAGACCCGGCAGGGAAGCGCCGTGGAGATCCGGATGTTGGCGTCGAGCACTTTCTTGGCGTAGCCCGGGTTGCAGATCTCGTAGATGTACAGCTTGCGGTCGAAGACAAGCCCTTTCCCCTGAAGCGTCGCCGTCACGTTGTGGATCCCCTGAACGCCGAATTTCCTGGCGGCGGAGGCATCCTCGAACCGCTGTCTCACCTCGCCGATCGGTTTCCTGCTGCGGACCGTAATGAACATTGTTTCCCCCTCCTCCCCCGGCGCACGGCCGCGGCAATACGTCTAACAGGAGCCTCACCCGCCCCCGCCGCCGGAGAACAGGAAGACAAGAACCACAACCGCAATGAGGACCACCGTCCCCCATTCACCCATCATTCCGCCATGCTCCTTCCCGGCTTCGCATCCGTTCCCCGCCTTCCTGCCCGGCGACCGCCGGGGCCCATCCGTTACGTTCAGCGGAACGGCGAACGGCGCGAACCGCCCCCGCAGGAAGACCCGCCGAACGAGGCGCCGGACCCGCTCCCCCGTGCGCTGAACAGGGAGATGCCCACGCGGGAGGAGTTGCCGCCGCATGCGGGGCACGCCTCCTCCGTGTCATCCGAGAGGCGCTTGTACGCCTCGAACACCTTCCGGCACGATTCGCACCGGTGTTCGTAGAGCGGCATCGATCAATCCCCCTTTATCTTTCCGGAACGCCGACCTTTTTCAGGATCGTTTCCATGAGGCACCAGTTCGTCAGGCCGGACTGGAACAGGTTGACCCCGACGAAACCGGTGAACAGAAACCAGTACTTGTTGACGTACAACCCGAGGAGCAGCCCTGTCAGCACAAATGTCCCCGCGATGACCCGGATCCATCTTTCCACGTTCATCGAATCCTCCCTCTGCGCTCCCGCTCGACGCAATTCACCGGGGACAATCCAAAGGGGGACATTCCTATTTCGAGTTGTACGTTGAGGAGTGTCCCCCCTCAGTGTTGAGGAGTGTCCTCGCCCACGGAGCCCGGGGTGAACCGGCTTCTCATCATAAATGCACAGAGGATGCCATTCCCGCTTGAAGAAAAATTTCGTTAAAACTCTTTATTTTCCAATATGTTTTAAAATCGGAGCCAGGTAGCGTGAGCCGCCTTTCGTCCCGGTTGACAGACTCCGCAACAAATTCTGCAACAAAACGTGTCATGTGTTGCGTTTCCGGCCGATTCCCAGCCGCTTCATCTTTCGCCAGAGGGTCGACCGGTCGATCCCGAGGGCGGCGGCGGCATCCCCCCGGCTCCACCGGTTTTCTTCAAGCGTCCTGAGAATCCACTCCTTCTCTCCTCCCTTCCCCGGTGCGTGATTTTCCGCCGCGGCGACGGGTGCATCGGGTCGTTCTGCGCCGGGGGATCCGGCGGGCTCCCCCTTTCGCGGGTGGCAATGGTCCCGAACCTCCTCGGAGAGATCGGCCGCGGAGAGGACCGCCCCCCGGGAGCAGACTGCGCCCCGCTCGAGGACGTTCTCGAGTTCCCGGACGTTTCCCGGCCATGGGTAGTCGATCAGGCAGCGCATTGCCTCCGGGGAGACCGCGCGCACCCGGTCGA
>Ga0209641_10001620_pt1 | contig 19916 bp, 23 predicted proteins | sample RifCSP16_1_FD_184022 | JGI IMG/M metagenome (GOLD analysis project Ga0209641, IMG submission 184022) | Soil microbial communities from Rifle, Colorado - Rifle CSP2_sed 16_1 (SPAdes) (version 2) | ecosystem: Environmental > Terrestrial > Deep subsurface > Rock core/Sediment | place: Rifle... | reverse complement strand
TTCATCTTCGAGCTTCTTTTTTGCAGCCTTAATTTTTTCCAGCCTTTTTGTTTTATTCGCTAATTCTTTTGGCATCTGATATGGTGTCGAATCACCATACATCTCATCTTCTGCTTTGTCGATTTCAATGCTTTCTTTGAGGATTTTATCAATTTCTTTGTCAAGTGCATCGGCATTTTTGCTTTGCTTTACAGAAGCATTTGCTTTAATTTTGGTACCATCAAGTGATATTTTGCCAACACCAAGCATGCCCATTTCTTTGCATACTGTTACTACCTGGGAAAAAACATCCTTGATTGAATCAAGATGGGTTGAACGAAAACGGCAAATCGTTCGAAAATCAGGATGCTGCATCGCTGCAAGATACATAAAAGCAGTATCAGTATGGGTCATTTTATCTAGTTCTCTTGAACTACGGATGTTTATCATGTAGCCATATAATAGGATTTTTATTAGTAATCGTGGATGATAGGCAGGACAACATTTTCTATAAAATCTCTGGAATTACGCCTTTGTATAATCCTGTCAGATCATTATAATTCCCCAGCCTCTGCACCATGCGCTAACCGCCCCTTCTGCTTCAACCCCGAGCCCCCCTCGCCAACATGCGCCGTACCGCCGCTATCCAGAACAGCAGCCCTAAGAATACCCCGAAAATCCTGTCAGCAGTCTCTATCCTCTCCTCCTGTGTGTGGAAAAGAATCATGGTTTCAAGTAACCCTTTCACTGATGCGATATTCCTCTCCTTGCTTGCTCATAAATTCCAGAGGCACCAGGTGTGGTCAAGACATGCCCAGGACGGGATTCGAGCCCGTGACCTCCAGATGTCTCAGGAGATAAGCGCCTCTTCGATTTACCCTATGAGTCTGGCGCCCTAACCAACTAGGCCACCTGGGCACAATCCTTCCTACATGCCAAGGAGGTATTAAAATATATCGTCTTTCTGATTTTTATAGCGGGGCATGGATTCGAACCATGGATCTACGGGTTATGAGCCCGTCGGGATTTCCTGACTACCCTACCCCGCTTCTGGAGTAAAAATAGTAGCCTTTCAATGTTAATGATTCCTGATAAAGTCTTCGGTAATAGGAATTTGAGCATAATTTTTTCAAAGTTGAACTGTATTTTCAAGCAAGGTGCAGCCAATCGTGTCTATGGTATCAAGCAACCCGTGTCTTGCCTGTGCAGGTCGTGTCCACATATCGCTGCGCGATACGTGGGCGCGGAGTCGAGGGAACCCCGAGTCGCGCCTCGGGAGGACGCACTTAATCTCACAAAATATGAGCCTTTGCGATAATCTTTAAACATTGATATGACAAATTAAGTACATGCTTCACGCCATCGAGACAATGGAAATAACAAAGAAATTCGAAAGCATTACAGCTGTAAATAATGTCAGTATCTCGGTAAAGCCTGGCGAACTGTTCGGGCTGCTCGGTCCCAATGGTGCTGGTAAAACCACGCTCATAAGCATGCTATCTACAATGATAGAACCCACTGAAGGAAGAGCTACGGTCTGGGGATTTGATGTAGAAAGAGAAGCACCGCGGGTGAGGGAAAGCATAGGGATCGTATTTCAGGATACCACGCTGGATGATCGTCTCACTGGCAGGGAGAGCCTTGATCTTCACGGCAGGCTCTACGGTCTTGACACAAAGACCAGGAAGATGAGGATCCAGGACGTCCTTTCTCTTGTCGAGCTCTCGGACAGAGCCGATGCCCTTGTAAAGACATACTCAGGCGGGATGATGAGACGGCTTGAGATCGCAAGAGGACTGATGCATCACCCCCGCGTTTTATTCCTTGATGAGCCCACGCTTGGACTTGATCCCCAGACAAGATTGCACATCTGGGAATATATAAAGACATTGAATAAGGCAGAAGGCGTTACGATTGTCCTTACAACGCACTACATGGAAGAGGCTGATCATCTCTGCGACAGGATCGCGATTATTGATCACGGCGAGATAGTTGCACTCGATACACCGGAAGCTCTGAAAGATATGCTCGGTGGAGATGTGATCATTCTCGAACTTGAAAAACCTGAAGATAAATCAAGATTATGTGAAATCTACAAAAAAAATGGAACTGCAAAGATCGTATCAGAGAAAAACGGCGAGATCTTTATAACCGTCAAGAACGGTGAGCACCAGATACCGCATATTCTTTATCTTGCTTCGAACGCAGGGGTTTCGATCCTGGCAGTAAGCCTGAGAAAACCCACACTTGACGATGTATTCCTCCACCATACAGGGCGTGCTATACGCGACAGGGCAGCAACCGAGGTCGAACAGGTAGGATATAAGATCAGGGCAAGGAGGAAATGATGGTAAAAGCGACTCTAAATAGGGCTTTCCAGACAGTGTATACCATGTGGCTGCGCGAGATGCTGCGCTTCTGGCGTTCAAAATCCCGTATTATTGGTTCTATTGCAACCCCTATTTTTTTCCTGATCTTCTTAGGGGCAGGTTTCAGCTCATCCTTCCAGACAGAAAGCGGCAGTCCATTCGATGTGAGCTATCTGGCGCCAGGTCTGATAGGTATGGCTGTGCTCTTCTCATCCATGATGGGAGGTGTATCCATAATATGGGACAGGGAATTCGGTTTTCTCAAAGAGATACTGATCGCTCCTGTGAGCAGGTTCTATGTGGCACTCGGAAAGGCTGTAGGAGGCGTCACAACTGCCATGATCCAGGGTTTATTGATCCTGATCATTGCATGGCTCATTGGAATCAAATACATATCCATAATTGGTGTAATTGCAGCCATCGGGGTGATGTTCGTATCTGGTATCGGGTTCATCGGCCTCGGCATCGCTGTTGCATCGAAGATCGACAGTCACGAAGGCTTCCAGATGGTCATGAGCTTCCTGACAATGCCTCTTGTGCTTCTGAGCGGGGCGTTTTTCCCTATTTCAAAGCTTCCGGCCTGGATGAACGTGCTTGTGTACTCCAACCCTCTCACCTATGGCGTTGAAGCGCTTCGATACTTTTTGCTTGGCAAATCCGTAATCCCGATTTCGCTCAGCATTGCGGTTATCATTGTGTTTGCCTTTGCAATGATCGGACTTGGCGGGAAAACATTTGAAAATACAAAGGTAACATGATTGTTCTATCAGGCGGCACCGGTACTCCAAAGCTGCTCCAGGGTCTTCGCAGGCATGTGGCAGATGAGGAGATAACAGTGATCGTGAACACTGCAGAGGATAGTGAAGTATCCGGCAATCTTGTCTCACCTGATGTTGATACGATACTTTACCTTTTTTCAGGACAGCTGGATGACGCAAAGTGGTGGGGGGTAAAGAATGATACATTTCACACAAACCAGTATTTGAAAAAGCTGGGTATGAATGAGAAGCTTCTGATAGGGGACGCTGACCGGGCAACCCACATCGTTCGATCAGATCTGATGAGAAAAGGTGCATGCCTTACGCAGGCGACGATGCAGCTTTCATCAATGCTGGGGATAGAAGCCAGAATCCTTCCAATGTGCGATGAAAAAATAGATACCGTGATAGATACGCCTGAAGGGCTCATGCATTTTCAGGATTTCTGGGTGGGCGCACGGGGTGAACCAGAGGTGAGGAGCATTAAAATAAATGGGATTGAAAAAGCAAGACCTACACAAGAGGTACTTGAGGCTCTGGGGTCAGAGGATGATGTGATGATAGGGCCGAGCAATCCCATAACAAGCATAGGACCGATTCTGGCATTAAAAGGCATGCTCAGGATACTGGCAAAGAAAAAGGTGATAGCCATAAGCCCGATCATTGGTGATTCGCCTGTCAGCGGCCCAGCCGGGAAATTGATGCAAGCCTCAGGATTTCCTGTCTCATCTGCAGGCGTTGCCCTGTGTTACAAAGATGTCCTGGATATCATGGTGATTGACCAGAACGATACTGTTGATGAAAAGATCTTTCCCGTAACAGCGGTACGCTTCGATACCATGATGACCTCTCTTGAAAAAAGTGAAGCGCTCGCTGAACATGTGCTGGACTTATTTCGGGATATTTGAAAGCAGCACAAGCCCGCGGTCAGTCAATCTGTAAGTGTCGCCTTCGATTTTCAGATAATTCCCTTTTATCAGGAAATCGGTCTGAAAATTGAACATTGAATCATCAACTCCCAGTTCAGTCCGAAGATCGCTCCTTTTCTTCCCGAACACACCTATGATTTTGATCATCTTTCGCCGAACTGGATGCTCAACCGCCTTTACCATGAGTTCGTGGTCCGCAACTTTTGCCTCCCTTACCGAAGGACGACGCTCAAGCATGGCTTCAAGTTCATCATCGCTTATTTCCGGCATACCTCTCCTTTATTCCAGGAACATCTCTACCCTGCAGAGGTAGGCCACGATCCTGTTGTCCTCGATTTTAATATCAAAGTCCTTTATCGTCGCCTTTGTGATCCTGCCTTTCTGCCTGAAAATAGGAAGTTTTGAGGCTTCTTCTATTGCGTTTTTCGCCGCCTGTTCCCAGCTCTCTGGTGATGAGCCCACTGTGTCAATGATCTTTACGAACGGCATGTTTTTCACCAGATGTATGTTGTGGTACAATAGTAATAAAGGTGACTTTAATATCCGCCCGATTTCAGGAAATCGTCCACCAGATTCTTTCTCACATTCAATCTGGCCTCGTCAACTACCTCTGTGAATTTGATGACCTTTTGAGCCTTCCGCATTTCCCCGGGACAGCTGCATTCATAGATGTAATGCAGGTAACCTGTTTTGAAATCCTCGATTGTTTTTTTATGAGCATAAGCAGTGCCGCATGAGGGACATTTACCGACTTTCGGCACAAGCTCGCTGCATTCAGGACATTCATGAACAAAGATCTGCATGACATTATCATATCTGTCTACAGCAGTAAGTCTAAACTCAGTTTTCTTTTTATTTGATTCTTCCAAAGAATCGCCTCATTTTTTATTTGAAAATAATTATTTGCTTTTCTTCTTACTCTTGCAGTGCTTCTTGATTCTTTCTTTTTCAACCGGACCTATTACGCCGCCCATTGACTATCACCTTTAATCAATAAGAATCCATTATAGATATATTTTACTAAATGATAAAATGATATTCATCAGTTCATGTATCAGTTGAAGCGAGAATGGATCCTCCATACGGAATCATGATGATGTTTGCATCTGCTTTGTTTTTCCGAAGCGCCATATCGAGTGCATCTTTCAAAGTTGCGGGAATAAAAAACGATCTTCTGGCCATTCCTTCAGGCAAAGAAGATACAAGATATAGATCAAGCTTTTTTGACAAAGCTGCGATCAGGGCTGCTTTATGTCCGCCCATGACGAATCCTGATTTAAACCGCTCTATCACTTCATCTCTATCTGATCCCAGCCACTCTTCAAACACCCTGTTCCCGTACCCTTCCCTGCACTCTGCCACCAGGATAATCGAGCCCCCCTCTTTAACCGCGCTCCTGACATGCTCGATCGCCTTATGGGACTGAAAGATATCTATATCCTTCGGCCAGCCTCCAGGAGAGACTATTATGATATCCGAGGGCTCAACCTTGATCCTTGATTTTTTATCAAGGAACTCTGCCCCTTTTCGATGTGCTTCTATGTGATCACCTGCAGCCGCGAAGATTATTTCTTTTTTCTCGTTCAATACCACGTTCAAAATAAAATCGATGCCGAGAAAAGATGCGGCTTCTTCGAGATCTTTCCTCACCGGACTGTCAAGCCTGCCCGCAGAGGCTCCTGGGTCAAGCATCAGCGCATGGTTCGCATCTATGCTCCTCTTTGAAGAGACTGCAGGAAGGATGGATTTTGCGCCGCCTGAATAGCCTGCATAATAATGGAACTCGATCGTTCCCGTACATATCACTATGTCTGCCTCTGCGACAGGTTTGAATATCTCAACAGGAGTGCCTCTCGATGTTGTGCCGAGGTAAACGCAGTTGTTCGCATCGTGCTCGATGCTTTTTACCTCATCATACCATCCTCCAAGTATGGCTCTTTTTTCGTCCTCTGTCAGTTTTCGATGGATCCCGATGCCAAAGACAACTGTAATATCCCTGATCCCGCCAATGTTCAATTCTGATATCAGAGGAGGGAGCAGTCTGGCTGTGGGAGTGGGACGGGTCGCATCGCTCACGATTATTACTGCGTTCCTGCCTGTTCGGGCGATCTCGGAAAGACGCTTGCTCTTAACAGGATATTCTAGCGCTCTCTTTATCTCTTCATTTTCATCAGGTGCAGTTTCATGATTGTCTGATTTTAAGACCCTGACTTTGTACTTCTCAGGTATCTCCAGAGAAACCCATGCATTTCCATAAGGCAGATGGTACATCACATTGAATCTGAACGCATAAAAATAACATATAGGTTTTGATTCAGGGCAGGATCGCAAAGATCCTGGCAGGGAAGCCGGATCCATCCTTTGGTTTGGGAAAAGCCACAACCACCAGGGCTCCTGCCTCAGGAACTCTGTCCAGATCTGTCAGAAGCTCTATCTGGTAATGATTCTGCTGCAGGATGTAAGCTTCAAGTGAATAATCATCCCTGCTTGTGGCAATACCAGGGTCTGTATCTGCTGGCTCATCACCAGAATTTCTCAGGCGCTGGCTGTGGTGTGCTCCTGATATTATCATCGCTGCATGCTGGAAAGCATTCTCTTGCCCCAGCGCACCCCCTCAATGGAAAACACCTCAAGGTTGTAAACGCCATCAAAATGCAGTTCTTTCAGCACAGAGAAATCAATATTACCTTCCCCTGGCGGAGCGTGCAGATCGCCGCAATATCTTTCTCCGTTCATGCCGTTGTTATCATGTACATGCACATGCACGACATGACTGCTTAGCATTCGTACAAAGTCCCGCAGTTCCAGTGCATTTCCTTTGCAGGTAAGGTTGGCATGCCCGATGTCGAATGTGGCTTTCAGAAATGAGGAGTTCACGTCCTTTATGGCATGTATGTGTTCCTCTGCTGTGCAGCACAGGTTTGTCGGGTCTGTACCTTCTTTATTCTCAAGTCCCAGAACAATACCGCAATCTTCAGCTACGGAAGCAAGCTTCCTGAGGTTGCTGATCATGCCAGTAAAACTTTCATCCCTGTTCCCTGTGATCTTCCCTGGATGCACCACCACAACACTGCACCCGATTTCACTGGCAAGAGATATGCTCTCACCAATCAGACGGAACTGCACTCTTCCCATATGGGCAGTGTCCACATTGAGTTCCTCAGGATAGCTGGGCGAATCCCCATAATAGGGTGCATGGACGCTTGTATGAATACTGGATGTTGATATGAACTCACGCAGTTCATCCACACGTTCTTTTATTAATCTATTACCTCTGTAAAGTCTGAGCTTGGGAATGTACAGCTCGATGCTCTCCACTTCCTTTTGCAGTTCAGGTAATGACGAAGCGAACGATGATGCGCCAATGATCATTTCTTCCTCTCAAAATTTCTCTAATAATCAGAGCCTCTTATCCTCTTTCATTGCCTTCATGAGTTCAAGAACTGAAAATGCGGCTCTTGTGACTCCCATGCTCCTGTTATCCGTATCAGTCCCGACAAGGTAAAGGCCTGGAATGGGTGAGCGCTGACCTGCAAAATATCCATTGATCGTGACCGCGGCTTTTTCCGGGACGGTTACCTGATAATGAGTCATCTCGATCCTGCTCTCGATGCCAGGGATCGCTCTTTGAATTAGAGCTAATGCACGCTTCTTTTCACTTTCTATGTTTTCTCCTTCTTTAATGATAAATGTGAACCCGATCAACTGCTTACCTTTTGGCGCAATGCTCGAATCATAGTTGCTGATCGGCATAGCCCAGTAAGCTCCATCCTTGAACCATACCTCAGAGCCGGTGTAATCAAATTCCTTCATTTTCTCGCCGAGGCCAAGCCATATAGTAAGGCTCAATGTCTGCTCGATCCTGGAAAGATCCTCGATATAGTCTTCTGGCAATTCAACAAGAGAGGGAAGGCTTTTCACAAAACCAGAGTACACAACAGCATCCGCTGTGATAGAATCGTTATTAGTGGCAACACCAGAAGCATTTCCTTTTTCTGTCAATATCCTGGTAACTTTCATGCCTGTCCTGATCCGCACCGTTTCAGGCATGGAATATAAAACCGCATTTAATAATGATTTCAATCCCCCGCGGGGATATGCCTGTGCATATGCCACTTTATTGGTGGCGAGCCTGCCCAGCGTGGACAGGCGCGCAGATAACTGGTATTTCAACAACTTTTCCGTGATCATTGAAGTGTATGATGCATCGTTCTGTGATCTATCGGTCAGAGGTTCTTCATCAAAAATATACTCTGAAACACTGTCCCTGACAAAGCTGCTGCCGTACAGTATCCGGTTGACCGAGGTCTCTTTCATTGATTTCCCGGAGAGGAAAGGTGCGATCGCACCCACAAAATCTACGGTATCTTTTGAAAGTCCTTTTGGCAGAAAATCGCATAGAGATAGATTCGTATCAAGCATGCCAAAAGCATTTAACGTCAGTGCTTTTGTCAGTGACTGCGAAAGAAGAAATCTGTCTTTTTTAGGAAGGGGATCAAATGTGGCGAACTCTTTCAGATTCGAAGGGATCTTGGTGAGACCTTTCTCGGTGCGGACGTAGTAATGCCCGTAGTCCACGAACACGGGCATATAGGTGAAATATTCATCCATCAGCCTGCGAAGAGGTCCTTCTTTGAGATGAGTTATTGCATGCGGACCCGTATCTACCTGGAAGCCGTCCACGCTGTAACTTCTGCAGTTCCCTCCAACAAAATTGTTCTGTTCAAGAACAAGAACGCTTTTCCCATGCCTTCCAAGCGTCAGCGCAGAGAAAAGTCCGCTTATTCCACCTCCGACAACGATCACATCGTATTCTGCCATGGTACCTCAGAAGTGCTATATTGTTTCGCTTTCATGAAAAATCTTGCTGTAAAGTCCTTTCCCGGTTCTATTGATCCTTCTCAACATACCTCTGATAAGTAGGATAAGAATGACATGCAGAGGAGCTGTATTCCCGTACGAATGTGTTTTCCCTTCCCTGATCGCTGATAATACAGATTCGACGTTCGGATCTGCATCTATCTCTGTATACCCGATGCCAATCGTTGCAAGTATATGGGAATCACTTCCACCCACTTCGGGTTTTCCAAGAGCTTGCGCCAGATCTTTCGCGATCGCGTTCTCACCGAACATACATCTGGAATTGAAGGTCTCGATCGCATCAGTCTCCTTTGCATAATATCCAATACCTCCTTTTTTGAAAGGATGTGCGGCTATCGAAACTCCTCCTTTCTGCCTTGTGATCCTGATGGTATCCATGCAGGAGAGCTCAGGCTGGATATTTTCTCTTATTCCGAGAACGATCACATGTCCTTCGCTCGTGGAAACTTCCATGCCCGGGATCATGAGTAAAGCAAGGTTCAGTTCACGTGCCCGTTCTATCGCGCGAAGGCTCCCTTCAACTCTATTATGGTCGCATATTGCGATCCCATCCAGTCCCCTCTCCACCGCCTGCTTCAGGATTTCATCCACTGTCAGGCTGCTGTCGCTTGAGCACTCTGAATGTATGTGAAGGTCAAAACGCATATGCTGATATTTACCAAGTTATTAAAAAAGGTAACCCCCGCCTCAGGACATCAGGCAGGAATCGTTGATCTACTTATTGACAGAGAATTTTATAACAATGTCGATGGTGAGACCGTTTATGGATTCCTCTGCATCCCGCAGCATCCCTCTTGTCTCCTCGGTATCCAGCACCTGCTGAACCTGGTCTTTTATTCTGATATATCTCACATATTCTTCGACCCTGAGCCTGCTCTCATTATTTGTTTCTATTGAAATCGAACTCATCTTCTACCTGATACGCGATTGAAGGCAAAATAATTGATGGCACTGTGCAGCAGAAAATATTAATACAGATCAAATGAATCTAATCTATGTATGATCATTAAGGGAGAGGTGTTAAAATGGTAGTATATAATCCAGAAGAAATTGTGGAAATGGCAAGCGGTTTGATGAAAGATATAGCAGATTCAAAAGATAATATTGATGTCATAATGGTCGCAAGCTTTGTTGACAGGTGCACCAATATTGTTAAAAATCTTGCAGAAAGTATGGCAGAACTTCATCAGCGGGTGGATGTGCTCACAGAGAAAGATTAATCGGCTGAATTAAAAAGCAGGGCAAAGGGTAATCCATAAGCCTATCTTATTATCCTTTCAAGGATATCCCCTATGATCACGCCAATGATGAACTCCACAGTAATGATGATAACTGTAATAAAGAGCACAAGCCCGCCCAATCCTCCTATGATCCCTCCTGCAACACCCGCCACCAGTCCTGCTATCATCCCTCCTACCATGAACCCGATGATCGCAAGGATAATCCCGATAACCAGTCCGATAATGAACCCATTTTTCAAAATGTTCCAGTAATTCTCAGTTCCTTTCCTGGAAAACCCATATATAATCCCTATTAATATGATCGCAATCGTAAGTATGTTCATGTCACCTTCACCACATTCACTTGCAGCTTCAACCTATTTATTCCTGTCGGGACAGCAAACGGAGAATTAATCCATAAATAAAGCTGAATATTAGCAGCGTGCCGCATGTTTCTTATCCTGTGCGGTCTCTGGTTCATGATGAGAAAACCATGATCGAATTTTAACGATCAATCGTTACAATCAGGTAATTAAAACAATAATTCTATATTTGGATGATTAAATTTAAATCAAATGATAACAATAGATAGATAAAATGGATTCTGAAAAAATAGATATAAGAATATTCAAATTACTGATTTTCGAAGCTGCCAGGAATGACTTTGCTGCGTTATCAGAAATCGCTGCAAGGAAGAAACTGAACTTCGATACTGTAAAGCAGCATGCAGACCGTCTGGAAGATCTGGGTATACTGGAATACATCGGAAATCCAGCCCCATCCGAAAAAAGGCCTGATAATTATGACCTTCTCGCATCAATAAAATTGAAGCAGAGCAGTGAAACGCTGCAAAAAATCACCAAACTGCTCAGCAATAGAGAGCTATCAAGATTCATGAAAACCAAATATCATATAGATAACCATAATTATTTCCGTACATGGGTTCTTAATTCCCTCAATGAGAACAAGCTCATCCCGTTGCCTGATGCTGAATATCTCGATTATGCCATAAAAAATTCACCATCGAGTGTACGATTTTTTTTTATGGATAATAATATTGGCACACTGAAGTCTTTTTATGAGAGATGCATTTCAACCAAGAATGAAAAGGTGAAGGACAGAATCAACATCGAACTGTTAAAAAAATATAATGTGTATGTCATATGGGATAATGTTATCTTCGGGAAAATCCAGGAAGATCTGCAGAACAGGACACTGCTTGACCCTGTTAACTTTTTTGCAGGTTATCTTCCATTAGCCAAAATAACATTTGAAAAATTATTAAAAATGTCGGATGTAGAGCAAAAAGAAGTTTGATATTCATAAAATATATATGTGCTGACTGCGTTAGCAGGCGAAGACTTATGAGCGTTAATGTGAATCGTTATAAGTGTGGATACTGCGGCGCCTGTGTGGGGGTATGCCCGGTTGGCGCACTTGAGCTTGTTGAGACATGGTTGGAGATAGAAAATACCTGTACAAGTTGCGGCATTTGCGCAAAGATCTGCCCTGTGGGCGCACTGCTGGTGGTGAAATGAAGAGCAGATACGATGTCGTTGTGGTGGGCGCAGGACCTGCGGGTTCGATAACAGCTCAAACCTGTGCTGAAGGGGGAATGGATGTCCTGCTGATCGAAAAACGGCAGGAGATCGGGGATCCTGTGAGGTGCGCAGAAGGTGTGGGGAAAGATGCTCTGATAAAGCACATACAGCCAGATACAAGATGGATTGCTGCTGAGGTGAAAGGATCAAGGATAATAGCACCTGATGGAACAAGGATCCTGATGTCAGGCGATGCTGCGATGAAGGATGTGGGGTATACTCTTGAGAGAAAAGTCTTTGACAGGGTGCTTGCCCAGAGAGCAGCCATGGCAGGTGCGGAAGTCATGGTCAAGACGCGTGCAACAGGTTTATTGAGGAATAACGGCAGAGTGGCAGGTATCAAAGCCATGTATATGGGAGATGTGCATGAGATCAAAGCCGATATAGTGATAGGGGCTGACGGCGTGGAGTCAAAAATTGGACGGTGGGGAGGCATAGACACCACATTAAAACCTCACGAAATCGAGGCATGCGTGCAGTTTCTTATATCGAATTTCGATCCTGGTGAGTACAGCGAGTTCTATCTTGGAGAAAAATATTCCCCGGGAGGATATGCATGGATATTCCCTAAAGGAGGACGTTCTGCAAATGTGGGAATCGGAGTGCTTGGGAGCAAATCTGGAAATATCAGGGCGATTTCACTCCTCTCAAAATTCATCGAGACGTATATCCCTCAGGGCAGGATAGTTGAGATCGTTGTGGGCGGAGTTCCTGTCACAGGACCGATAAAGCAGACGGTCACAGATGGACTGATGCTTGTGGGAGACGCTGCAAGACAGTCAGATCCGCTTACAGGAGGAGGGATCACCAATGCCATGGATGCAGGGAAAATGGCAGGTGAGGTGTGCATAAAAGCCAGAGAGAAGGGGGATTTTTCTGTCAGGAGCCTGAAGGAATATGAAGATAAATGGCGCTCTACGATCGGGAAAGAGATGTCAAAGTCCCTGCAGGTAAAAAACCTGCTCCTCAAACTCACAGACGAGCAGTTGAACCAGCTGGCACATTCGCTTGATGGGGTGGATGTGAGCAAGATGGAACTGGGAAAGTTATTGACAGTTTTGATCAAGAAAAATCCCAGGCTCCTTTGGGGACTCAGAACACTGTTCAAGTGAGTACAGCTGAAAGCGAATAACCATTTTATTTGTATATCTAAAATATTTGATTTATTTTATATCGGGAAGCATTCTGATCACTGCGATCAACTGATAGCAGAAAAAAAATCTCCGAGGATTGCTGGCATCTTGATGTCCCTGCCAGTCATCACCTTTTTATCTCTGCTTTTCATGGCAGTATCCCAGGGAGTGGGCTTTTCGAGCCAGGCTGCGATCTGGAATCCGATCGGAGCCATAGCTGACCTTGTGTATATGGCTCTGTTCGCTGTCGGAGTCAATCTTCCGGGATACTTGGGTGGAAACAAAAATGCCAGAACCAGAAAAATCAAAGAGGTCTTTTTCGGGCTTTTACTTGGATTTACGGGATACATTCTTTTTATTTTGATCTCCGGTCAGTTCACCGTGTTAAGCGGCTGGGTATCACTTGCTGCTCTTTGGATCGCCTGCATTATCTTTTACCTGATTTTTCAAAAGATGCAGGTACAAAAGACAGCCAGACTGAAAATAGTTCCTGCAGGAGACATCCTTCTCAGAGGACTGTTCGGAGGAAGCGTGGTTGTCGCGATCGTGATCCTGGGAGATTCTGCGGGATATATGTGGGGAGGACTGTTTTCATCATTTCCAGGGACGATCACCCCTGTGCTCATTCTTCTGCACATGAAAAATGGAAAGGACATGAGCTACGGGGTAATAAAAAGCGCACCAATAGGATTGGGTGGGACAGGGCTTTATTCCTTTATGGTATGGTCATTATATCCTGCATACGGCATAATTGCAGGAACTCTTTTATCATATCTTTCGGTTCTTGTTTTTCTATCCATGATCTTCAGTTTCTCAAGTTCCAGGCGAAATATGAAATAGAAGAGGCGATCAAATGAATATGCTATGCTCAATGACATGGAAAGTGCCATCGCTTTCATAGAAAAGCAGGACACAGAGGTTATTTCAAGGATAAAAAATGCCTGGAGTTCTGCTTTTGAAGAAGCATCAAAAATCCTCTTATCCCCTGAGAAGCTCAGAATAGAATACAACCCGGCTATCTGGAGGATCTCCCGCCATCCGGTGGGAATAAGGATGGTCTCCTCTATATGGGGAAGGTATTTTATTTTCGAGTTTGCATCCCCTAACCTTGTCCTGTCGTTTGACTGCTTTCCATCTGAAGAGGCGAAAACAGGCGTCATGCTTCACGAGATCGCACACCTCATCGATGACAGGCGGTGGGGCTTTGATCTCTTGAAATTGATAGCTGACTCATCCGATTATGTAACACGGGAACAGAGAGCAGAGCTTCTCAGCTTTGCTTCATATCCCCTCGGTATTTTCGAGGCAAACAGGGCATTGATCGTTTCAACCCTCAAGAAACGGGGATACTGCCAGGATGTACTCGGCGATTATCTTGGCCCCCTTGCTGCAGTTGAAACCCTGGGCAGAATAGGAATGAACAGAAGTGATGACCTCATCAGATTCTATGGCGAAGTGGAAACCCATTTCCCTGTTCATAAGGTTCTGGAGGAATATCTTTCAACCAATGTCTTCTCACTGGCGGGTCTGGTCACTGCACCTGATCTCAATACCTGCAATGACTTCGGGATCAAGAAATCAGGCGATCTCGCTCTGGCAAGAGCATGGCTGTGCAAATATCTCAGGGAAGAAATTGATATCAGAGAGCTTGAGGAAAAGCTGGATAAGATCAGCTACAGCGTGAAGCATGACAGCTATAATCCTGTCAGTTCCATGGACTTTGTGCATCTTGACCTGAAGCTCGCAGAAGAGAATAGAAAAGAGGCTCTGCGCGCATTTGCAGATTACTCGCACTGGAAAAGCTTTGCAGATCTTCAAAATGCCATTGAAGAGATAGATGCATGGTTAAAATTTATAAGTAATGAAGGATAAAACATAATCTATGAAAAATGACCTTTTTCCTTACCCGGTTGAGACCCTCAAAAACTGGTATGTTACCATAATAGGCGGACAGTCCGAAGATCTGAAACCGAACCAGATCGGAGTGAACAGAGAAGCTCTCGCTGAGAACACGGACATCATTCCTTATGAGAATGTTCTGATCTCGAAATTGGAAGGAAGAGGCGAGCCTCTGATGACAAAAAAATATTTTGCGGTTGTTCCGCTTGATGATGCATCGCCTGATGCTACATCCAAATCCCCTCTGGGTGAGCTGGTCCTGCCGGTGCAGGATATAGAGCATGGACGCCTGTTTCCAGAGCCATTTGAAATTGGAGAAATGATCGTCATCAATAACGTGCTCGGTCAGAGATATTTCCGTGGTTTGCCCGGGGCACTGGACAGGTTGATCAAAAAGAGGTCAGGGCTGCACTTTATAGAATATATTGATAACTTAATTTACTTTTTCAAACCCTTTTCTACCATTTCCCATTTTTTCTTCAAAGACCTCAGGCTGAAATAATAATAGCCGAATATCACGAAAGCGCAGAAGAGAAGAAAAATTACGATATAAAACAATATGTAAGGAGCGCTTTCATGATAATATTTCACTTCGATTTTTTGATGCGCAGGGTATGGGTTTTCCCAGATAAGCACATCGCGTCCCTTCGCATCCACCGTGGTATTATAAGGCTCCGGCTGCGCGATCCCAAAAAGCCTGGAGCCTGTGGTATAGTTCAATGGCAGAACCACGCGAACGCTGCCATTTTTCGTAAGCATGCGGCTAAAATCCTGTCCATCTGACTGGGTATAAGCCACAAAACCTGAGAATGGTGATTCGAAACTGAATTTGATGTAACTTTTACCGAGAATTGGTTCTTTTGATGTTGTGAACGAGACATTTTTCCCTGAATGGTCTATGGCGACAGGATTCCTGAAACTCATCTCACCTCCATCTTCGAGAACGAACCTGATCGTGGTCTCGTTGATAACATTATCAACGACCTGCACTGATGAGAGGTTGAGATAGAAAATAGTGGTATTGTTAAGTCCTGGAAGTTCATATGCCTCTGCATTCCCGGTCGGGATGTCTGTTGTGATGCAGCCTGAGATAAGGACGATCGCAAGAACGCAGAGGATCAGCGATGACTTCATTACTGCACCAGCATGATATCTGGCTCGATCTTTACTACTTCAAGACCATCCTTAAATACGCGAATCGTTCCCCCGCTTGAAGAAACTGTGACCGCTATGGTTTCAGTGTCCCTCGTGATGGCTGCGGCTGAATTGTGCCTCCCCCCAAGCCCTTTTTCCATAGCAACATCCTTAGCGCTGATATCCAGATACCTGCCTGCCGCCCTGATTATTCCTTTTCCTGTTATTACGAAGACCCCGTCGAGCTGGGCAAAGCTCTTTACGGTCTCCCAGCTTTCAGGACTGACGACATTGGAGCTGTTGGGCTGACCTTCGAACGGGTTGAGCACGAGTGGGTGAGAACGCCGCATGACCTCATTCGAATCTCCGATTATAAAGGCAGTTCCGAATGGTTTTCCTTCGCGTCCCTGGCATGCTATCTGAAGTGCGATGTTCAGAACTGATCTCAGCACCCTTGCCTCTACTCTCTCAGTGCACTCCATGAGCTTTTTTATCACCTTGTTTGTAGAGAGGTCATAGACTGTTATGGAATCGTTATCCATCATTCGTATAATGCCCACTATGAGACCGCCAGTTTCAAGAAGGTCATTTATGAAAGCGATAACACATGCATCGCTGATATCTTTAACTTCGCTCCGTACACGTTCCTCGATCTTTTCATAAATGCTTTTATCTGTTTCCTCCATCTGCCTTGTAATCTCATTCATCATCGTAGATATTCGACCTGAAAAAACAAACAAAGGAATTCTGGTCGATACCTTCGGGATTTCCTCTGAAAATGTAATGATCGCAGAAGCATTAAGCTTTTCGGCAATCTGGATTGCATGATCTGTGATAATGGAAAAATCCATTTTGCCAGAGTCGGTGTTCTGCTTTTTTGCATAAATATTTTGATTTTTGTATTCACAGTGAGAAGCAGCACCGCTCAGCGTTATGGATTCCATTATAACCATAATTATAATGTATTGATCCTGTTATATATAGTTTGAGATGATAATAATGAACATTATTTTAATGCTGATTAAAATGATGTAGCATATTGAAAATATTCCTCAACCGATGGTATCCTTCCAAGCGCTGCGGTGATCGAAGCAAGTTCTGCAGATCCCAGATAAACTTTCGCGTTTTTTCCAATCCGGTTATCAAAGTTGCGGGTGGATGTGGATAGTACAGTGGCGTCATCAGCCACTCTTGCCTGGTTGCCCATGCACAGGCTGCACCCCGGGATCTCCATCCTTGCACCAAGTTCACTGAATACAGCATATACCCCTTTATCTTTCAGACTTTTTTCTATAAGCCGTGTCGGGGGTGCTATCCATAGTTTTGATCCGATCCTTCCTTCTCTTCGAAGTATTCTCGCACCTGAAATGAAATGGTCGAGGTCTGTCATGCAGGAACCGATGAAGACCTCATCGATTTTTTCACCTGCAACTTCTGAAAGGGATTTGATATAATCAGGGTCGTTTGGACAGGCAAGCAGGGGTTCATCAATCTCAGAGAGGTCGATCTCAACGAAATCAGCATAATCTGCATCTTCATCCCTTTCAAGCAATACAGGGTTGGCAAGCCAGTCTTCCATCGTCTTTATTCGCTTTTCAAGTGCGATCGATGAGTAGCCCTCGTTTAACAGCGAGCGCAGGATCGATACATTTGTTTTGAGGAATTTAACGACCTGTTCGCGTGATAGCGCAATAACAGCGGCTTCTGCCGAGCGTTCCGCTGAGGCATCTGTGAGCTCAAATGCCTGTTCAACTGTAAGTTCAGGCAGGCCTTCCATTTCCAGGATTCTTCCATTGAAAATGTTCTTCTTGTTCTTTTTATCAAGCGTGAGCTTCCCGTACCTGCGGGCGAAATAAGGGACGGCATTGACCACGTCGCGTAAAAATATTCCTTTCTTGAGTTTTCCTTTGAACCTCACAAGCACGCTCTCCGGCACATCAAGAGGCATAAAACCAAGCGCAGAAGCGAATGCCACAAGACCGCTCCCTGCAGGGAAGGAGATCCCGATAGGAAATCGTGTATGGCTGTCCCCTCCTGTCCCGACAGTATCAGGGAGTATCATGCGGTTGAGCCAGGAATGGATTATCCCGTCTCCAGGTTTCAGCACAACTGCCCCTCTGTCCCTGAAGAACTGTGCAAGTTCTTTATGCATTATCCTGTCCTCTGGTGTGGGATAGGCTGCAGTATGACAGAATGACTGCATCACGAGAGGAGCCTGGAACTCGATGCAGGCGAGTTCTTTTATTTCATCCGCTGTCATCGGGCCTGTGGTGTCCTGTGAACCTGCTGTAGTGATCTTTGGAAGGCATGCCTGACCCGGCATAACCCCCTCAAGTCCACAGGCTTTTCCAACGATCTTCTGGGCAAGAGTATAGCCGCGTATCGTACCTTCCGGCTCTTTTGGTTTGAGAAAGAGGTCATAGCTCACTCCAAGCGCCTGCTGGGCTTTCAATGTCAGATCCTTCCCGATGATCAGGAGCAGTCTTCCTCCTGCTCTGTATTCGTCCGGAAGGGTCACAGGTTCAATCTTGAACCTCGTTATCACCTCTTCTTTTTCATCCATGATTCTGCCTGATGCGAAATCCAGTGTGATCTCCATCCCTGTCTTTAATCCTGACACATCGCACCTGACTGGAAGAGCGCCGCTGTCGCGCGCAGTGTTAAAGAATATGGGGGCGATCTGGGTTCCCAGGATCACACCTCCCCTGCGTTTGTTGGGCGTCCCTGGTATATCCTCGCCTATCCACCACATGAGTGAATTCATAGCTGACTTCCTGCTGCTCCCTGTCCCTGCCACGTCTGCAGCAAAGGCGATCTGATTTCCTTTCTTCTTAAGTTCCATGAGCTCCTGTAGCGCCCCGGGATAACGGGACTCAAGCATGGATAGCGCATGCCGGGGAATATCAGCACGGGTTCCCGCATGTTTTGCAGGTGAGAGATCATCTGTATTTGCCTCGCCAGGGACTTTGAATACCGTGGCTTTCAGTGATTCGGGAAATTTCCTGCCTTCAGTGAACCATTCTGCATCTGCCCAGCTTCTCATGACCTTCATTGCATTGGGATTTGTCTCTGATAGCTCTTTTATCCTGTCAAAGAATCCGAATATCAGGATTGTTCCTGAGAGGGCATCTGCTGCTTCGTCTCCCAGTTCTTTATCTTCCAGCAGCTCTATCAGAACTTCAAGATTATATCCCCCTTTCATCGTTCCAAGCATTCTCACTGCATCGAATGGAGTGATAATCCTGGAAACTTTCTCCCGAAACGCAATGCTCTTCAGCAGTTTTACTTTTTCCAGCGCCGCAGGGTCAACGCCAGATGACACATGATCTCTTATGAGCTTTAAAATGAATTCTTCCTCTCCAGAGGGCGGATCTATGACGAATTCAGAAATTTCTCTCACCTGTTCTGCATTTAAAGGCAGAGGAGGGATTCCAGCCGCTTTCCGTTCAGCGATGTGCTTTTGATAGGAATGAAGTATTGAAGGGATCACGGGTCTCCCAAGTGCTGTCATGTTCCATTAATTTAACGTTTATACAACCTGGAGCATTAAATTCTGCAGAATTAAACCGAAAATCATTTATACTATTAATATAATGTTAATTGTTATCATAATTATAATGATTATGACAGAAAATGGCTGCAAACAGAGAAAATGCCCCTGCAGGTTATGGGTCAATTGCTTCAATTATGTGGATATGCAGAGACAGGCATGGAGGCTTAAGAATAAAGAATATGACTTCAATGAGTGGTATGAGATAAACTTCAGGAACGATGTGCAGATGGCTGACTCGATTGCGAATGGATAAGCAGGGGCACATCAGAATTTTCCCCATTACTATTTTATTTCTAAAGAATCTATTTCACACCTAACAAATCACCGCAGGCTTTTTTTGTGCAGCATGGAAAGTTATATGGTGCACTATGTGAAAAAGGACTAAAATCAGTGATAAACCGGGCTTGATTTAAAAAATGCAGTGATACAATGAAGCTAATAGTACCACATCCAGGACATT
>Ga0209641_10001618_pt1 | contig 19924 bp, 29 predicted proteins | sample RifCSP16_1_FD_184022 | JGI IMG/M metagenome (GOLD analysis project Ga0209641, IMG submission 184022) | Soil microbial communities from Rifle, Colorado - Rifle CSP2_sed 16_1 (SPAdes) (version 2) | ecosystem: Environmental > Terrestrial > Deep subsurface > Rock core/Sediment | place: Rifle... | reverse complement strand
CCTGGCCTCTTCCAGCATACCGTAGTTGACCAGCTTGTATCCGTCGTCTCTGACGATGATAGCAGCTGGCATGACTTCGGCAACCTCGTCGGCCATCACGCCGAAGCGGACCTTGACTGGATCGAACTTGTATCGGAAGCTGTAGAAGCCAAGCCCACTCGGTAGCACGTTGAGTAGTACGATGTCCTCTTTGAGCCTTCGATCACTCATCATGCCACCCGCCGCCGCAGCCTGCCCAGCGCCTCCTGCAAACGCGGTAATAGCCGGGCCGAGCCATCCCTCTGTGGCCTCAGTGCGGAGCGGGATATTCTCAGTCGTCTTCAGCCCAAGCGCTGCTAGAATCTGCTGCACACGCCGAGCCTTCTCCTCCTGCTGCCGCTGAAATTCGCCATACTCCGCCGTGAGTCGCGTCTGCTCGACTGTGCGCGGGAGGCTCGCGCCGGTCATCAACTTAAGCAGCGTATCCGCTGAGCCAGCCTCCAACCCAGGCGCTAGCCCGATAGCTTTGAGTATGCGCTCTTGTGCGTCACTCTGAGTTTGGTATGCCAGTCCGCTTCGAGCGCCAACCAGCTCCTTGTTCAGCCTCTGAGTGGCCTGTTGCTCGGCAGTCATTCTATCGCTGCCAAACGCTCCACTTGAGCCATACCGTCGCGTGATCTCTGGTAGAATCATCTCAGTGAAGTCCTGCACCGCAGGATCACGGATACTCTTCTGGAAGAAGTCCTCGAAGTTGACTGGCGCTCCACCAGTCTTGAGCATCTGCTGAAGCGCTGTCTCGGCCTCCGCGTCGACTCCTGCTCCAGAGGCGCGCTGCATAATCTTCTGCTCAAGCGCCTCAAGCGAGAGTCCCTCAAGATCACTGAGTCCAGTGGTGAGCTGCCCCCCAAAGGGTGCGCCAGCATCCTTGGCCCCGAGTTCGCCAAGCAGCGCAGTTAGCGTTGCCTGCTGCTCTGGTGTCATTGATGGGAGTGACTGAACCCAAGCCTTTGGGCTCTCCCCCAGTATCCAGTCTTTAATCGCGATCATAAGTCACCTCGGAGTTTCCAACTTCCAGTAGAACTCAAAGAACGTCAACATGAACTGTGGATCGCTCCCTGAGAACCTGAACCTAATCCTCTGCGTCACTTCCTGCTTCCCGAGCAAGAACTTCGTGTTGGTCGAGTTGCTCACAGTGCCCACCGAAACCCAACTCGAACCCTCATTCAAACTATATTCTACCAGAACATTCGTCCCGCGCAAGAACCCCTCGATAGTATCGAGCCTGATGAGTGCCTCGCTCATCAAGAAGTCCTTGGTCTCAAATATGAAGGAGATCGCTGCTCCGGCATCGCTATTAGCTATGTAGTTATACTCATACACCTGCCCACCAGTGTCAGCTGTCAGATGCGTAGTGGGTGAGTCCTCCTGTGTGGTAGCAGTTCCCCAAAACCACGTCTGCGCTGCCCAGTCGCCTATGAGCGATGCCCAATCAAGAGTTGTCTGCTTAATGTAGAATCCGTAGCCAGTAAACTTGTGCGCGAATATTCGCTCGGCCCAATTCTCTTCACTGATATTGTAGCGTAGCAAGCGGTCACAGTTCGATGAGAGCGCTGTTGGCAAGAAGAACCAAATCTCATTCAACTCCTCAACGAAGAAGGCGAAGCCTCGTCGTCTCATTGAGGGATTGACGTTTGCGCTTGGCCCAAACAGCGTCGGCCATATCTTGTCCCCTATCGGGTCAAGGTCAAAGCCGGCGCGATACTCATAGATGTTCGCGTTCCCGAGTATTACGTGATAGTCTCCCATGTCCACAATACCAGATGAGGAGCATACTCCCTCACCCTTAATCATAGACTGGAAGAAGTAGTTCACTCCACCCTGACCAATGAACTCCCCTCGCTCAATTGAGCGCTCACGATACACAACGAGATATGGCCCGAGTACCTCGCCGGTGAGAATAAAGTCCGATCCATCATACAGATCGTCGAATCCCGCTGTGCCAGTTGTCCAGTTGGTAGGATCGCCAATGTCACTTCGTCGCGCCCGTTGAGGAAATGCGGTGCCGCCCTCGAGTGTGTTAAACAAAAACAGCGCTTTATTATACAGCCGAAGTGCTATACAGATAGTGTTCCCGCCTGATGGCAGATTCGGAATGTCTACACAGTCTGTGCCGTCGTAGCGTTTTGGCTTATCCACTCCATTCGTGAACACGAACCAGTCATGGCTCGGTATCGTGTCCATTGATACCAACTTATCAAGATTACCACCAAGCACTACTGCGCGCACAAGCGCGGCGCCATTTGGAGCATTACGCCCGGCTGGTATGGCATCAAGTATCACGATAGTAGTACCAGCTGGGACTCCATTTACTGTAGTCCTATGCTGAGTTCCATCGTCAAGTGTGACTCCAACCTTATCTCCATTTGAGAAGCCGGCAATACTCACGACTGCCAAACTGGTCGCGCCAGCGTTCGCTTGAGCAGTCAGCGTAGTCCCCGCTGTGCCCTTCACGTACTGCCATTGGTCAACTACTGAATTATACCGATACAGCGAGACTGTCGTGACAAGCATCAACTCGCTCACGCCAGTCTTCTTAAAGAACTGATAGTCTGCCTGCGGAGTACCAAGGATCGCGTCTGCGAACGCGACGTAGCCAGTATCCTGAATCATCTTGCCACGGTCGAGACGTAGATTCTTCAGCCGCAGCATCTCGCTTGGATCAATCTGATCCTCACGGTCGAGCAAGTTCAGCCCACCCACTATCTTCTGTATAGTGGTCTTCTGACGAGTCTCCTTCTCGTTGTCTACCTTTAGCTCGTATGGCACTACACTACCTCGACCGATTTGAAGGTGTAGACAACACTGTTCTGCTTCGTAACCAAGTAGGCCTTTGACTGACCAGCGCCAGCGTCAGCATCATGCCACACAAGTAGCTCCCCTTCGCCAGGAGTCGGCTGCGCGTTCTGACTGATAAACTGATGATCGACCGCGGAGATGTCACGCCGAATGAGAGTGAGCGCATACTCCAGCTGACGGAAGAGGCCAGTGAGCTGCTCGCGCAGCCTTGGATCACTGATCTTATCCAGGCTAAGCTGGATAGCAGGAGCGGTAGCGGAGACTCGAGCCATATCACAGCTTAATCATAGCATTGACGAACGCAGTCGGCTGCATATTATTGTGAGCGCTGCCGCTGCTACCACCAGTAGCTTGTGTGTTTAGGGCTACGCCAGGAAATACGTCAATCACCTCAATTATGTCAAGAGAGTTAATTGCCGTACCACTACTGCCCCCAGGACTCTCTGCTCCAACCGGCGAACCATTTAGGTTCCCCTGCTCTCTGTGAACGTGCGATGGCAGCCCAGACTCGGCAGCTGTCAACGTGTGCGTCTCCGTGCCGGTTGCTAGTCCAAGCACACGACTCGTCAATCCAGCGCCGGCTCCAGCAGAGCCAAACGCTCGACCGAGCATCTTCGTCAGCGCAATAGTCTTATTCGCTGCATAGTCAGCTGCCGCATTCGCACCACGTCCACCTGATACTGCTGCTTGCGCATCAGCTACGTTATCCCACAGTAGCGTGAACAGGTTGACTGTGTCAGCGTTAGCTCTTGTAGTGCCACCAGACGCAGCGTTACCAATAGTGCCATCATTGCACATCACCCAGCCAGTGTCAGCAACCGTCTTGAGCGTGAGCTTCACGTCTCCGGTAGACCAATCTCCGAGATTAACGTCGAAGTTCGGGACGGTAATAACTCGCGTTACACCAGTCGTTAGGCCATCAACCTCGAAGCGAATCTTCTTCGTCGCATCGCCAGAGCCGACGACTACCGGAGAGGTATCTACGAATGGAGTTAGAGCGCCAGCCGACGTCAGCTGTCGAACAGTGCCAGCACTATCCTTATAAAACAGCTCATTGACGCCGCCTACTGCCTTGATGTAGACACCACCATCAGTAGCATCAAGTGTAGGATCGGCGCCCTGAACGCGAAGTGTTACCTTATTGTGCTTTCCGTCGTGAGCATCACCAGCGATGGAGTGATCTACTGCGACTCGCTCTCTCACCGCCAACTTAAGGCTCCGTATGCGAGCCGCCCCTTGAGTGGCCGCCTCCACAGTGTCGGGCGGCAGCCCCTCGTATGAGCCGTTCCAGGTTTCGGTGAAAGAGGTCATGGCTTACTCCTAACTGGCCAGTTTGTGTCTTGAGGCCAGCGCTGCGTTGCGAACCACATCGAGTTCCGCATCAGTCAGATCACGGCCCTCCTTGCGAGCGTTCTCTACCAACACTCCGATGTCGGTGGCCGCAGTCATCAGCTGTGACGCAGCCTGCGTGAGACTCAGCACCAGGCTGACCGCTTCAAGGACTCCGGTCATTTTGACTCCTTCAGCGCGGCCTCAAGTTGTAGGAGGATCAACTCAGCCGCCTTCAGCTGATTCTCCGCTTTCGATAGATCACCTGCTCCGACTGCCAAGCGAGCAGCGTCGCATGAGGCGAGCGCTTTGTCCCCGATTGACAGCACCTTTGCGCGACTCGAGTCGGAGAGTTGACCGCGAGCGCGCAGATCGCTGGCTGTATCGAAGGCCGCTCTCACGGTGTAGTAGCACGCTGCTACACCCTCACGCGGAGTTTTGACTCCAGCGGAGGGGCAGCCGGCGAGCGCCAGTGCCAGTAATGCTGTTGTGATGACTCTCATGCTGTTGGCCCTTTGTTTGGAACTTGATAGACTGCAAAGGCTGTCAGAATGGACATAACTGCGTCCACGATAGCCTTCTCCTGGCCGGATAGATCAATCCCGTAGCGAGCGGCCAACATCACTCCGAGTCCAACGAGCGCTGCAATCAGCTTGCTGTAGTTCTGCATACTCACCTCCTATTTCACGCCTTCATGTTCCATTGAGAAGTGATTCCCGTCCTGTCGCGGTCGGAAGTCTCCACCCCAGCGGTTCATTGGGTGCATAGACTTCCACTTCTCCCCTAGTGGACGGTATGCCTCCGAGTCTGGTTGATACACGTCCTCGTCGGATTCAAGAGAGAGGTCGAGGAACAGATTGATGTCGAGCGCCAAGCGCTTCGTGTGGAGCGTGTTGACAATGCCGCTTCCCTTGACCGCGTTGATGCGCGCTTGCTCCAACGTCCGATAAGCTTCCCCAAAGGTCACCTCGTAGTCGTTCTCGTAGCACCAGACTAGAAACTCGCCCATCATCTTAGCAAACAGGCGCTGCTTGTCGCCGAGAGTACTCATTTACCAGTCCTCAACCGTTGGATGCGGTCGAGTTCTCCGCGTAGATAGTTCAGATGATTGATGTCGTAGGCATCCTTTACCTTCTTCCGCTCGACCTCCTGAATCGCAGCGATGATGCTCCTCATCTGAATATCGAGCGCATAGTCAGCCTTCGTATTGGCGACTACGACGGAGTCCTTAGTAGCAAAGGTGTCATGCACCCAAGCATAGCCACTGACAGTTGCGACGAATAATGCCACTCCCCAAGCCAATGGAACCTTGATATCTTGCCAGTTAGCCGGAAGCATCACTCCTCCCAATCAGTATATCAAGCTTACCCTTGACCTGACCAAGTTCGACAAGAACACGGTCGAAGCGCTCACGGTCCTCAGTAATATGAGCGCCCAAAGTATCATCTAGTCTATCTATCCGCTTATGTATAGTCTGATAAGCGTTCCGCACTAGCCAGGCCAAGAGCCCTATAACGGCGATAACGCCAAGCCTCCAGAGCCATGTGGCATCAGATTCCATCCACACTCCTCACAAACGGATCACGCCAGTAGTCCTGCGGCCCCTGACTTCCAGTGCGCGCATCACCCACTAGCTCAAGATCAGGCTTGTCACGATCAATCGAGTCAGCCTCCGTAAACAGCCGCTTGGCAATTCCCTCATGCTTGTTCGCTTCCTCTGGATTGCCGAGAGTGCGATAGGCGTATGAAACTGCTAGCTCAATGAGCAACTCATCCTTCTCATTGAACTCTGATGGAGTGCCACCAGCGCTGAGTGGCGTCGGCCACTTTGTCCAGCGCAGCCTCACGACTGGATAGCTCTTCTCCGGCAGCGGAAACACGGAGACGAGATTATTCCAGATCATGTATATCTGAGGGATATCCCGACTGTGATAGTTCGGCATTGGAACCATCTTGTCCCACCAGCGAGGGCTCCTCTGCACCAACTTGACGCTGCGAGAATCATCCTCAATTCTGATGGAGTACAACTCACGCAGCGATGGCAGCGTAATGTCACCATCAGTTGCTGCGGGAGTATATGTAAGTCCGACGGTGGAGTTTGTCTCCATCTCGTCGAAGTCGTGCAGTCGCGCTAGACGTTGCTGCGCGAGGTTGAGAAAACGAGGCAAGCGGGTGTTGAGGTCTGTCCTGCCCCCCAATCCCGCTCGCACTTCGTCCTGCAGCTCAGTGAACGTGAGTGTGCCCATGTGCCACCCTTATGTATCGAATTGATACACCACTTGCGACTAGCGCAAGTAGGGTTTTGGCCGAGGCCTTGGCTTTGCTCTCCTCTTCGTCATTAAGGCGCCACTCCGATAGCCACGAACTCCACCGAGCCAATGTTTACGTCAGCGGCTGGCTCACCGAAGGCTACATCGGGGAGGTAAGTGGCGTTCTCATTGTCCTCCCAACACTTGATACTCTTGCTCGCTGGAATCCAGGAACAGGCATAGCCGTTTGTGGAGATGCCACCGAGTAGCACAGTAGGAGTAGTCCGAAAGAACTTTGTGATCCCTGTGATCTCAGCGAGTGTTGGGTTGTAGTTGGTGATGTTGACACTCCCCCTCACGATACGAAGGGGAGTGCCGGCGAGTACCTGCGCTACCGCGTCCGCAGGAGTGACCGTAGCTGCATAGGCTGCCATTGGTCATCTCCTCAGAACGGGCAGTCGAGGATGACGCCGGTAGTGGCGTTCATGCTGACTCCCACGGACGCTTGAGTCGCAGCCGAGTCGATGGCCGAGGACTTGTCCGCTGCAGTCATGTGGAACGGTGAACCAGCGGCACCGGTTGTGACAGCGGTATCGAGAGTGGCCGGCCCTTTGACTTGCACCCAGATGAAGTACTCCGTCCCAGCCACGCCAGCAGCAACTGCTACTGCCGCGCCAGCAGGGTTGATGGCAGCGTCAGCATCCGTGTGGTCGGATACGACTGTGTGACTGCCATAGCCAGTCGCCGCGAGGTATGCAAGCAGCGTGCCTGCAGCGACCGCGACAGTCGCCGTAGTGTTCTTCAGCTTGCAATACTTGTAGACCTTGTTCCCCTCAAAGCGAAGGGTGCCCAGTTGGTCACGCTGGACTGAGTCGACGTCAGTGAGCCTTGACGCAAAGGCTTGCTTGATTCCGGAAGGCATGTTCGATCTCCTTGGTTAGTCGAACTACGCTTACTGCGTGTCGATGGTGTGCAGCACGCCCTGGCAGCGCCGACGGCTCACCTTGAAGCCGCAAGCGGTGACGATGTGCGCTACGCGGTCGTTGACCTGGCTGGGAATCGGCTTCCACTCGGTCATATCGAAGAACAGAGCCGGATCGTAGAAGTACTTGATGAACCGGGTGTTCAGCATATACATGCGAGTGTTGGCGCAACTCGGTGACCAGACCATCGGACGGCCCTTGAACTGGATATTCTCGAAGCCCATGTCAGCCAGTTTCCGATTGGTGACTCGGTAGACTGGCAACACAGTGTCCTCGTAGAACTCGTAGGGCGTCTGCCCGCTGACGATGATGTCAGGCGAATCGCTTCGCAGGTTGTTGGAGCAGTCATTCAGCAGCGTCCTCATGTTGCTCAGGCCGAACGTAGCGAACGACTTGCCGGTCATGTTGCGTGCCTTGTTTCTCCACCAGGTGTCAGTGGACTGATTGAAGCCACCAACCACTACCGACGCAGTCGGATCATCGGCGACAAGGTGCTGCAGGCCATCGAAGGCCGCTGCGTCCTCAGTCGTCGTGCCGACCACTATCGCGCCAGTGTTCCCGAATAGCCGTGTCTCCCCCTCAGTGATGAGAGAGGTCTTCACGTTGTCCATCTTGGAATTGGCGAGGTTGATGATTTCGTTCTTGCCGGAGTTCTGCTGATCGTCCACACCGTAGCGCGTGATGGTGCCGACGAGATAGCGCCAGTCGAACTTGGCGAGCGACAAGAACTGGAAGTCGTTCAACTTCACCGTCCCGCCGCGACCAACCCACTGAACGCCATCGGACTTGTCGAACTGGAGCGGTTCGGTCACAAAGCGACCTCCCCGAATCTGCTCAAGGCGTCCGCCTTCCTTGAGCCAATACCAGAAGGGCGTAGCGTCGAAGAAGTTATCCGCGACCTCGCTCTTCATGTTCTGCCAGGTGGAGGTGTAGAAGTTATCCAGTACCTCCGTGAGGGTGGGAACAGCCATGCTGCCTCCTTAGTGGTTGGTGGTCAACTCCGCTTCCCGACAACGGGAAGCTGGTCGAGGGTCACTCCGCCGAGCGAGGCAAGGACATCATCGAACGCCTTGTTCGCCGCCTCATTGAACTTCATCTTCCCCGCGACTTCGCCGCGGCCACCTCCACCAGTCGGGAGGATGCCCGTGAAACCAGGGGCAGCTGGCGCCGACTTCTTGGTGTACTTCTCGTCCATCTTCTTCACCTTCTCGGGATTCTCCGCTCGAGCGATTGTGTAGGCTCGTGTGACTGACAGTCCGGGGGTTGTCTTCACGAGTTCGGCTATCTCCTGCCGCCACTCGTAAAAGTCTGGACGCTGCCCTGCGGCAGCGTTGACCTCCCGATTCGCCATGTCACCCTCGACTCTCTCGTCGATCTTACCCACACGCTCCTCGAGGGGCTTCATCGCCTCCTTCAAGTTCGTCTGCAGCGCTTCCTGAAACTTGGTCAGCAGGAGCGCCGCGAAGTCCTTGCGGTCAAGTTGCTCCATGTCGACTCCAGCGAAGAGGTCGGTGCGCGAGCCGCTGGAGCCTCTACCGCTATCGCCCCCATCGCCTCCATCGCCGCCCTTGTTGCCTCTTGCCTCTGCTTGAGTCTTCATGAACTCAAGCAGTTGCTTGTTCGACTCTTGCATGTCGCTCACACCCTTGGCGACTACCGCGAGGCCGCGGAGCAGCATCTCACTGTGCTCACCACTCTTGGCGTCAGCTGCGGTCTTCGCTGCCGCAGCGGCTGCGGCGCTATCACCACCTTTTCCATCAGTGCCGTCGCCCGCTTCGTTCATCAATACCAATCTTGGTTTCATGCCACTCTCCTTGTCGTATCGGCCTGCTGTGCCTCATTCGCGTCTTGCTCTCGCAGCGTAGGAGTACTCATCTTCGTATCCTGCGCCAGGAACCTTGCCCTCCAGCGGTGAATCTCTTGCTGCACCCGAATGTCGAGACCGACGAGGAAACGCACTGGAGCATTGTGCTGCCAGGCCTCGAGTGATATCTTCATCCCATCCGGCGTCAGCTGGACGACGATAGTCGGATGCTCGACTTCCAACTTCACACTGACCCGGCTCATGAGAGTTGCTCCATGTAGAGATCGTTGCGCTGACAGTAGTCTTTCAGCTTCGAGCGGCTGTCGAAGTATAGCGGATCGGGCGCGAGATGCTCATACCATCCCTTGTGGAAGAGATGAGTTCGCGGCGCAGTGAGAAAGATATGCTCGGTCGCTCCTCCACAGTCATCACAAGCCGGTGAGGGCTCACTGATCTTGTGAACAACGTCCACTCGGACAACCCCGCAAATTGAGCACTTTGTATCATACAATGCCATGTTACCCTCATCATTTGAGCGTGTCAATAGGCTTCATGCCGCCTTACGTGGCCGAGCCAATGTCTGCATGAACTGCTCAGCACTCAGTGGATTCTCCTGAGTGGAACCCTGCACACCAGCGGACTGCTGCTGCGCAAGCTGCCCTAGCGTTCTCATCATCGTATCGAACTGTGTGCCATGCAACTCGTGCAGGAGGTATGTGGTGAGGAGCTGCGGGTCAATAAGAGGGTTGGTCTTCAGCCGTTCGTAGGTCACGAGAGCCTTCTGCATCCGAACCTCCTTCGTCTCTGGCACAGAGCTGTCAGGGTCGACTTGAATCTCGTACTGCGCAGCCTTCAGCATGTTTGGCTTGAAGGCTACCCACACTGGTAGTCCATCCGCCCCCGCGACCTGCACGACTATCTCATCGCTCCAACGATCAAAGATGTCCACATGGATATCCTCGAATAGATCGACTATCAAGTCGGCTACCGCATCTCGGCGCTCATCGACTCGAATCTCGCTGGCTGTCTGCACTATCCTCGACTCCGTAGCGGTGCGGTCAGCGGAGCCTTCAGCATAGTTACCAAACTGATTACGAGAGAATCCCATGTTTTCTCTGACATCATTCAGCACCTCATTCCCGGCCATGAACAGGTCCTTTGGAATGTCAGCCATCTGACGGAACTCTATATCGCTCAGCTCACCGTTCACCTTCACAGCCGCTAGAACCTCTCCGTTGAGTATCTTCTCCAACTCCGTCGTATCGAGGCTCTTGTCCTTATACAGCAGCTTCACGATGGCGAGTCGACGATGCTTCATGGTCAGCGTGCGAATCTCATTCAGCTCGAGTTGCTGCGGCTCAAGCACTACACTGTCTGGCACTCCCCAACAGACCTCATCATCAGGGTTAAAGACAGTCGTATAGAACGGAGTGCGACCGTTGACCTGCATAGTGTCGTCACCGTAGAATAGGACCTTCTTATCAGTCTCACCATAGGGAGCGATCACGAAGGCTTTACCAGTTTTCGTATCCCTGATCTCGACCAAGTCGATCTCATTCGTCGGTCCTTCGCTCATGTCTGGAAGCGGGCTGGCGCGATACTCGGAGTGATGCGACCCCTTTAGCATTGCTGTATTCTTGAATCGTGGATCCTCTTGCAGGTCCTCGAGTGGCCTTCGATACCAGCCAGCATACCAGCGGCACTCAAGGAAGTTGCGGCTCCCGGCGGGGACTATGAAGCCGCCAGTTGGATTCTCGAGAAACCAGGGCATGTTGTCACGGATAGTGGAGTGATACTCTGTCTTCGCCTTAACCCTCATTGTGGAGTCCTTAGCGAATGGATCACTCCCGCCGGTTATCATATCGGGCGTAGGATGGAACTCCTGGCCAAAGCCCCTCTTTCCAATCCCAGTCCCAAACATCCAGGTATCTTGTACAATCTGCTTAACCTGGTTCTTCACACGCATAGTGCGGATCAACTTATTGTCTATGCGCTCGATCAAGCGGGCGAACACCTGCTGCTCAATCCCGTGCTTGGATGGCTGCACGCTGATACTCGGGTTGCGGAAGTACACTCTCGGAACCACAGTTCGGAGCATACGGAAGAACAAGTTCACGGGGAGTGTGCCCCTCGGCCAGTACCCTCGATAGTACTGCCGCCAGCGCGCCCAGTCAGCCTCGCGCGCGTACTTCTTCCGGTAGGCAATGCCCTTGCGTATCTGTGTCATCCACCAGACTTCATCTGGCCTGCCGTTCACGTAGCCATTTGCCATTAGAGCCACCCCCACGCTTTCAGCTTAGCGAGATCGGCATCGACTCGATTGCCGATGTCAGTACGATATTGCATGTTAAGAATCTCAAGGTCAGCTATACGCTCATACACGCGCCGGCGCGCTTCGCGTATATCTCTTCCATTTGCGGCTACCTTCGCCACTACTCCATCACTTCCCGCTAGCACGTAGCCCACCCCATTCTTCATTACGTCACAGGGGAACACTGACCCGCCTGGGCTATCGAGTCCGAGTACTGGACTCCCACGAGTGCTCACATCCTGCCTCTGATCCGGGTAAGGAGGACACGTCACCCTGACTGCTATGAGGTAGTCGAAGCTGAACAGCGGCATAGTCTTCGCCACCCCTGTCGCTACATCGAACAAGAAACTACCAAATGATCCCTTTGTCCCATGCATCAGCGCCTCGATAGCATCATAACCGAATCTCGGCGTGATTTCAAGGGCATACGCTTGCTTTTCGCTGACTATGCAGTTGATGTCAACTGGGCCCTTATAGGATATCTTCCTCAGCATGGGCTCCAACTTCATCACTGTCTCTCGCACGAGTTTGTTCGGCTCCTTGAGCGGATAGACCACGTTGCCCATACAGCCTGTCATTGGCCCAACACCTCCCACCGCGAGCCTCTTCTCCTCAAATGTATGATTGAAGGGTGTAATCCAATCACTCCCATTGAACCACCCCTCAGTTGAAATCTCAACACCCTTGACTATCTCCTGCACGATGAGTTCTTGATCGGCTGGAAGAGTGCTGAGTGCCCACTTGTAAGCCTCCTTGCTCTCGCAGCAGGATGTCTTACTCACGTGTAGATTATCGCACGGTTTGATGACGTAACCCTGCTCATGCGCCCAGTTGAGTGTAGCCGCGCTCTTGGGTGAGTCGAAGTAGTGTGTGACAGGCATGATGATGTCAGCCTTCTTGAATACCTCCACGCACTTACGCCGATCCAACTCTAGCATATCGGCGATCTCACTGCAGCCTAGTACTGGCTTCCCGAGTCGTTTGAACAGGGGCGCGTACTGACTAAATCCAACCAGGTCACATACCACAAGATCAGCCTCCGCAGCATGGGGCCGGAAGGTATCGACTCGGTTGACGATTCCCTTAAGAGCGTGGGAGTACTCGGGTCGCTTGATATATAGATCAACACTGTGTCCCTCCTTGATGAGGCGCCAGGCGACACCGGCTCCGTCACCCTCCTTGGAAATCATTAGGACTCTCACAGCCAGGGCTCAATTTGGTTATCTGGGAACGGAAGCCCAGGCTGACCACCCTTGATACTCTCGATCATGGCCTCAAGCGTGAATGGAGAAGCCTCATTGGATTCGAGTGCCGCTGGTCGGTCAGTAAGCACCAATGTAGCCTTGGTGGAAACGTAGCGGGCCATCGCTGCCGCTATCACCGTATCATCAAAGCAGCCATCAGCCGCGCCGAGCTCTCCGTTCGGATGCTCAATGAATGATGAGAGCTCAGCTTTGAGAACTTGGCTGTGGATAGTCCACTCATCGCGAAGCGCTTTCCTCAGCAGCCCAATGATGAAGGGCTTGCTAGTTCCAGTAGTCCGATGTCCTAGATCAACTATACGCTTCACGTCGTCCTTGCCTCGGCCGGCGTTGGCTCGCGGGGTTCGGTAGAGTTTGATCGAGGGATACTCAAGATCACGCAAGGTGGCAAGCGTGAGTATACCGTGGTTGTTGCTCTCAACGCATACGTAGGCTTCATTGAACATCTTACCAATACGGTGAATGTGCCTGCCAAAGACATCAGGGTCAGTTTTGTTGGACATCCACTCGCCTACCTGCTCATTCAGCATGAGGTCGAATATCTCCATCACGCTAGCGTCGGAACCAACACCACCGCTTACGTCGCCACCAAGTACATACATATGCCCATGCGTCGGATGCCCAGCTAGCACGTGCATATGCTGATCGTGCCGTTTCCAATTGGCAGTCTCGACAAATCTCACACTCGTAAAGATGCCGCCGCCAGCTGCTTGAAAGCAGTCGTCTAGACATGATGGGTACTCCTGCTTGAACAGTCGAAGATCGCCCTCAAGTTCATCCTCCAGCACCATTCGGCGCCAAGCGAGCTGCTCTGCATTGAGCCCATAGGCGGCAACAATCTCTGGCTCTTCGATCTCATCACGTAGGTTCTCCATCAGCGCACGCTGAAGTTCTGGAGTGAGCGTGAGCTTATACTGCGCCTCATCCTGCCACGGCAGGAAGATATGCTTGAACGATGAGATTCCCTTCGCCGCTCTCATGCAAGCATTGTGATACCAGTTTCCCATTCCGTTACCAGTGGACTCGATAGAAACGCAGCCGCCGGTTTTCGGAACTGCTTGTAGCAAGCCAGCCATCAGCGCTGGAGCGTCTGGCCAGTATGCGACCTCTGAGCAGTGGAGGTCAGTGATCGTGTCACCACGACCGAACTTACGACTACCAGCGGTGCCAATCCAGAAAACGGAGTTGGTCTTTGGGAACGTAAGTTCATGTTTAGAGTTGTTCCTGATGATTGGCTTCGGCCCTTCCATCGTGTCGAGGAAGTACTTGACTCGCCCGAACATACGCTCAGTTGCCTCACTCTCATGCGATATGACCACCGCGCCAGTGTTGCGTCTGCCCATGCAGCGGACAGCACTTCGAGCGAGGAAGTACGTGGAGATACCACGCTGGCGCGCCTTCGGTATTAGCATCCGAGGATTCCACGCTTCGTCGACTGCGCACTGAGCGCTGTTCAGACGAAAGGGCACATCTTCCTGTGTCGACTTGTCAATCACATGGAAGAGGGCTTCGATGACTCTGGCTTCTGGTGTCATCACTTGTGTATCAATTCGATACACCGCTATGGTTTGTTTGGCAACTCGGCATCAATCTCTTGTAGACGCACATCCAGCGCAGCGACCTGAGCAAGTAGCTCAGTGTTACGACGCTCCTTAGCGCTCTGCTGAACTCTTGGCGCAGCGTCACCTCGAGCGCTCTTACTCGCCATGAGCGCCTTCACCTGTAAGCGCTCAGCCTCAGCCAGAGCCTGTCCGATCTCAGGACCAGACAGCTCCAGCCGAAGCGTGCGTAGCTCGTTTGCTATCCTGCTCAACTCGGCAAGTAGCTCTAGTGGATCGCTCATGCCGCGCGTAGCTTGTCGAGGCGGTCATTCAGGTCGCGCTTGAGCGCCGTGACCTCAGCGCGCTCCGTAGCGAGTGCGGCCTCGGACTTCGAGAGTCTGCCGGCGCGCTCGTTCAGTGCAATGTCCGCGTTCGCAGCGCGGGCGTCGAACTCTCGCTCCCGCTTCTCGAGCAACTCACTACGAACCTTGATATTGTCCGCAGCGTCGCGCACGACTGCCTCACGCCCCTCAAGAGACTTCTCCCGCTCATCGAGCTTGACACTAACCTTACCCAGGTTTGCCAGTCCATCCTCGACACGAGCCTTGACCTCAGCGTCGTAGCGCTTGGCGCTGGCCAATATCTCCTCAGCCTCACTGACTGTGCGAGATACAGTCTGCTGATCGGTGATAGACTTGAGGAGGCGATTCAACTCCTTGATGCGAGCGTCAAACTCCCCACCGAGCGTAGCAATGGCCGCTACCACGTCTGCCCGAATCGCTGCTGCTGCGTCTGCTCTATTGCGTTGCCTGCTGTCCATAGCATCTCCTTTAGTTTGACCTACCAAGAATCATTGTCCTATCCGCAAGGCGTCTGATGACGCGCCTGTTTCCAAGCACGACCTGTTGTAGTATCAGCTCTGCTGCCTGCCCTGTTATCAGATACACACCAGAGTCAGCGCTTAGCTCAAACGCGCCAGCAGCGGGCGTGAATACTAGCGTGGCATCCGCGCCGACTATGACATACGTGCCTGAGTCAGCTGACAATACCCTAGCCGCTATGATTGTCGCACTGGCTCCAGTGAGAGCATACACTCCAATGTCAGCCGACAGTAGTCGGTCTGCAAGGAGAGTAGCAGCGTTCCCAGTTACGACATACACGCCCGGCTCGGCGTTCATCGAGAAGCCATGCAGTAGTTCAGCGGCAGAGCCTGTGACTGTGTAGGCGCCAGCTTCGGCGTTGAACAGTCGTCCGGCGGCTAGTATTGCCAGTGCGCCTGTTATAGTATAAGCACCAGACTCGAGGTTCAACTCAAACGCTCCGCCCGCAGCCGGAGCGCCTAAATCCTCGTCAAACCACTTCTGGATGATAAGGCTCATATCCAGTTTCTAATATCTAATTCATTAAAATGCCCTTCATCATCTCGTATGTATTGTGTAGGTAACATACGTTTATTTCGTCCACGTTTTAGATAAGGTGGATTATCAGTTGATGGTTCCATGCCAACTACGGTTCCGTTCCGGCCATTACCAGAATAGTCAGTTTCAATAGAACCTTGATCATTGCATTCCCACCAAAAATGTGGTGTTTGAATAACTTCCCCATACAATAAAAATGACTCAATTTGAGCGAATGATAGAGCCACGTTCCATATGGCAGAACGGCCAACAAGGTAAGTCTCATCTTGTGCATTTTCGTTGTTGCAGATGGCATCCCTGACAAACGTTTCGCTATTGGTGATGTTGGTTGCATTGGTTCCTGCCAACTTGCCATCTATCCATAGACGATAAGCGTTATCTGCTTGCTTCACGTATCCATATCTATGCCACTTGTTGTCATCATATATTTGAGAGGTTATAATAGCCGCTTCTGGCTGGCCGAAGCCACCTGGACGATAGTTAGCATAAAAGAGTCCAGCATTACTAAGACCAATACCCACTACAAAGTCAGCCGCGCCCAGTTCCCACAACAGAAAATCAGGAAAGGCAAAGCCAGATACATCCCCGCTCTTAAACCATTGAGCAAAGGTGAACTTGGTTCCTGTTCCACCGCAGGCTACACCACCACCTGTAGTAAGATTAATGTCTTGAGAAACCGCAGTCTTAGCTCGACTCATTACACTACCTTAATCAGCTTCAATTCCTCAATACTCTGTGCAGCATCAATACTAGGATCAGCAGGAGCGTCACGCCACTTCTGGCGCTCGGTCTCGACCGCATCCTGTTCGGCCTTCTTGCCCTGCCCGAGCGCGCGCATGAAGCGGGCATCGAGTTCAGGCATAGCTTGGGCGCGCTGGTGGCGCAGTAGGTCGCGGTGACGCTCTCGGGCAGCAGCGATGTCGTGCTCGATCCTGCCGTCACGGTCGCGCAGTGCGTTGCGATAGGGCCGATCCTGGTTGAACTGCTCGTGTTCGGCCTGCGTGAGCCTGCGCCAACTGACAACTTGCACAGCGTCGTAGGCGGGCAGCCCGCGCCCATCCCTGCGATGCGCCCATTGGCGCTCATTCTTGGCGATGAGGTATTCGATGTAGGTGTCACTGATCGAGTTCAACCAAACGCCTCGCTTCTCGTCGAACGACCAGCCATCCCCATTCGGACGTGTAGGCGCGCGAAACTCAGTCTGAACTGCGAGGTGGTAGACCTCGCCGTTCGACACTGTGACTGCGATATAGACTTCCATCACTGATCTCCTGCGCCCTGTAGATGATAGAACTCCGGGTCTTGCGCGACGTTGGTGGTTGCTGTCTCGTCGAAGTTCTCACTCTCGATAACGGCCGCCGTCTGCGAAGCGTTGCGAAACATGCCCCCACCAAGGTCAACGCTCGCCACCGCCAGTGAGGTTGAAACCCGCTGGATGGCAGAAGTTGCCGCCCAATGCGTGCTAGAGAAGTCCGTCCCGATAGTCCAGCCGAGCCGCCCGGTGCCGGTGTCAGCAATTGAAGCGATGTTCCAGTTGGCGTGAAGGGTCGTGCCTGCACCAGCCGCCTTGCCCCAACACTTGAGAACGCCAGGATGCCAGTTGACGCCCTGCGGAGTCACATATTTGTCGGTCGCGGTGCCAGCCTCCATTTCCGCCTGGGAAGCCGCGTTGCCCACACTCGGGTAGACCCCACCGTTCGAGTCGTAATGAATCCACACGCCACCCTGCGTGAACACCAGTGACTCGCCAGCGAGTAGATTGACGCTCGCCAGCACTTCAACAGTCGTGCCATCAGTGTGTTCTACGTCTACCTGACACGCTTGCGAGGCATGATTGTTGTAGAGGTTGGCGTGCTTGACGTTCCTGCGACGATTGGCGGTCGTGCAGTCGAGGATGGTCGTCGTCGTTGCGGTTGTGATCGACGCTGTGTTGACCCGCACAATGTCCTGAATGACTGGCGGGGTCGCATTGTCCGCTTCCATCGCGGAGACGTGAACCTCGATGTCGGCAGCCGAGGCGGTGACGACTCGTAGCAGATCAGCAGTTGCGCGTAGAATGAGCATTACTTCTTCTCCCTCACTCGCTCCAGCAGCGTCGCAAACAATTGCGCCACCTGCCTATGGGCCACCCTGAACTTGCAGGTTCGATGGTGCAACGGGCGCAGTAAAAGGGACAGTCCGTTGCGCGGTGTTGCTGTATCCGCTGAACAGTCCCCCTTGCCCAGATGCCCGAACGCGATAGCAATAGGTCTGACCCTCGACCACGCCCGAGTCAGTGAAGGTCACGATGTTTGCGGCGACTGCACCAATCTCTGTGAAAGCCCCCGGCCCGGTGCAGGCTTCAGCCTTGCGCTCGACCCTGAACCCCGTCTCGTTGGTGCTTGTCTCGTCCCACGTCAGCACATTCGATGCGCCGAAGGCTGACAGTGGCAACAGCAACAGAATGAACAGTAGCTTTCTCATGCCGAGGCTCCTTCGGTTTTGACCCTGCCAGGATCGACTGTCAACTCAAAGTGCCGACAGCCGCACTTCCTACACACATCTATTACGAGGTCCGGGCGCACTTGAACGCGCTCGAGGTTACCAGCCTCCTTACAGCAGTCCTTCCTCTGATCGCCGTGGAGCAGGCCGGCCTGCATCCCAAGCGGAAGTCGACGCGTCTGACATACTCTGCAGCGCGCGATAGCATCCATTGACGGAAGGATGATGCGCGTCTCAATGTTCTCTGGCACCACGCAGCACTCATTGAGCGACCGTGCAGTCACACGATTCCATATCTGCAGCGCTGCCTCAGGTGTGTTGGAGCTGATCGCTGCAACGCACTTCGAGCATGTTACTTGGAAGTGGCTGCTACCAACCTGCACGATGACAACCTCCCCCTCAAGTGGACAGGGGCACTTTCTTGCCTCAGCCATGTGGCCTCCTATGCTATTGTGGCGATGGTGCCAGTGGGATCGCCGTTGTTGAACTTGACTGTGAACGTCTCCCCGATTTGCAGCGTGAGCGCGCTGGCATAGTCCCACCAGCTCATCAGCGGATCGACAGGCGAGGTCTGCGTGTCGTTGTATAGGATAACATACTGGAACGGGCCGATAGTGCCGCCCGCCGCAGTCCATACCACCTTCGTTCCGGTAATGGTCGCTGTGCCGCTCGCCTCCGCCAGCGTATTCTGCACATCCTCGCCGGCCGCTGTATAGCCGTTGCCGCCAGCGATCTCAGCGAGATCGGCCTTGACCGCATCGAGCGATGCGCTGGGGACGGCGTTTGAGAGATATATTCGGAAGACGTGACCGGCCGCGCTGAAGTCGTGCTTGGCTAGCGCAAGCTGCTCGACGAAATCCTGAAACTTGTTATACGCAGCCATAAGGGTCTCCTACGCGCCACCAGCAAATATGCTAGCGCTGGTCGCGCCGGCTACGTTGGCGCTGGCTTGCAGTTTGATCCTGTTGAACCCCAGTACGTCGAGGATGAGCCAGCCAGTCGCTCCCGCACCAAGGATGGTTAAGTCGCCACTAGCATCGACCACTATCCCGGCCGGGCTGGTGTAGTCCGCTGCCACGCTCAGCAGCGTGACGAACGCTCCATCCGGCGATACCTTGCCGAGGACAGCGAAAGCGTCGAACGCCTGCGCTCCGGCGTTCCGTATCTCGAGCGCGAGTCGAGCAATCTGCGACACGTCGAGGTCGAAGATGTCAGTGTTCGCGCCGGTTCCGATTGTGACTGCGGCATCAGTCTTAGCAACGAACGCCAATCGGCGCGGTGGACTGCTGTGGACTTCTTGAACCATGAGAGTCTCCTATAAGTGTTTATGAGAAAGCCTACCCTTTCCACGCAGCGAGCGCGGCACCAAGCAATACGAGTATACCGGCGGCGGGAGGCCAGATAGCTGTGAGCAGCACTAGCACTAGCAGCGCTGGTAGCATCCAGTACACGTTATCGCTTGGTGGTGACATTGACTTGAACGCCGAGGAGTATCGCTTGCACGACATCCTCGGCGGTCTTCTTCTCGCCCTCGTCCGGTTCGAGGCGCCCAGTTGTCTGAAGCTGCAACTTGGCTGCGCGAAGTTTCACGTCGGGATCACTAGCAGTCAGCCCCGTCGCGATAGCCTCAACACTCTTACCATAGAGCGCATCTAGCTGCGTGCCGACCGCTCGATTGATGTGAGTGATATACTCCCGCGCAACAGGCTGC
>Ga0209641_10001615_pt1 | contig 19933 bp, 13 predicted proteins | sample RifCSP16_1_FD_184022 | JGI IMG/M metagenome (GOLD analysis project Ga0209641, IMG submission 184022) | Soil microbial communities from Rifle, Colorado - Rifle CSP2_sed 16_1 (SPAdes) (version 2) | ecosystem: Environmental > Terrestrial > Deep subsurface > Rock core/Sediment | place: Rifle... | reverse complement strand
GCTCGTGCGTAACTTCGACCGCGCGTCGGGTTCATCGCCGGGTCGAATCGCCGGGCCGTCGCGCCCGGGCGGGTGAGGTTCGCCATGCACGTCCTCGTCGCGGTGGCGTCCAGGCAGGGCGCCACGATCGAGATCGCCGAGCGAATCGGCGAGGTCATCAGCATCGCCGGCCATGGGGTGGCCGTGGAGCGGGTCGTGGCGGTCGGGAGCGTCGATGACTACGACGCCGTCGTCCTCGGCAGCGCCGTCCGGATCGGCCACTGGCTCGAGGAGGCGCGCCGGTTCGCGAGGAATCACGCCGCCGCGCTCTCGGCCCGGCCCGTGTGGCTCTTCTCGAGCGGCCCGATCGGCAGCCCGCCGAAGCCAACCGGCGAGCCGCTGGACATCCCAGAGACGATGGCCATCGTCCGCGCCCGGGATCACCGGTTATTCGCAGGGAAGCTCGAGCGGGCGCGCCTCGGCCTCGCCGAGCGGGCGATCGTCGACGCCGTCCGGGCGCCCGAAGGCGACTTCCGCCCGTGGGCCGAGATCGACGCCTGGGCCGCCGGCATCGCCGCGGAGCTCCGCACCGGGGCCTGGGTCCCGGTCCCGGCATGACGGCGCGGCTGGGGGTGGCCCCGGCCTAGCCGACCGTCGCGAGGAGCTGCGTCTCCCCCGCCGAGCGGGCGTAGGCCTCGACCGGGAGGCAGGCGCAGACGACATTCCGATCACCGTAGACATTGTCGATCCGGCGAACGGGCGGCCAGTACTTGCGCGCCCGGACCCAAGGCAGCGGAAAGGCGCCCTGCTCGCGGGTGTACGGCCGCGCCCACTCGTCGCGGAGGAGGTCGGCGGCGGTGTGCGGAGCGTTCCGCAGGGCGCTCGCCTCGAGCGGCACGGCCCCCGCCTCGATCTCGGCGATCTCCGCCCGGATCTGGAGGAGGGCGTCGGCAAAGCGGTCGAGCTCGGCCTTCGATTCCGATTCGGTCGGCTCGACCATGAGCGTCCCGGCGACCGGGAAGCTCATCGTCGGGGCATGGAAGCCGAAGTCCATGAGCCGCTTGGCGATGTCGTCGACCGTCACCCCGCTCGACGCCGTCACCGGGCGGACGTCGATGATGCACTCGTGGGCGACGGTCCCGTTGGCCCCCACGTACAGGGTCGGGAAGGCGTCGTGGAGCCGCGCCGCAAGGTAGTTGGCGTTGAGGATCGCGAGCTCGGTCGAGCGCCGGACGCCCGCGGGCCCGAGCATCGCGATGTAGGCCCAGCTGATCGGCAGGATGCTGGCGCTGCCGTACGGCGCCGACGACACCCGTCCGGGGGCGTCCAGGCCGATCCCGGGCAGGAACGGCACCAGGTGGGCGGCGACGCCGATCGGGCCCATGCCCGGTCCCCCGCCGCCGTGCGGGATGGCGAACGTCTTGTGCAGGTTGAGATGGCCGACGTCGGCTCCGATGTCGGCCGGCCGCGACAGCCCGACCTGGGCGTTCATGTTCGCACCGTCCATGTAGACCTGGCCGCCGGCCTCGTGGACGAGCCGGCAGATCTCGACGATCGCCGCCTCGAAGACGCCGTGGGTGCTGGGGTAGGTGATCATCAGCGCGCCGAGGTCGGCGGCGTGCTCGGCGATCTTCGCCCGGAGGTCGCCGAGGTCGACGTTGCCGTGTTCGTCGGTGGCCACGACGACGACCCGGTAACCGGCCATGACCGCGCTCGCCGGGTTGGTGCCGTGGGCCGAGGCCGGGATGAGGCAGACCCGCCGGTTGCCCTCACCACGGGAGCGGTGCCAGCCGCGGATCGCGAGCAGCCCGGAGTACTCGCCCTGCGAGCCGGCGTTTGGCTGGAGGCTGATCGCGCTGAAGCCGGTGATCTCGGCGAGCCAGGCCTCGAGGTCGGCGAAGAGGCGGGCATAGCCGGGCAGGCGCGCAGGATCCGAGAACGGATGCACCCGGGCGAAGCCCTCGAAGCCGATGCCCATCATCTGGGTCGTGGCATTCAGCTTCATGGTGCAGGAGCCGAGCGGGATCATCGACCGCGTCAGGGTCACGTCCTTCTCGGCGAGCCGGAAGATGTAGCGGAGCATCTCCGTCTCGGACCGGTGGAGCGAGAAGACCGGATGGGTCAGGATCGCGTCCGTCCTGCGGTTGGCCGCCGGCAGCGCGGCCTCGGCGGCCTTCTCGATGCCGCTCGGGCTCGGTGCCGTTCCGCCGAAGGCCGCCAGGAGCGCGGCAACGTCGGCCTCGGAGGTCGTCTCGTCGCAGGCGACGGCGATGCCCGTCGCGTCGAGGCGGCGGACCTCGTAGCCGGCGCCGGCCGCGGCCTGGACGAGGGCGTCCGCCCGGGTCGGCATGCCGGCATCGATCGCGATCGTGTCGAAGAACGTCTCGTGGCGCCGCGCCAGGCCCTCGAGCCCGTCGAGGCCCGCGACGAGGGCCGCGGCCCGGGCATGGACCCGCTCGGCGATGGCCCGCAGGCCGTCGGGACCGTGCCAGGCGGCGTACATGCTCGCGATGACGGCGAGGAGGACCTGGGCGGTGCAGATATTCGAGGTCGCCTTCTCGCGGCGGATGTGCTGCTCGCGGGTCTGGAGGGTCAGCCGGTAGGCGGGCTGTCCGTCGGCATCGACCGACACGCCGACCAGGCGGCCCGGCAGCGATCGCTTGAACGCCTCGCGGGTGGCCATGAACGCGGCATGCGGGCCGCCGTTGCCCATCGGCACGCCGAAGCGCTGGCTGTTGCCGACGACGACGTCGGCGCCCTGGGCGCCGGGGCTCTCGAGGAGGACGGCGGCCAGCGGGTCGGTGGCCACGATGGCGAGGACACCGGCGGCATGGGCGGCCTCGATGTCGGCGGTCAGGGACCGGACCGCGCCGGATGAGCCCGGATACGAGAGGAGCATGGCGAACGGACGCCGGCCGTCGCCGGGCTCGGTGACGAGGGCGAGGAGCTCGGCCGGCGGCGCGACGACGACCTCGATCTCGAGGGCCCCGGCCCGCGTCCGGAGGACGCCGATCGTCTGGGGATGGGTGTCGGCGTCGACGAGGACGAGGTTGCCGTCGGCGACCGAGGAGACGCTGTGGGCGAGGCTGACGGCCTCGGCCGCGGCGGTTCCCTCGTCGAGGAGCGAGGCGTTGGCGATCTCCATCCCGGTCAGGTCGGCGATCGCGGTCTGGAAGTTGATGAGCGCCTCGAGGCGGCCCTGGGCGATCTCGGGCTGGTACGGCGTGTAGGCCGTGTACCAGGCCGGGTTCTCGAGGATGTTCCGCTGGATGACCGACGGCGTGATCGTGTCGTGGTAGCCCATCCCGATCATCGACCGGAGGGGCGTGTTGGCGCCAGCCATCGCCCGGAGGTCGGCGAGGACCTGGGCTTCGGAGCGAGGGGCACCCAGGTCCAGAGCGCTTCCGCGGTCGCGGAGAATCGCCGACGGGACGGTGGCCCGGATCAGGTCGTCGAGCGAGGCCCGCCCGATCGTCCGGAGCATCTCGGCGACGTCGGCCTCGTCCGGCCCGTTGTGCCGGTCGACGAACCCCGGCTCGGTGAAGGGATCGGACATCGGCGACAGCACCTCCTCGGTGCCCCGCTGTCCTGGTGCCTGAGAGCGTCCCCGCGGCGCATCTGCGACCGCAGGTTCCTCCGTCGGCGCGCGCTCGGCGGGATCGTTCCCGTCCGCAACGCTCTCCAGCGTCCCCATCCCTGCGCGGTCCCTGGTGCCTGAGAGGTTCCGGGCCGTTGCTCCGTCGGCGTCGCCGGTCACGGGCGAGGCTTCCGCCTCGCCTAGCCGGCGATCTCTCCCGCGCAGTTCGCCTGGGGGTTTCCGGGGGCATCGTACGCCCTGCCACCGAATCGTCCAGCCCGAGAGCGATCCCCGATCGTGACCATCGTCCCTTGCCCGATCCGTTGCCAGGCGGGAGACTGTGACCCGGCAGCGGCCGTCGCTCGCGGAGTTGGTCGAACACCGGGAGGTGGTCAGATGACCGGCAAGGCCGGAGATCGCATCGTCGTCGAGTCCGAGCGGGTCGGGCAGGCCACCCGCGAAGGCGAGATCCTCGAGGTCATCGAGGCGTCGTATGGGACCCGATACCGGGTTCGCTGGGACGACGGCCACGAGAGCACGGTCCGGCCGGCTGCCGGCAGCGCCCGGATCGTCAGCGCACCGAAGACGCGCCGCCGCGGCTGACTTCAGCGGGTCGTGGGTCACCCCGGCGATCCGGCCCGGCCAGGGACGGCTCGACGGCCACGCCGGGCTCGGCGGCCGTCTCCAGCCGGGCGGGACGGGCGCGCCGGGCAGGACGATCGGCACCCGCCGGCGATGGCGCCCCGACGTAACGGACATTGCCGCCGTCCGTCTCATGCATTGATCGACACGCGTCCACGCACAGCCCACGAGGCGCGCCATGAGCGTGACCACCACCTTCCGACGTCCCAGCCGTCGACAGGCTGCCGCGATGATGGCGACCGTCGCGGTCATCGCGATCTCGGCCGGGCTGGTGCTCCAGTCGCGACCTGGCTCGCCCGGCACCTCGCCGGGACCGTCCGGCGCGGCCACTGCGACCAGCCCGGCGGGCGCCGCCAGCGCCAGCCCGGAGCCGTGGGCCGCACTCACCCTCCTGGCGGTCGAACGAGCCGCGACCCTCGAGCCGGTCGAGTCCGACCCGTCCGGTATCGCCCCCGACACCGGCTTCACCCTGCGGAGCCTGACCGGCGAGCCGGCCGCGGCGATGGTGGCCCGCCTCGAAGTCTCGCCAGCGGCCACCCTGGAGGTCGTGACCGCGGACGAGCCCGGCACGGCCGCCGATCTTGTGCGCATCCGGCCGGCGACTTCGCTGGCCCCGAACCAGGGCTACCGGTTCACCCTCCGAACGCCCGACGGGGCCGTGGCGGGCTCATGGGCCTTTCGGGTCCGCGGCCCGATCGCCGTGTCGAGCACGATCCCCGGCAACGCGGCGGGCGACGTGCCGGTCGACACCGGGATCGAGGTCACCTTCAACCAGGCTGGCGTCGAGAGCATGGCCGGCCACTTCGCGATCGCGCCGGCAGTCGAGGGCCGGTTCGAAGAGCACGGGCTGACCCAGGTCTTCGTGCCCAGCTCCCTCGCGCCCGCAACGCTCTACACCGTGACGATCGCGCAGGGCCTGGCCCGGAGCGGGACGGACCTGACCCTGCCGTCCGATGTCGTCTTCAAGTTCGAGACCCGCGGCGTGACGGATCCACCCCAGCCGATCCTGCCCGCCCGCGAGGTCGTCGAGACGAGTCCCGCCGAGGCCCCCGTCATGGCGGTCTACGTCCCGCCGCTCGACGATCGCGCCCCGCCGACGGAGATCGGGGTCAAGGCCTACCGCCTCCCGTCGGTCGACGCCGCGGCGACGGTCCTGGCCGACTTCCTCACCCAGCCCCACTGGACCCAGTACACGCGCCCGCACATGGTCACCCGGGGACTGCCCGTCGCCGCCACCTTCACCGCGGCGCTGGAGCCGTTCCGGGACGGCGACATCTTCGTCATCCGCTTCCCGGCGGCGCTCGAGCCGGGCTGGTACGTCGTGGAGCTGGGCGAAGCGTCCGCGGCCCAGGCGCTCCTGCAGGTCACCCGGGTGTCCGCCTGGGCCTCGATCCTGAGCGACCGGTCCGTGATCTGGGTCAACGACGTCGTCACTGGCACCGCCGTCGCCGACGCGACGGTGACGATCCAGGGCGGTGGCACGCTGGCCCGGAGTGACGCCTCCGGCCTGGCCATCGGTCGCACGCCGGCCGCGCTCGTTCCGCCCGCAGCGCAGGGCGGCAACGCCGATTCCGACTCGCCGCCCGAGACCGCGCCGATCCTCCGGGTGACCGCGCCATCGGGCGCGACGGTCCTCGTTCCATTCGGGGTGGCCGGCGACCTGGGGTACCGGGGCGAGTGGTATGAGAAGTCGACCCCCGCCAACGAGACCTACTGGTCGCTGCTGTACACGGATCGTGGGTTCTACCGGAGCGACGACCGGATCGATGTCTGGGGGTACCTGCGGGACCGCGACGACGGTCACGTGCCGGCCTCGGTCACCCTCCGCGTCGTCAAGGGCAGCAGCGGCCGCGACGTCGGCGCCCCGGCCATCGTCGAGACGACCGTGCGTACCGGCGCTGCGACCGTGCCGGCCGCCACCGTGGCCACGGGCGCGTACGGCGCCAGGCTCGAGCTGGCGGGCATGCCCACCGGCTGGTACACCCTCCAGGCTGTCGTGGACGGGGATGTCGTGGCCACGCGCTGGATCGAAGTCGCCGTGATCCGCAAGCCGGCCTACGAGCTTAGCCTCGTGCCGGATCAGCGGGCGGTCGTGGTCGGGACGGCCGTGGAGTGGACAGCGACCGCGACTTTTTTCGATGGCACGCCGGCCGCCCACGTTCCGCTCCGGTTCCGGGACCAGGCGTACGGCTCCGACATCGAGCGTGTCGCGACCACCGATGCCGCCGGCGTCGCGTCCGTGACCCTTGCCGCGAGGGCGCCGTCGTACGGCGGCGACGGCGGTCGCTGGGAGGACTCCGAGAGCTGGTACGTCGACGTGCAGCCGACCGGTCCGGAGAGCGGCGCCATCTACGGCCAGGCGACCGTCCTCGTGTTCCCGACGGCCTACGCCCTGCGGGCATCCGGGACCCTGACGAACAGCACGCTCGGTGTGACCGGGACCCTCAACCTGGTCGATCTGGCCGCCGTGGACCGGTCGCTCGGGGCCGGGACCTGGGAGGGCCTGGTCCCAGGCGCGGGCCTCGGTGCGGTCGTGCCCGGCAAGCCGATCAGTGTGGCGGTCACCGAGCTGATCACGGTTCGGACCAGGGTGGGTGACGATTACGACTTCATCGACAAGGTGGTCCGGCCGCGCTACGAGTACACGACGACGCGCAAGGCGCTGGCCACCCTCCGGGCGACCTCGGTCGGGGACGGGTCCTTCGCCCTGTCGCTCGCCGTGCCCGATACCAGCCACCTGTACGAGATCATCCTGACCACGACCGACGATCGGGGCCGGGTCCAGGCCCGGAGCCTCGTCGTCGGCCAGGACGTTGAGGATGCCTGGTGGCAGGACCGGGGGCCTGTCTTCGAACAGGCCGATGGAACGCTCGCCGGCTCGACCGAGTTCCGGATCGGCGACCAGCTCACCTGGACGATCACCGACGCCCGTGAGGCCGCACCGTCGGGCGCCGGCGACCGTTATCTCTACGTCGTCGCCCAGCGGGGCCTCCGGAGCACCCATATCACGACCTCGTCGACCTTCCGCCATGCCTTCGCCGAGGCGGACGCCCCGGGCATCTTCGTCCTCGGCATCCGGTTCACCGGCACGACCTATGCGCCCAAGGCCGCCAGCTGGGCCTGGTTCGACGAGGAGGAGCGCGCCATCGAGGTCACCGTCCGCGCCGATCGGGCCCGCTATCGACCCGGCGAATCCGTCACCCTGACGCTGACGACGACCGACGCCGACGGCGATCCCGTGGCCTCGACCGTCGAACTCCAGGCGGTCGACGAGAAGCTCTACGCAATCGGTGGGGCGTCGACCCCCGAGCCCCTCGGCGACCTCTACGCCAGTGTCGACAGCGGCATCCTCCGGATGACCTCGACCCACCAGATGCCGACCAGGGTGGGGCCGGAGGGCGAGGGCGGCGACACGACCGGCGGCGGTCCGCGCAGCGACTTCCGCGACACCCTGTTCGTCTCGACGGTGTCGACCGACGCCGCGGGCAAGGCCTCGCTCACGGTTGGCCTCTCAGACGACCTCACCTCGTGGCGCGTGACCGCGACGGCGATCACGGACGCGCTCCAGGCGGGTGTCGGCGAGCTGCTCGTCCCGGTGGGCCTGCCGTTCTTCGTTGAGGCGACGGTCGCCGACTCGTACCTCGTCTCGGATCGGGCCGCGGTCCAGCTGCGCGCCTTCGGGAGCGAGCTGCGGGCGGGCGATCGCGTCGAGTTCACGATCTCCTCGGCGAGCCTCGAGATCACCGCAACGAAGGTCTCCGGCTCGGCCTTCCAGCCAGTGTGGTTCAGCCTGCCGGTCCTCTCGCTCGGGCGCCATGCGCTCGACGTGAGCGCGACGACGACCCGCCTCGGCGCCGACGGCAAGCCGCTTGGCGACCGACTCCTGGCCCGCTTCGACGTCATCGGGTCGCGCCTGACCGAGGTCCAGGCGGCCTACGGCACGCTCGGCGACCTGCCCGATCCTCCGGCATCGGCCGGCATCACGACCTACACCTTCAGCGACGCCGGGCGGGGCCGCTACCTGCCCCTCCTCCGGGAGCTGCTCCAGCCGGCCGGCCCGCGCCTCGACCGGTCGCTGGCACGGTGGGTTGCCCGCTCGGTCCTGATCGACGAGTTCGGGTACGACCCGGCCGACCTCCCCGAGGTCGAGCTCAACCTCTCCGCCTACCCGAGCGGGACGATGTCGGATGGCAACGGCAACGACATGACCGGAACCGGCCTGCTGCCCTACGGCGGGGTCGATCCGTGGGTCGCGGTCCGCGTCGTGATCGGCGCGCCCGAGGCCTGGGCCGGCGCGGACATCCGGACGACCTTCGAGGACATCCGCGACGCGCCCTCGACCGAGCGCGACCTGGCGATCGCGGCGGTCGCGGCCCTGGCCGCCCTCGGCGAGCCGGTCGGGGCCGACCTGGAGTCGATTCGGGCGCTGCCGGACCTGACGACCGGGGAGCGGATCCATCTCGCCCTCGGGTTCGCGGCCATCGGCGACGACGCTGCGGCCCTCGAGATCGAGCGGGAGCTCCTGGCCGAATCCGGCGAGCGCCTCGGCGAATGGGTGCGACTGCGGGCCGGCACGAGCCTCGACGAGACGCTCGAGGCGACCGCCCGGCTCAGCCTCGTCGCCGCGAGCGTCGGCGACCCGCTCGCCGCGGCGATGGCCGAGTACGTGGCCGCCAACCCGAGCCGCGAGGCGACCTACGCCCTAGAGCTCGCCGCAATCGCACGCCGGATGATCGCGCGGAGCCCGGCCGTCGATGCCTCGTTCGCCTATTCGATCGGCGGCCAGCGTCGGGTGGTCGAGCTGGCGGGCGGCAGGACCTTCAGCCTCGAGCTCACCGCCGGCCAGGTCGCCGACCTCGACCTCGAGCGCCTGTCGGGGGCCGTCGGGGTGACGATCGAAGCCCACGTCGCGGTAGATGTCGCCGACCTCGACCCTAGCCCGGACGTGGCCCTCAAGCGCGCCGCTCCGTCGGGCCCGATCCCGGCAGGACGGCTCGTGGTCGTGGACCTGGTGGCGACCATCGGGGCCGGCGCTCCCAGGAGCGTCTGCTACGAGGTCGTCGAGCAGGTGCCCTCGGGGCTGGCGCCTGTCGAGGACACGTACTTCGGGGACGACACCGGGATCACCACGCCGTTCCGCGTATCGGGCCAGGAGGTCGTGTTCTGTGCCGGGAAGGACGTCGACGGCGAGGACAGCGTCCACCTCCGGTACGTGGCTCGGGTCGTCGGCGAGGGCACCTACACCTGGGAGCCCGCAGTCATGCAGCTCAGCGGGGCGCCCGAGATGCTGGCGTTCGTGCCCCGAACATCCATCGTGGTGGGGGCGCCCTGATCGAATGCGGTCAGGCCGATCCTGATCGCACCCGCGTCACGGCAGCGCCTCGGCCCGCTCGGCGTCGTCCAGAAGTTGGCGCCCGGGTGGGTTGACCGTGCCGCTCGACGGGCAGCCCGCCGCAAGGCCGGTCCCGCATTCCATGCAGATCGCACCGGGCCGGTTCTCGGTGCCGCAGGTCGAGCAGTTCACGTCGGCGGTGCCTCGCTGGCGGCCCCGTCTAGAACGAGGCGAGCCCTGAGGATAGACGTAGAGGGCGCCCGTTCGGGCGCCCTCTACACTCCGGCTCGGGGTCGGTTCGGCGTCAGCCGCGCGGCATCCGGGTCGCGGCAATGGCCGCGGCCTCGACCCATGCGTGATCGCGAAGCACCGCCCGCCGCTCGGCGTTGCCCGCAGTGAAGGCGCGCTCCGTCGCGGGCGCCTCAAAGTCGACCGCGATCCGGGGACTGGCCGCAAGCTCCAGTGGAGCGACGGCCGAGGCGGCCCGCGTCAGCGCCGGCAGCCCTCTCGCCAAGGTCGTCATCCCGTTCCTTCCTTCCGTTTCTCGTTCGTGGCCACTTTGACCTCGAAACTCTCGATATCAAGAGATTAGAGGGAATGAAACCCGATGTCAAGAGGTTCGATGTAAACATACTTGACATCGAGGAGTCGACGAGGGAGACTGATCGCGCCATGGCAGCCAAGGCGCCCGCACGCGATCAGGTCGACGAGATGCTCGACGTCTGGGCGCGCGAGATTCCGGGGCTCGACAGGCTGACCGAGGGGATCATCGAGCGGATCCAGATCCTCGCCTGGAATTTCAACCAGGTCCTCGACGAGACGCTCGTCGAGTACGACCTCGATCGCCGCGAGTTTCATCTCCTCGGCAAGCTCCGCAAGTACGGCCCGCCCTATCGAACCTCGGCGGGCCGGCTCGCCGCCGACCTGCGGCTCTCCAGCGGCGCCATGACGAACCGCCTCGACCGGATGGAGCGGGCCGGCCTGATCCGCCGCCTGCCCGATCCCCACGACCGGCGGGGCACGATCGTCGAGCCAACCGATCTCGGCCTGTCGATGTGGGACAAGACGGTCGGGGCGTCGGCGCGCCGCGAGGCCGCCGCGACCGGCGTGCTCAGCGATGACGCCAGGGAGCGGCTCCACGACCTGCTCCGCGACCTGATGGTGGCCTTCCCGGACTGGCGCCAGAAGAAGCACGCCCAGCCCGTCGTCGAATTGGACGAGTAGCCCGCGATCCCAGGCGGGACTCTCCCGTCAGCTGGCCCGGGGCGCGACCGAGGTGGGAGCGATCGCCCGGCGGCGCGTGGTCACGGCGATACCGAGCAGGATCCAGCCGAGGCCGTTGAGGGCGATCCCGACCTGTGACGCCGGCAGGAAGAGCCACCCGAGCTCCCCGTCGATGAGCCCCAGGTAGCCCATGCCCGAGAACGCCCCGACAGACCCGACCGCCAGGGCGAGCGCACCCCAGCGGGCTCGGGACCTCGAACCGAGCAAGGCCAGGCCGAGGGCCCCGTCGGCCCACCACATCGCGACGCCTGCCCAGTTGAAGATCTCGCGGAACTCGGGATCCGGAACCGGATAGACGGGGCGGTCTGCCGACAGGACGACCATCACGAGGTACCAGCCGTTGGCGGCCATCGCGAGGGCCGCCACGCTGCGCTGGAAGCGGCCCCACTCCGCACCTGCGCCCCAGCGTAGGATCGCGGCCGCGATCGCCATAGCCCCCGCGTTGAACAACACCAGGCGTCCGAGGTTGAACTTCTCCGGGACGATCGACAGGACGGGGAGCCACACCGAGAGGAGCAGCAGACCGCCGACGATCCCAAGCAGACCCAGCGTCTTCATGACCGCCGACGCCGGACGGGTCAGCGAGTGGGCCACTCGGCGCGCGTCGAGATGCTCGGCCGGGGCCGTCAGGGCGATGTCGGCGAGGATCCGGAGCCAGATGCCACCGGTCCCGCCACGGCCGCCACGACCGTCGCGGGCGTCGCGCATCACGTCACCGAAGAGCTGGACGAGCTCGTCGCGGAAGCGGGCACGGAACGGCCCGGGATAGAGCCGGAGGAGGGCCCGATAGACCCGTTCGTGGGACGCCGGCGGGGTCACGTCGGAGGCACCTCCAGGACCCAGCGCCGGGACGCCTGCACGAGGGTTTCGAAACGTCGCACCTCGGCGGCCGCCACCGTCCGGCCCAGCACCGTCAGGCGGTAATACCGGCGGCGCTGGTCGTCGAGCTCGGGGTCCGGCCGCTCGTCACTCTCCTCGATGAGGCCGTCGTCGAGGAGGCGCCGAATCGTCGTGTAGATGGCGCCGGGCCCGAGCCGGATCGCGCCGTCGGTGATCCGGGCGACCTCGGCCATGATCGCGTAGCCGTGCCGCTCCTCCGGCCCGATCGCGAGGAGGACGTGGACCGCCGTCCGCGAAAGCGGTGGCGCGGCGGGCGGGCGATGGACGGCTTCCATGCCGCCAAATGTATCAACTCTTGATATATTGTCAAGCGATACATCTGGCGGACGGCCTGAGCGGCTCCCCCGGCGCCAGGCTCGCGGCGGGATCAGCCGGCGATGGCCGCCAGCGTGGTGCCCCACTGCCGAGCCCGCTCGAGCTCGCCGTCCTTGAGCGGCCCGGTCTGGCCGGCGACGATGAAGTGCTCGGCCTTGACGGCCGGGGCGTAGCCCGCCCTCGCCAGCTCGCGGTCGATGACCGACGCGGCGCTGCCGGGCGACCAGCGAATCTTCGTGTCGAACGCGGCCGACCGCCCGTTGCCGGCCGGCAGGTGCTCCAGCCACGACCGGAGCGTCGGCGTGGAGAGGTCGGGCGCCGGAACCGTGTCGGTCCTGATCCCGGCCCGCATCCGGTCGTTGGGCAGCGAGAAGCCCTGGATCGGCGCACCCGCGACTATGAGCGTCGCGTCGGCGACGACGTCCGGCGTCGCCTCGGCGGTCGAGAGCGCGCGGGCCTCGGGCCCGATGCCCTCGGCGATGGCCCGCGCAACGGCGGCGGTGTTCCCCCAGATCGATTCGTAGACGACGACGGCCTTCATCAAGGCAACCTCCAGGTGGTCTGCTCGAAGGTCCATCGTCGGCGCCGTCCAACCCGCCGAGGAAGTGCCGCGTCGCCCGTCCTCGGGGGGCCGACGCGCCCGCCGTGCGGGCGACACGGTCATCCGAGGGCGCGGCAGCAGAACGGATACCGCGACGACGCCGTTCGGTCGAGCTCGCCGGAGGCATCGGACGCCGCGTCGTCGGCCCGGACAGAACGCGGGTTCCGCCGGACCCGCGAGCAGGCATGCGCCAGCGGCCAACGGCTCGACTCGCCGACCGCGCGCCTCGCCCGATGGACCTCGGCCAACTCCCGGACGATCTCCGCCCATCCGAGCGAAGAGCGTTCGGCGGGCTGCATGGATCGTGGACGCTGTTGCATGGCGCGCTCCCGGCTCCCTACTCGACGCTCGTGACGACGAACAGCTCGCGGCAGCGGAGCTGCTGGAGCTCCGGCGATTCCCGATAGGCGAGCTCATCCGGCTGGGCCCGCTCGCACGTCGTCGATGTGTCGTCATCGAAGTGGCCGGTCACCGTGATCAGGGTTCCGGTCGGGATCGACTCGCCGAGCGATGGATCGATCGCGATCGGCAGGGCGCCGTCGAGGCCGTCGGGTCCATCGCTGCCGTACAGCCGCCACGGGGTGAACTTCGCGAGCCACGCCGGCGTGCCCTCGACGGCGCCGAGGTTCCCTTCGTCGACGGCGAGGATGGCGATCGCTGATTGGAGGGTGATGTCGCGGTCTCCGTAGCACCGGAGCCGCTCGAAGGGCTTGATCAGGACGAGGTCCAAGATGCTCGGCTCGCCCGGACAGGCCGGCTGAACGATCCGGACGAGCGGCCGCGTGCCGTCGGTCGACGGGATCCAGACGAACTCCGCGGGGTACGACGTGCCCGGCTGCGACTCGACCTGGTACCACTCGTACCCCGCGTGCGTGATCGGCCCGGCCACGACTCCGTAGCGGTAGCCGGGCTGGGCGTCGTAGGCGAGCCGGTCGCCGATCGCTGGGAGTGGGTTCGCGTAGATGGCCTGGATCGGGCCGCTGGTCTGGGGGACTCCGGGCGGGAGGACCTCGACGATCGAGCCGAGCGGGATCTCGAATGGTCCGTCGACGGGCGGCGGCAGCACACCGACGGTGCCCGGCACCAGCAGGTCCTCCGCGGGCACGAGCTGACCCTGGCTGGACGCGGCGATGCCGTTCGCATCGAAGCTTGCGAACCAACCCCACTCGCCTGTCGGATAGCCGTCGCCGGCCTCCCATGAGACGACGAGGGTCGCGTACCAGGTCTCGAACGACGTTGGCTCCACGGTCGTGGTGCAGGTCACCGCCACCGGCGCGGCGAGGCGACCGTCCGGTCCGTAGTCGTGGAGCAGGTCGTCGATCACAGCCTCGGCCGCGCCGGGCGAGCGCGGGAAGCAGCCGAAGAGGTCGCTGCCTCGCCATAGCCGCGTCTCACGGTCGATGGCGTCGAGAATGCGGGCGAGCGCGACATCGCGCGTCGCGAGTTCGAGGGACGGCGGATGATAATCGAACCGGAGCGATCTGGCGATCGCGTCGGCCTGGGGTCGCAGCGCCTCGAGATCCGGTCCGCGAAGCGTGAGCTGGATGTACCAGGGCCCGGGGTTGCCGCCTGGTGCGAAGACAATCCACGTGCGGACCTCGTCCGCGCCCGGCGTCACCGATGTCGGCGAGACGACGAGCTTCGCCGGTAGCCCGTCGATCGTCTCCGTCCAGCCGTCCTCGTCCGTCGGGGCATAGAAGCCGAACTCCGGGTTGTCGCCCCCGAAGAACAGGTCGGCGTCGAAGTCCCCGATCGGGCCGACGGCGATCGCCTGGGGCATGCCCCCGGCAACCACGATCCGAGTCTCGCCGGCCTCCATCGGTCGGCCGATGACGCAGTCGAGGATCCGATCCTCGAGGCCGACGACAGTGCCGTCCTGGATCGGTGGCAGCTCGACCAGGTTGCCGGAGCTCGACGGATACGGTGTCGGCTCGACGTAGGCCTCGACCTCGTCCGAGGCGCAGCCGTCGACGCCGGCGCTCGAGACGACGAGCACCGTGTTCGCGCTGCTCTGGTCGAAAGGATCCGGCTCCGTCAGGCGAATCCAGTTCTTCGGATAGTCGATCGTTATCCCATCGCCGCCGAACACGGCATTCGGATCGAACGGGTTCGTCAGGCGGTCGAGGCGAAGAGCGCCCGTCGCGATCGCCCCGACGAGCGCGCCCAGCAGGAGCAGGATCGCCGTCACCAGGCGCGGCGACGGGAAGCCGATCGCGCGGCCCGTTCGGCCGGAGCCGACGCGTCCTCGGACCGCTCCGAGCCCCGGGCTCGTGATCGGCAGGACGAGCGCCGGAAGGATCGCCGGCTCGTCTGGTGCGGGGAGGCGGAGGCGCCGCTCGATCTCGAGGGTGGTCATCGCTCGTCTCCTCCCAGCTCGCCGACGGTCGAGCGCAGGCGCTCGACGCCCCGGCTGGCATAAGTGCGGGCGGACGCTGTCGTGATCCCCATGACCTCGCCGATCTGCTCGTACGACAGGTCGGCGCGGTAGCGAAGGTAGAGGGTGGTCCGCTCCCGGGCCGGCAGCCGGTCGACCAGCGGCCAGAGCGACAGGCGATCGTCGACCGCATGGGTCATCGATTCGCGATGGCCCGGGCTAAGTCGGCCGACGAGCTCACGGACCCGGCGCCCGAGCCGGTGCTGGTCCATGACCAGCCGGTAGGCAACCCGGAAGACCCAGGCGTCGCCGTCCTCGATGTAGGTCCCGTTCGTCAGCTCGCGCCAGAGGCGGAGGTGGGCCTCCTGGACGACGTCGGCGGCCTGCTCGTCGCTCGCCCCGAGTCGGCGGGCGAGGCCCCAGAGCTCGCGGCCGCGCCGCTCGTAGTGCTCGGTGACGCGGCGGGCGACGAGATCTGCTGACTCCCCGACCGCGCCTGCCGCGATGCCCCGAGCCACGTTCATGCCCTACCGACGCAGGACCCAGGCGAAACGCAGCGCGACCTCGCGCGATGGGCCCGGCTGATCGTGACATGCCGGGCAAGACGGGATCGCCGAGGGTCAGCGCTCCTGGATGGTGGTCGGGGCGCCGTGGATGGCGGGGATCGTGCCCAGCCGGCCGGCCTGGTAGTCGGCGACGGCCTGCATGAGCTCCTCGCGCGTGTTCATCACGAACGGGCCCATCCAGGCGACCGGTTCGCGGATCGGCCGGCCGCCCAGGATCAGGACGTCCAGATTCGGGCTGCGTGACTCCTGCCGGCCGATCGGCAGGGCCGAGACGGTCAGGGCGTCGCCGGGGCCGAAGACCGTCAGCTGGCCGGCCTGGACGGAGACGGGCTCGGGGAGGCCGGGCATCGACGCGCCGACGGTCCCGAGGCCGGCCATGACGTAGACGAGCGCGTTGTAGTCCGCCCGCCACGGGATGGACAGGCGGGCCCCCGGGCTGAGCGTCGCATGGACGAGCGTCATCGGCGTGTACGTCGACCCCGGGCCGGCGAGCCCGGCGACATTGCCGGCGATGACCCGGACCAGGGCGCCGCCGTCGGGCGACGTGGCGAGGGCGACCTCGCCGGCCCGGATGTCCTGGTAGCGCGGTGCCGAGAACTTCTGGGCCGAGGGCAGGTTCACCCAGAGTTGGAAGCCATGGAACAGGCCGCCCTTCGCGACGAGCCACTCGGGCGGCTTCTCGATGTGGAGGATCCCGGCGCCGGCCGTCATCCACTGAGTGTCGCCGTTCGTGATGACACCCCCGCCGCCGTTCGAATCGCTGTGCTCGAAGACGCCGTCGATCATGTAGGTCACCGTCTCGAAACCGCGGTGCGGATGCCAGGGCGTGCCCTTCGGCTCGCCCGGCGCGTATTCGACCTCGCCCATCTGGTCGAGGTGGACGAATGGGTCGAGCTCGGCGAGGTCGACGCCCGCGAACGCCCGGCGGACCGGGAAGCCCTCGCCCTCGAAGCCGCTCGGGGCAACGGTCACGCCCTTGACCGGGCGCTGGCGGGCAATGAGCTGATCCGGCTCCGGGATCCGGGGCAGGACGGTGATGTCGTCGACGGTGACGGCGGGCACGGGACTGGTTCCTGACTGGCCGATGGCCTGGCTGCGATCCGGCGTGATCGGGCGGGACGCTCGACCATTTGCGTGATCACGCAAATGGTTGCGCAGTCAACGAATGTTGTCAAGCCCTCCGGACTGGCGGCCGATCGTCAGGCGGTCCGTCCCAGGATCTCCGTCAGCATCGCCACGAACTTCGGTTCGTCGGCGTCCATCGCGAACTGGACGTTGGCCGGCCTGCCGCTCCGGAACCGGAAGTCGCAGACGGTCCGGCCGACCGAGAGTTCGCCGCCGGTCTCGACGTCGACCGGGATGAAGTACGCCGTGACGATCGTGGGATCGATGACCGCGCAGACCGCGAGGGCGTCATGGACCGGCGCAGCGCCGGCCCGGTGCATCGGTTGGGTGGCGTCGTAGCCGTCGATCCGCTTCTCGACGAAGCGGGCGGCGGCCTCGCCCGCCGGCGTGCCGAGGGCTCGAAGGGCCCGGCAGTCATCGAGCGAGACGAGGGCCCGATGGGTGGCGTCGAGGGGGATCATCCGGATCTGGCGGCCGCAATTCACGACGATCCGGGCGGCCTCGGGGTCGAGCCAGATGTTGAATTCGGCCGAGGCCGTCGAGTTCCCGTGGTCGTGGGCGCCGCCCATGATCACGATCTCGGGGATCTTCTCGAGGATGGCCGGCTCCTTCTGGATCGCCGTCGCGATGTTCGTCAGCGGCCCGACCGGGACGAGCGTGATGTCGCCGTCCGAGGCCAGGAGCGTGTCGATGAGCCAGTCGACAGCGTGGCCGGGCTGGAGCCGGGCACGGCTGTCGGCGCCGCGTGGCGGCAGGTCGAGGAGGTCGCCGTGGATCCGGCTCGCGGGGTTGAGCTGGGTCGCCTGGGACCGGGCGAGCGGCCGGCTCATGCCCTGGCGGACGGGGATCTCGGGCCGTCCGATCCAGTCGAAGACCCGGAGCGTGTTCTCGGTGCAGTTGTGGACCGCGGTGTTGCCGTTGACGGTCGTGGCCCCGATGAGCTCGAGGTCAGGGCTGAGGGCGGCGACCATGAGGGCGACGGCGTCGTCCGTGCCGGTGTCGACGTCGAGGATGACCTTCGTGGGCATGCCCGGGAGTGTGCCATCCCGGCGCCGATCTCGGGGGGTGTGCGCGACGATATGACCACACTCTGGCGATTCGGGCGGCGTCGTCTCGATCGCATGACTGTCGGCGTCATTCCCGACGGCTCGTCCGCGACGACGACGGGTGCCGGGCTCTCGTCGGCTCGCTGTATGACGCCGACGGTCATACGCCGGACGACCTCGCGTCGAGTGGCCGATTCCGGTCATACCGCGCTCCGCGTGATGGCGTGGACGCGCCGACCGATCGTCGGACTCAGCGTCTCGCCCGTACGGCCTGGAGGGCCGCCCAAACCCGGTCTGGCGTCGCGGGAAGCCGGGTGATCCGGGCGCCGGTCGCGTCGCGGATCGCGCCCAGGATCGCGGGCGCGGTCGGAACGAGGGCCGGTTCCCCCACCCCCTTTGCACCATAGGGCCCGGAGGGCTCGGGATCCTCGATGAGGATCGTCTCGATCTCCGGCGCGTCACCGATCGTCGGGATGAGGTAGTCGTGGAGGTTCTCGGTCCGGCCCGGGACATAGGCCTCCATGAGGGCGAGGCCGAGGCCCTGGGCGATGCCGCCATGGATCTGGCCCTCGACCTGGGTCGGGTTGATCGCCCGGCCGACGTCGTGGGCGGCGACGATCCGGAGGACCCTGGTCGTCCCGAGCTCGAGGTCGACCTCCACGAGGGCGACCTGGGCGCCGAACGCGTACGTCTCGTAGGGAACTCCCTGGCCGTCCGCATCGAGAGGGGTCGTCGTCGGGTCGAACGACCCGGTCCCGACGAGCACCGCGGCATCGTCGGCATGACCGACACGGACCTCCGGCAGCTCCTCGAGATCGATCGACACCGCGGCGTGCTCCGGCTCGCGGACGACGGCCCGCCCGTCCCCGAGCTCGATGGTCGCGTCGGGGCCGACCTCGGCGAGGCGGAGCAGCTCGCGCCGCAACGCTTCGCCGGCGAGCCTCGCGGCATTGCCCGAGACGAACGTCTGGCGGCTCGCCGAGGACTTGCCGGCGTCCCTCGTCCGGTCTGTATCCCCGGTCACGAGGCGGACCGTGGCCACCGGCACCCCGAGCGCGTCGGCGGCGATCTGGACCAGGATCGTGGACGCGCCCTGCCCAATATCCACGGCACCGGAGTAGAGCGTTACCACGGCAGAGCGATCGAGGCCCAGCTGGATCGTCGAGGGATTCGCGATCGAGGTGTTGCCGATGCCGTACCACATCGCCCCGACGCCCACGCCCCGGCGCGAGGGGTCGCCCCGCCTCGCCGCGTCGTCATTCCACCCCTGCGCCTCGGCCCGCAGCCGCGCCCAGCGTGGCCGCAGGGCATCCAGGCATGCCGTGAGCCCCGCGCTCGCCCGGAGCACCTGGCCGCTCGCCGTCACCGACCCGGCCCGGAGGGCATTGCGGTGCCGGAGCTCCAGGGCGTCGATCCCGAGCTGCGCGGCGAGGTCGTCCATGAGCGCCTCGTGGGCGATCGCGGCCTGGGGGACGCCGAAGCCACGGAACGCACCGGCGGGCGGGTTGTTGGTGTGTATCGCCCGGGTCGTGGCGAGGACCGCCGGCACGACGTACGGACCCATGGCGTGGACGGGCACGCGATTGGCGACGGTCGGGCCCCAGGACGCGTAGGCGCCGGTGTCGAAGTCGCCGTGGAAGCGGTACGCGGTGAGGTGACCCGCGGCGTCCGCGGCCGCGCTCGCCCGGATCCGGGCCGGGTGGCGCTTCGGGCTCGCGGCCATCGATTCCGGGCGGGTCCAGACGGCCCGGACCGGCCTCTCGGTGAGCCAGGCCGCGGTCGCGACGAGGCCGTGGATCGAGAGGTCGAGCTTGCCGCCGAAGCCACCGCCGCAGGCCGTCGGCACGATCCGGACCCGGTCCGGGCCGAGCCCCAGGATGAGGGCCACCTCGTCACGGTCCATGTACGGCGCCTGGGTGCTGACCGTGACCTCGATGCGGTCGCCGATCCGCCGGGCCCAGCCGGCCTCGGGCTCGATGTAGGCGTGCTCGACGAAGGTCGTCTCGACCTCGATACCGGCAACCGCTGCGGCCGCGGTCCCGGCGAAGCCGGCCTCGACGTCGCCGCGGGCGAGCCGGCCGGTGACGAGGATGTTGCCGGGTGCATGGTCGTGGAGATCCGGAGCGCCGGGTGCGGTCGCGGCATCGATGTCAGCGAGCGGGGCGAGCGGCTCCCAGGCGATCGGCACCTCC
>Ga0209641_10001608_pt1 | contig 19956 bp, 28 predicted proteins | sample RifCSP16_1_FD_184022 | JGI IMG/M metagenome (GOLD analysis project Ga0209641, IMG submission 184022) | Soil microbial communities from Rifle, Colorado - Rifle CSP2_sed 16_1 (SPAdes) (version 2) | ecosystem: Environmental > Terrestrial > Deep subsurface > Rock core/Sediment | place: Rifle... | reverse complement strand
GTATCCATTTCTCCACCGTTCGCCAGGGGATCATCCCAAATGTGCCGCTTCTTTCCCGCGCGCGAGCGGAGTGAACCGTCCCTTGCATCAGCTCTGACAGCTTGCTCATTCTCGTATCCTCCTCCATGACAGGTCCACATCCCGGCTGTGGCATCCCAGGAGAGCGCCCACGCCGTTACCATCAGCGCTGTACTGCCAACCATCCCAGATTTCGGAGCGCACCGTCGGCGTCCCGTCCTTGTGAAACTGCCAGCCCGTTGGCAAGAGCGGGAGCCCATGCCCGTAGCTGGCGATCACGAGCCGCCAGTCATCACACCAGCCCGCTTTGTCGGAGTAGTACCGATTCCACCGATACTGGCCTGTGTAGACATCCACGCTGCCGGCCCACAACTTCATCCGGTAGAGCCAGGCGAGCGTGTTCTTGATCGCCGTCGGGAGCGGTAGAGCGTGGGCAACTTCAAGGTCCGCCCAGGGTGGCCGATCCGCTGGGGCTGGGTTGAACGGGCTGCGGTCGGCAAAGGTCGTCATTGCTTCAACCTGCCTCTCGAAGTCGAGTTGCGGATAGTACACAGAGTAGAAACTCCGCTTCAAGCCCGCAGCAAAGGCAGCCAGCCAATTGGCCGAGAAGGCTACATCCCGATAGGTGCCGTAGCTCTTACGGATCACCACGCCGTCGATACCCTCCGCCTTCATTTTGGCGAAGTCGATGGGATAGATTTTGCTGTTCCCCGGCTTGCAGTTTTGGTTGACGCTGATGTCAGTCCAGAGCTCGAAGCGGCTATTCTTCATGTTAGCCTCTTGCCGCGGCTGTCGCGGTTGCCCGCACGGCCTCAATATCGATGTTGCTGACTACGATGACGCCCACCAAACTGATGAGCACGATTAAGAGAAGCACTCCTATCAGAAACAGGACAATCCATTGCTTGCTGTTCATGCCAGTACCTCCCGAATGTCGATCCCATAGATCGCCTTCAACAGTTTCTTCTTGAGCCGGTAAACAGGCGTCATCGTCGGCTTGCTCTTGACGTCTTCGATCACGGTCCGGTCCGTTCGCCGGTCGTAATACTCGAAGTCCACAAAGAAATTGCAGATGTGGATGCCGTTCACATCGAGCGGATATTTCATCTGCATCTTCAATCCCGTGATCTGCTCGGCTCTTTCGAGTAACTTGAGCTCCTGATAGCGCCGGGCCTCGGCCGCGCTGTCGAAGGCAACGCCCAGGGCGACCGTCTTGCGTGAGCCGTACTTGGTCTTGCGTTCCATGATGCCTCCACAGATCCGGCCGGCCCGCCGCCTATGCCGCCGACCGCGGCAGCGCCCTCCTGGCTTGTCGCGGACGGGCCAGCCGGTTGAACCTAGAATGGAAAGTCGTCCTCGGGGCCGTTCGTAGGGACGACTTTCGTTCCATTGGCGGGCGGGGCTGCCACACGAACACGGATTGCAGCAACCTGCTCGCCCCGGTAATCAACTTGGGTCGGGAAAATCGTGATCGTCTTTCCCATCCAAGCACCGGTCTCTACGCCGTAGAGTTTGGCGATTGTCCGGGCATTGGTCTTGTTCAACACAAGACCTTTCTCGATCTCGCGGAAGGAGACTACGGGCTTCGGCCCATCGTCGAGCATTTCCTGATCGACACCCTTGATCGTCAGATTCATGTCGCCTTCGAGATCATCCGCTTTGAGCCACTTCGAGGGAAAGCTATCCTTGATATTCATGTCGTCTCCTGAGCTTTGAAGTGATTGGGCGGCTCGGTCAGCTCGTGGGCATATGCTTCTCCTGGTTCAGCCGGCGCAGGACGATCAGAGCCCCGTCCCAATTCCGAGCCTCGATCAGCATGTCGGCGGCCTGGCGGGTCAGATGCCCATACAAGACCTCGACCGTCAGGGCATCCACGATCTTCTGCTGCCCGACCTGCGTCACCAGCTCGCCGTAGGGCGTGGGGATAATCTTAGTTTTCTGCATGAGCTTCCTCCAGCCCAAGCGCCTTGCGGATGTTAGGCCGCTTCGGCTCGTAATAGTCATTCAAGAAGCGCCAGAGGGTAGCCGAGTTTACACCCATCTCGCGAGCAATTTTGCTATAACTCCCCGCCGCCAAAACCCGAGCTTTGATCTGTTTCCGAACACGCGTTATGTCGTCCATCTAGCCTCCCATCGTTGATCTGGTGTCATGCTCGCCAGGGGGGCACAGTCACTACAGAGCATATGTGTTGCGTCATGGCGAAGCCAGTAGGTTCTGCCACATTGCGTGCATGTTTGGACGCGCCTAATGAGCCTGCGTGTCCACTTCTTGCCTTCCCTTTTTGCTCGGATGTAATTGGTCTTCATCCCAAGATTAGGGAAAACATGGTCAGAAGCGATGGCGTTGCAATCCACACAAGATCCGACAAGGTTCCAGTCATCATCACATTGTGAATAAGACCAAGGCACTACATGATCGACGACTGTGGCATCGCCCCCGCAATATGCGCATATATACAAATCGCGCTCTAGGATCATTTCCCTCTGATGAGGAGTAAGTGTTCGACCCTCCCTGCCTCTCATTGTCCCTGCCCTCTATAGAGCATTATAATGGCAACTAGGGAGCTTTGTCAAGGGGGTTCTTGCGGGGAATTAATCGCCCTCTGGGGAGGCGAGGATGTCAACCCAGAGATAGGGGCCATCCATGCGGAAGGCCACCCGCTCAACATAATAGTCCCGATTGGCTTCAGTGATCGATTCGGATACTGCAAACCGGGTTGAAGGCTCAATGCTAAGTGCAGCGTAAGCCAGAACCGGATCTTGACTGGCACAGAAGGATAGCCAGATCGGCCGGCCAATGGGCGCGCCATACTCAGCTAAGAGTTCATCTGCCCGGTTCTCGGCCGTTCCCAGGTCGGTGATTTGTTCAAGCCAGACCACAAGCCTTTGTTCTCCAATCCCGGAATAAATCGAATCCTCATTGCGACGTTCAATCAGGATGGGGTCATTCAAGTGAATTCCTTTGCCAGTGAGCTGGAGGTCATTCAGATAACCAGTCGTGGCTGCCGTATTGGTTAGGAAGACCTTTGCTTTGTTGGCTCCAATCTCCATGGCGACCACAAGATCGGCGTGCATATCGTCGCTAGTGAAGTTCTGTACCGACCCGAACTCATAGAAGGGCGGGTCGTCCACGTCGATGGCGCTGATCTTGACTTCAGTATCGGGATCAGTGTAAGCGCACTCGAAGGTCAAGGTTTGACCCGAAAGAATGGCCGGCGCACCCGGCAAGCTCCAGAGCGTAATGTCCGCTGCATCCGTCGTGGCGGTCTGTACAATGACTTGGATGATGTTTCGAATAGCCGTCTTGTCGTATTCGATATCGAATTCAGACATCTCACTGTTGAGGGCAAAGGCAGGATCAACGATATTCTGGCGGTGTGTGCGGTTCTCAAAGATCAGCGTTCCATCGCCGGTCTGGTAGATCCTCCCCCACTCATTGCGAGCCATCTTCTGAAAGAAGCTCGCCAGGCTGGTGTTGGGCGCATCTCTGTTGAATACTTCAAGGAAGGTTTCCAACCCCGTATCGAAGTCGACCCTCTCCGGTTGGAAGATGGCAGCAGTAAGCGCGGTCGTCAGGGCCTCATCTGCACGCTTGTTTGTTTCGATCTCCCGGATGCCTAGCTCCGATGTCGCCAAGCTAGCGATCCAGTCATGGACTTCGACCTCGACGATCTGATCGTCGAAGAGGCCCGACGCTGGTCGGATCGCCGCAATGCGCCCCACGAAACGGTCGAAGTTATAAGCCATGTTTAGAATTCATATCCGATCAGGAAAGCAATCCGCTTGTTACCGGAAGCCGTCCAGGTTCCCAAGTCGGCCGTGTAACAACTGGCAACTGTATTGCCGCTTGAGATTCCTACTGCACCGCCAGTTTTCGTCACCCCGTTATCGACGTAGAACCCTGGATTACCCCACCATCCGACATTGGCGATGGTTATTGCCACGATAGGTAGGCTGATCGTAAAATTCGTGGCATTACTTGTGCCGGCCGTCCCTTGTCGGGCCTCAACGAAACACATGCGGCCCGAGGCCCGAAATCGGTAAACGGCATTGGTTGGATCGGCCGAGAAGCCAACCAGTGTCGGTGCCCAGTTGAACCAATCCGGGAAGCCCTGAGGATTCTCGGCGTAGCTGAAGAAAGGCAGCGTGATCGCCGCATTCGCCAGAGAATAATCCGATCCACCCGTGACAGTAACCGTGGTGTTCGGCGCCCCGTAGGAGCTGCCAATGACATAGAAGTACTTCTCTGTCGTCTGGGTCAGCTTGATCTTGGTTCCCTTGTGATACTTGACCGTTTGATCTCCAGGCACAGTGAACGTGGTAGCGCTGGCGTAGGTCCAAGTCTCATTCGGCGCAAACCATCCGGTTTCTAACACAGTGACCTCCACCTTGACTAGCATCCCTTCGGCGAATCCGGCCAAAAGATTGTCGTTCTCAGGCGAGTACAGTCCGGCAAGACCGGCGCTATTTTGGTCCGAGTTATCCAAGACGAACTTCAATACCCCGGTCGAGGCGACAAGATCAGATGGGCCGGAGTTGACAATCCCATATTCCCACTCTGGCACTGGCTCTTGCAGAACGTCCTCGCACAATGTCCAGATGATATCCTTAAGATCAATGAGCGAAATATCGTCAAAATAGACGGTGGCAGCAATGTATTCGGGCGATTTGAAGCCGATTTGTATCGTTGTGCATCCGGCAGGTGCAACAAATCCCGCTGTGACCTGAACATAATCCGTGCCGGGTTCGTTGGTCGCTGCTTCAACTATGTACTCAGCATGATCGGCGTCATAGACATAGAAGCGGCCATGATCTGATCCGTCGCCGCGTGTCCACATGCTTAGGAGATAGCTTCGACCTGGGACAACTATGATGTCCTTGTAGACGGCGGAATTGTTAGTCGCAGTCGAAACTAATTTGGCTGCATGCCCACCGCCGTGGACGTTCACAACCTCGTCGACGACTTGGCTCGCGCCTGCTGTAAGCTCATTCCATCCAGCGAAGACATCAGCGCCGCCGCCGCCGGCCGTCTCAAATCCGGGATACGTTACCAGGTTATTTTCGGATAAAGTTCCGAAAAAGACCCGCATCTGGAACTGGATCACAGCACTCGCTCGATAGCATCCCGCATGGTGATCGGGAGCATGCGTGCGAGGCGGCTAACCTCACCTCGCAGGCCCCGCATTTCGGAGATGAGACGGTCGTCTCCGCCCGGAGGTGTCACGGTGACCTTCTCACCTCGGCTTGCCATGAAACGCACCATCGTCTGATCAACGCCAGCCGGGCCGCCGACCTCGAATTCACCACCCGTCGCGAAGCCACCATGGTGTTCCCCACCGACATTCGCACCGACATCAAACTCCGGCTGGGCAATCCCCAGAAGCTCTCCAATCGAACGGAAATAACCCAAGATCCCTTCAAGATAGCCCTTTTGACCCGACAGAACCTCGTTCATGTTCTCAAGAAAGGGCAGCGTCTTCAAACTCAGGAAGCCCCCAATCTGGAGCTTAATCCCTTCCCACTGATCCTTCACGCCATCGAGAGCGTCTCGTTGCCGGAGGGCGGCCTGGTACATCTCATCGGTGACGATCTGACCTTCGTGCATGCTGTCGATGTAGTTACGGAGCTGGGTATCGGTCAAGTTCTCAAAGACTGGGATGAGGTCTGCACCCGATCTGCCCAAGAGCTGGGTCGCCAGAGCCAGCTTGTCAGCCGGACTTTCAGCCTCCTCGAGGCGCGCTTTGACCTCGATCAGGCCCTCGATGCTCGGCTCAATTCCTTCCTTCGACATTGTGCGGAAGGCGACTTCAAGCGTTCCCGTTGAGAGTCCCAGATCGCCCGCCATCTCGACAAGGGCGGAAGCTGCCTCGGTGCTAATGTCCATCTTGGCAGCAAAGTCGCCTACCGCGATGGTGTTCTCTTGCCAGGCCATCGCAAGGTCAGCGCCCGTCTTCACCAACCCAACGTAGGCTGCCCCGGCTGCTGTGATCACGGGCAAGGCGGCCCCTACCGAGGCCACAAGGCCATCTGATGCCCCGGTCATCTCCTGGAAGCGCCTGGTGGCTTCGTCCTTCGCCCGGATGACAATGCTCAGGATCTTGTCAGCCACGCTGTAGCTCCTCCAGATAGACCCGATAGAGCGCCCACCAGTAAGGGGTCATTCTCTCCTCAACGTCAGTCGGCAGGACATGAAACTCCTGGGCCACCTGGATCGTTAGCAGCTCCGGGGGGCACGCGCCCCCCCATTTCAAAGCTGCCCGGAAGACCCGCCTTTTGGGTCAGGGATATGCGGGATCTCCCCGAGCAGCTTCAAGACAACTCTAGAATATTCTGCCCCGCTTAGATCGAGCAGAGCCTCGAGAGCCTCGTGCCGTTCCTCGGGCTGCTTGACGAACTGGAGGAGGTACTCATGCACCGCCTCCAGGTTCATCGGGTTCAGCTCAGCGTTCAAAAGCTCCCCCAGGTCCCTGCGCCGGCGCAGAAAGCCCGGCGTATTCGGCCCAGGCAAATCCCACTCGATCATGGCAGCGTCAGGGTGGCACCCCAGCAAGACAGGAACGTGGCATCACTGGAGTAGACCGGGGCCAGATCGAACTCGACGGTTGTGATCCCATCCTCATCCGAGATCAGGGGCGGCGGCGTGAGCGCCTGCCCGGCGAAGTTGATATCCAGGATCTTAGAGCCATCCGTCGCGCGCATGCGCACGGCGTAGCCCTCTGGAGCAATTGTGTTATCGAGGATGTCGTTGATGTAGCCTAGACGTGTGGCATCAGCTTCAACGACCAGCTTCATGCTCCCACCCCACTTCCCTTGCCGATTGGAGTCGGGCACCTGATCTCCCAGATGCCAGACCGGCTTCCGGTTGCAGGTCATCATGGCCTCGAAACGAAAGGCCAGATCGGTCAGAGCTGTAGTGCCGATCGGTCCGGCGATAGGGTCCAGGTAGAGATTGCAGTGATGCCCCATGACGAACACTGGCGCAGGATCACTCAGCCCGGCGAAGGACGCGCCTGCATCGGCCGCTTGCCCGAAGAACTTGTACTCGAAAGTCACCGGCTCCCCACTGGCCCCTTTGATGCTCAGAGAGCTCGGGATGACCCCAGCGACCTTGTAGAGCAACCCGGTCTGCCCATAGTATAGCGACAGACTGCCCGGTGTCTGCCCGGCAAGAACTGCCAGATAGCTGTGTGGTGAAGAGGCATCCACTGTGAACATGGTGTTGAGCCATAGCCGGGCGGTCTCATAGTCCAGGAAGCCCGAGATCAACCCCTCCGACCAGCGCCGTTTGACCAGCGCCACATGCGCGGGCATGGTGTTCCCACGCTTGTCGATGACCTGTTCCGCTTCCACATGCGGATCAATCCGACAGGTCTTCCCGGCAAGTTGGATCGTGGCTACAGCCCCATCGCCGTAGGTCGCCTCCTCGCCGATTTGGATCTTCTCAAGCGCAGGAATGTAGGTCATGGATTCCTCTCAGTCCCGGGCGATCAGGAGCTTGATCGTCAGATCCGTCGCCACGGTGTAGGTGGGTGTACCGGTACAGACGAACACGGCAAAGAGACTCGTCCCACCGGCCGCCAGAACGAAGGGCAAATCGGTCTCGTAAACAGCCACACTGTCCGACGTGCTGTCCACAAAGTCCGCCGCGGCGACAGCGTGGGCACCGATGAGCTTCACCAAGTCAGCGGCCGCCGGCAGGAAAGAGGCCGCATCCGTATCGACGGAAGACGAAGGGTCGGCGTTGAAGAAGTACAGCTTGCCAGCAGCCTTCTCCTTGTCGGCGTCGATCACGGTGATTCGCTTGATCACGCCCTCGGAAGCATAAGCGCTGGCCGCGTTGGCGAAGGTTAGAAGTCCGCCTACGCAGTCCTCGGCGGTGTAGGCCCCGACAATCTGGAGCACAGGAACGGCAGAGATTACGTTGAACAGTCCCATCAGAAGACCTCCTCGATCTCCAGGTTCACGTCCACGGCCCAGAATTCCGTTTCGCCCCAGGTGATCGGCCCGATCGCATAGCTCACCGAAGCGATGTAGCTCTGCGATGTTGGTGCCCGGAGCGCCTTGAGGGCCAAGGCGTATTGGCGGATGTATTCGGCCATCTCCTCCGCGTACTGTGGCAGGCCAGTTCCTTGAGCGGTGGGAGCCCACAGACAGAGATCGCGGAGTGCCCATCGTAAGCTACTCGTTGTCCCAATGGCAACGAAATTGCCTTCGCTTTTCGGATTCGGCAAGAGCATTCGGATGGGCACATCCGCGAGCCTCACTTGGAGTTTGATCTCGCCCAGATTACGAACCTTGGTGGTCCCGACGACCATCTCGCCGACGGCAGTAAAGATGTCCGCAATGGCGCTCATGCAACCCTCAGCTTGCGGTAGGGCTGCAACATGGCGAGGATGTCAGCCGGCAGATTATTGGGGGTGAGATAGATCCCCTCGGGTGTGACCAATGGCCTATCTCCGGTCGTGGTCTCCCGCAGGCCGTAGAGCCACTTCGCCAGGCGCAGGTTGACCTCAACGATGGTGCCCGGCGGGGAGATGCTATAGCCCCACTTTCCCACGATCACGGTCGGATAAGTCCAACCTACCGTGTCGGTCTCATCGAGCATGATCCGGCTGTAAGGCGGAGCGTTGTCGGGCAGATAGACGACCGTCGGGCTGCCCGTGATACTGGTCGCCGTCTCAGCCAGCTCATGCGGATGCAGGTACAGCATGCGCCCGGCAAAGGGGCCGTCCTCTCCCCAGATCCGGCGAAAGGTCCTGGTACTATCCGCCTCGACTTTGAACACCCGATCCGTGACGCCGTGGATCAGCTCGGCAGCGGCAGCTAGCAGAGCGATCAGAACATCGTCGTCCTCTTCGCTGTCGAAGCCAGCATAGTGCCTGAGATCGGCCAGGTCTGCGTATTGCATGACAGTTCTCCGGCGGGGGAGGGGAAGGAGAAGTAGGACCCCTCCCCCGCCTAACTTCTACTCGTGTCCGTCGATCCCGCTCAGTGCGGTCGTCCGGAGCACAACACCGGCGAACCGGGCGCTCGGCAGGAATTGCACCTGGCCCGCGCTCGCGCGCACGGTGTACGGATCGACGAAGATGCTCAGGCCACGTCGATCAGCCCAGGCAACGGTCTCGCCCAGATCAACGAAGTCGATGACCTTCAAGTCGTCCTGAGTCGTTGTCTGGATGCTTGTCCAGTTGGCATTGGTGAACACCGGTTTGCCCAAGAACCGCTCGCCGGGCGTGTCGCCCATAGCCAGATCGTTCCAGCCGATACCCCCATACGCGCGAGGCGTGGCAATGAGCATCGCGCGCAGGAAGGCCAAGGTGGCGTCGTTCATGATGAACACAGCCCGATCACGGTACTCCTGCGCCAGGGCGAAGTAGGCCGTCATGACCTCACTGTCGAGAATCACCTTGGTCGTGGCGATCTCAACACCATCGATGGAGGCGAGCAGGTCATAGAGCACCTTGTTCTCGGCCAGTGCCAGCGCCTTGCCGGCTTCGCTCGTGAGCCATTGCTGAAGCACCGGGATATCTTCCAGTGACTCCTCGGACACCGTGACGAGCGAGCCTTTCTTGAGCAAGGTCACGGTCTTGGCGACGGTCGCCGGTGCGTTCTCGACGTACGCGCCTTCCTCGGCAACCGTCGGGATGATCGCCATGCTTGTGGCGACTGGCACGGTGAAGGTCAGCTTGTCGGTCGTGAACGTGCGCATCCCTGACCGGCGGACGAGGGAGTACTTGCCTCGCTCTTCGCTGATCCCGGCATAGAGATCGTCCGGGACGAGCACACCGAGTTCGGCCGCTTCGCTTTCCTCAAGCCCTCGCTTGGCACTTGCGAATCGCAGCGGGAGCCCGCCGTCGGCCACACGCCGCGCATCCTCGACCAGCGCGCGCATGTAGGCGTAAGTCTCTTGCTTGCCGGCGTCCTGGCCCTTGGTCGGGTCAGCTTCAGTGACGTTGAAGACGGCCCGGCGTTGCACCGGATCCTTCTTCAGCTCTTCGAGGATCGAAGCACGCATCGCAGCGCGCTCCGTCTCGGCCGCAGCAACGGCCACGTTCTGGGCCACGAAAGCCGCAGAGATGCCGTCGTTGATTGCCTTCAAAATCTCAGCGTCCATGTCAAACACTCCTGTCGTTCGGATTGGAGGTCGATCCGCCTCGTCCTGGTCCTTATCCTCACCGGCCTCGAACGCAGTCGGAAGATCAAGACCGACCTGTGAAAAGAATGCCCTCATGGGCAAGACAATGGCATCATCGCTGACTGGGACACGGCCCGGTCCCTTGTCGAAGATCGAGAGCTCCGCAATCGGCCAGACATCTACGTGTCCAGGCCGATTGTCGGGGGGCCTCACAAGATAGTTTACACTGCCGGTCGATGCACCAGCGTTCCCCTCCATCGCCGCCTGCCAGGTGCGCAGGCCCAGGGGATGCTGCGAGAGATCGGGCGTGATCATCCACACACCGCGTTCGTCGATCCGACTGACCTCCGAAGCACCCAGGGAAACAGGCTTTTCAATCGCCCGGCTTTGCGGCGAGTAGCCATGCAAGTAGAGCGTCGGCCGGCGATCGCCCACGTTGATCATGAAGTCGGTGCGGGCATCGAGGTACTGGTGAAGCCGATCGAGACGATCCGGCGCGCCGAAGGGGGCAGCCAGGACCTCAAGGCGCTTGATCTCACCGTCGAGCACAGCCCGGATTGCGCCAGTGTCTCTCAGTCTGATCTTCATGTGTTCCACACCTTCTCGACGTACTTCCAGATGATCTCGATGGCTTCATCGAGCTTATTTCGGGCGACGACAGAGAGCACCTTCCAGCCCCGCTCTCCATGGAAGCCCGCCTGTTCATCGCCCTGGACGAAGATCCCGTAACTGGCCTTGTTGCCCACTTCCACCTGATCGACGCTGGCACTGACGTACCAGCTCTTGTTCAGATGCTCCGAGCTCTCTCGGCCCCAGCCCGTGCGCGAACGAGGCCCGTAGCCCCGCTGATACCAGCGGCCGGTCGGGTTGAGCGGGCTGTTTGCCATCGTCAGCGGCGGGTAAGGTGCAGCCTCGGCCCGCACAATCTCGCCAATCGCCTGCATGGCCGGCTTCCGGTACTTGCCATCAGCCAGGCCGTTCAGAGCCAGCATCAATCCAGGCATCCCCTCGATGGTGATCGTCTCGATCATGCCGGCCCCCGGATGTCATAGGTCACAGTGCATTCACAATTGACGTGGAGTGGCGGGAATTCGTCAGTCGGCCATTCGCTTTCGGGCAGCTCATCCCGGTCATCACACTCGTCCGGCTCCCGCGTGGTCGAGCCCTCGTTCACGTGCCAAACCGCCACAGCGATAATGCCCACGTCCTTGAGCTCCTGAGCGCCGAGCTGCTGCCCCTCCGAATAGGCCCGAGTGACCTCAGTAACCCCGATCATCTCCGCCCGGTTGGCTCCGAACGTGGGGGCCAGCTCGGCTACAAGATTTTCGCGCGTAAAGCCCGGCAATGTCAATGCTTTTTGCAGAGCGTCCTCGATGACGTTCCGGCTGGTCTCGTTGATCCCTTTCACAAGCCCGAAGGTGTAGCTGTCCGCCCAGAGCAGGATCGCCGCCTGCGCCTTGGCGATGGCCGTATCTACCAGCTCGATCCACACATCAGTCTTGACGAGCAGCATGAGCTCACTCATCTTGCCGTCGGCGAGACTGCGCAGGACCGGTGTGAGTTCCCTGCGCATGAGCTTATCCTGCTCACGCCAGAACAGTCGCCAGGCATCTGTGTTGCGAGGCGGCCAGGGTGGCAAATCCTCCGCGCGCGCGGGCAGGCCAAGCTCCGCAGAGACGGCCCGAAACTGCTCTGCCAAGAGTCGGGCCACGATCGCCGTCAGGCGCTTCTTGTCCTCGAGGTCCGTCATCGCATCCCGTCGAATACGCCGAGCACGTCGGTGCTGGTCTTAGCCCCGGCAAGCTGGGCCGAGATCGCCGCCCGGACTGTAGACCGAATCACTCGACTCTCGAACTCCACGGCGGCGCTTCCTGCACTGCGCAGGGCTTTGAGCGACTTCCGCCGCCATGCCCTGAGATCAATCTGCTCCGGAGTCAGGGGTTGCTCCTGTACCTCCGGGGCAGCCGTCTCCGGCCAGCCCATCTCTTGCCGGGCAAACTCAGGCGTGATGGCCCCTGCATTGATCGCCGAAGCCAATCGTGCCCACTTGGCCGTCGCATCCTCTTGGAGAATCTCTAGCTCATCCGTGGCAAATTCGAAGGTGACGCTCGGATCAACCTGATCTACAAGGTCCTCGTTGATCACGTCGGCATAGTAGTCGGCCCGCGGGATCACTGTGTCCTCGAGGAGAAACTTTCGCCCCTCAGCAGCATTGGCGAAGGTCGCTCCCTGAATGTCGAGCAGGACCTTGGGTACACGCATGCCGACACAGATGTCGTTGCGAGCCTGTTCCCGGATCTCGACCAGGGCTTGCTTAGCCATGTCAGCCGACAGAAGCGTTGCCTTCATCCCCTTATCGGCAAAGCCAACACCACCCGCACGTCTCGATCCGCCAAACCTCTTTTTCCACCACTGGATGATCTTGTCCATTTCTGATTCGGGGACAGTTTGCTCCGTGCTCAGCAACAAGCTGGGAATAGCGTCATTCTTGAAGTGCGCTTCAACGTATCTGCTTGCCTCGTACTCTTGGGCAATGGCGCTCTTGATCACGTCGATCACAGGCACACCTGGCAGTAGATCGTTGTCTGGATCGTGCTCACGAAAGTAGACCACCTCATCGCGCTTGAAACGGTTCACGATTGTGCCCTGGATCGTCTGGACGAACTCCTGGATGCCACTCCGGTCCGCCTTCACACTCATCGTGGGAGAGCTCAAGCGCCGGAGCTCGGTTCCGTCAATCAGCCAGTAGCCTGCGCCGGTCATGAGCATGTCGATCTCCGAGGCACCCATGACCTCAGCCCAGTTACTCTCCCGGCCGAAGTTGGCCAGCATCTCGTGCAGGGGATGGTTCTCAACAACCTCACCATTGCGCACAATGCGCCACGGCAACCGAGCCAGTTCCGTCGCCCGGATCTGCATGGCAGCATAGGCCCAGGCCGACCTGGCATACTTGCCACTGCTAAGGCGTTGGCCGGTGGAGAGCTCGTAAGCGCCCTCTCTCAGCCCGGCAGAAAACGGCCAGTCTGCAATTCGCATGGCGTTCCGGGGTGTCAGAAGCATGTCTCGCATAGCTACCCCAATGTGATGTGCCCCTGGGCATCCGCCCAGACAAGAAGCGCCCGAGAGATCACCGTGTCGTCGTGCGCCCCCTCGGCCGCCTGGTACGTCGTCTGCCCAGTCCTGGGTGAGGTCGTCGCCTCATAGGCTTCGAGCTCAAGCCGGGCAACCATATCCTCGACGAATTGCCACTCATCCCGCTCCAGGGCCAGCCTGAGCCCCTGAATAATCTGCCGCTTGCTCTGGAGCGTGGTATCGAAAGGCATGACGGGCACGCCGTCCGCCTGGAGTTGCTGGATGTTGGGCAAACCCATGCTGTTGGCCTCGGCCCATATGCTGCCCCCGACCCGTTGATAGAGCTCCTTGATCCGCTGGAGCTGGTCGGGATAGCTCATGCCCCGGAAGCGGATCAGCTCCAACTCCTTGTGACATTGCAGACAACCGACTGAGATCGAGGTGTAGTCCTGCACTTGCCCCCAGTCGATCGTAGTGCCCTTGGGATGATCGGCATGGCCGCCATTGGGCTTCCAGAAGTGCGTATCCCGCACCCGAAACACCTGCCCCTCGCCCTCGACGAACTCGCCCAGGATCTCTTGCCGATAATCCTCGGCCGTCATGTCCTGGGAAAGTTCGGCCAGGGCTGAGGCGCTCAAGTGGGGGTTCTCGGTCGACGGGAAGGCAAACGAGGCCCAGCGGCCGTCGTCGTTGTTCTTGGCCTGGAGATCGAGCCGGTAGAAGTGATTGCGCTTGTTGGGAGTGCCCATGAACCAGGCATCGCCGTCGTTGTCCAGCGTCATCGGTGCGCCCACCTTCTCCCACACCTCGGGGTCTTGGAAGGCGTATTCGTCGAAGAGGATCAGATCGCCGTAGTCGCCGCGCAGGTGATCGGGCTTGAAGGCCGTACGAGCTGTGATCCGCCCGCCCGAATGCTTGAAGTCGAGAAGCCTGCGCGTCTCGTTCTTGTCGATGAGCTTGGTCAGGAAAGCGGCGCTCAGCCAGTCGGTGCACTTGGTCCAGAAGGCATCGGTCTGCTCGACGATCGGGGCCGTGTAGAGCACCCGCCGACCGGCCCCGGCGGCGATGATCGCCTTCCGGGCCGCCATCGTGGTCTTGCCCCCTCGCCTGCCCGCCCGGATCACAATGCGCTTGGCTGTACATGCCTCGATCTCAGCCTGTCTCGGGTGCGGGCGTGGAAGCGAGATCTCCAGGAGCTTCGTCATCCACAATCCTCAAGCCGGCAAGGTTCTCGATCTCCAGACGCTTCTGTTCATGCCAACCATATTGGCGCTCCAAGGCGAACCTCCAGCCCAGCGGATCAAGGTGCATTTTCCTCACCGCATCGGCCTCGGCATGAGCCCGAGCAGCATCAACTTTCACCGCGAAACTGGCAGAATCCTTCATCCAGCGGCGGAGAGTATCTTCCGAAATGCCCGCCAAACCGGCGGCGGCCCTGTAGGAATTACCCTCCTCCAGAGCCGCCAAGATGATCTGCGCACGCTTTTTGCCGCGTCTTGGAGGCCGGCCGACTGGGTTCATTTCGGGGCCGTGAGCGCCTTGACCGCAGAGTTGCCGTTGGTCGGGAAGTAAGCGCCCCAAGCCAGCCCAAGCAACGACCACATCGGGGCTTGCACTTCGTACTGCATAAATAGAGCCGTGACCACTGCGATGGTCACGACGATTGCAAGAACACCTCGAACGCCGACGTATTTGTAGAATGAGTCCATGTGCCCTCCGGCAATGACGATAACACAGGAGGGCGAGGTTGTCAAATTCGCTTGTATCGCTGGAGTAGAACAGCTCGATTTACGCCTGGGATATAACGAACCCAGCAATGCGTCAAGGGAGCCCAAGCAGCTCCGTAAGTCCAAGGAGCCATGAGATATGCGACAGGAGCCACACGAAGAGCCTCCCGGACGAATCTGGCCACATGCTGTTTATACTCAGCATCCCAAGGAGGGTCAGCAAAGACAGCCCCAAAACTATCTCGGAGAAAAGGCAGAGCCATCCAGTTTCCTCGCACGTCGGCCGGCTCATAGAGGTCTATGGTAACGTCACCGAACGCCTGTCGCCCCGAGCATACATTCAACAATGGTCGTTCGGGCACTATCTTATCCAACCAGGCTTGGATGCTGCCCGTCCAGCTGAAGATCTCAATATATTTCGTCATTTCAAATCAGCTTGCGACTTCGAGGAGAACCTGCCCGGCGAACATCAGGGCGAAGATCCAGAAGCCCCAGGCGATGTTACAGGTCACGGATACCATAGCGGATGCCACAATGGCCACAGCGGATCGAGAACAAGAATGTCCCAGGCGAAGAGCATGACTTCCAAGAGCAAAGCCAAGATCAGACCCCACATCAAAACTACAGCCAAAGTCAGAAATCGGTTGACGAGGATCATGGCAGCACCAGCTCCCACAGACGGATGCCAATGCCTGTCCAGATAATCCAGACCAGGCCGAATACTTTGAGCATGGGCCAAACAGCGAATAGCCGAAGACGCTGTGTGACGAATTCGGGATCGTAGATCATAGCTCCCCCGATGGGTTGATCTGGTAGACCTTCGCCCCACGCGTGCCCTTGAAAACGATCAGCTCTGCGTCCCGGACCATCATGTTAAGCACAGCGATCAGCCCCGCCTTGCGACCGCCGATTGCCTTGTGGAGCTTCTGGGTCGAGGAAGGACCTTCAGCGTCCAGGATCAGGCGTATCTCTCGCCGGCGATCGGCGTCTTGGCGCTCCATAGCGTCGGAGGTGATCTTCTCTTGCGCGGTGCTTGTGCCTGGAAGATCGCCCATCGCCTTGAGGGCCAGAGAGTAGAAGCGGGAAGCGAAGGGGAATTTGCTTTCGGGCATAGCATCGAGCTGCTCGAAGATGCTGATGAGCTTCTCGTCCGAGAGGCGGTCCCGGATGGCTCTGATCTGATCCTGGGGGAAGCCCAGCTCCATCATGCGATTCTTGGGGTTCATGCAGCACGAGGCTGTTTCGTGCTCAGGATCTCCCAACAGGCATGACAGAGAACATGACTCAGATCTGCGATAGAGAAGAACTTACCACAACCCCAGCAGTTAGGCTTCCGCTTTTTAGGTCCATGGGCGATGACGCCTGAGCTGGGAGGGCGGATCTCATACCAACATTGGGGGCAATAGATGTAATCCGGCTGAGTAACTCGATTGTCGCAGAGGGGCCTCACGCACTTGGGCATCCTCATAGCAGATTCTCTCCTGGCCCATTTAGTCCGGCTTGTCTTGCCCCCTTACTTACTTCGACCAGTTCCCGGTGAGCCCGCTCAGGGGCGGAAACCGGGAACTGGTCGGTTGCGTCCCTTGTCTTGCAAACTCCGCCTGATTATAAAGGCTGAGATCTCTGAAAGTCAAGTACCCCTGCCCCTCCCACGTTCAAAGACTACCCGAAAGGATAGGTCATTATGTCGCCCTCCCCTCAACCTGTTGACATGTTCCGGGGTGGTGTTCCGCGCGGGAACACGTCAGTCTTCGCTCGCCGCCGCAGGGCTCTCGGGCAATGCGGCCAGGCCAATCTGTTGGACGCGCTAGCCCAGTATCCTCGTCCATCTGAATTTCCCAGCCCATCGGCACGCCGCCCTCGTCAACTGTCTCGAAGAGACATTTTTCCAGCAGTCGGATGCGCTCCAGTAGCCATACCATCATCTTGTCGGCACTCGGCCAAGTAAGCTTTTCTCCGCCCGCCCCGTGCCACATCTTCGTCGCTCGTTTCATCGCCCCGTCGTACAACTTGAAGGAGGCCTCGAATTCTGCGACTTGCTCCCGCAATGCCGCAGCGTCGGAACGCTCCTGGATGACTTGCCGAATAACAGCCCAAGGATCAAATTCCTGAAGGAGCGTACAGTCATCTGCTTCCGACCAGTCTCCGCTATCTCTGCCCAAAGTATCCGACAGCTTGGCAATCTCTTGCATCAGCCTAAGCCAAGACTGCTCAAGTTCCGTTCTCTCCGCGCTCATCGGGCCTCCCTCAGATCATCGTACTCGGCGAGCTGGCCGTCAATGGGGAGCGACTGGTGTTCGGGGATCTGGATGCGCCTCCAGGACAGATCCACATCCCGGCTGTGGCATCCCAGGAGAGCGCCCAGGCCGTTCCCGTCGGCGCTGTACTGCCAGCCATCCCAGACTTCGGCGCGCACCGTCGGCGTCCCGTCCTTATGGAATTGCCAGCCTGTCGGCAAGAGCGGGAGGCCATGCCCATAGCTGGCGATCGTGAGCCGCCAGTCGTCGCACCAGCCCGCCTTGTCGGAGTAATACCGATTCCACCGGTACTGGCCCGTGTAGATGTCCACGCTGCCGGCCCACAGCTTCATCCGGTAGAGCCAGGCGAGCGTGTTCTTGATCGCCGTCGAGAGCGGCAGAGCATGGGAGACTTCGAGATCCGCCCAAGGCGGCCGATCCGCGGGGGCAGGGTTGAACGGACTGCGATCGGCAAAGGTCGTCATCGCCTCGACTTGCCGCTCAAAGTCGAGTTGGGGATAGAACACGGCATAGAAACTCCGCTTGAGCCCAGCGGCGAAGGCAGCTAGCCAGTTGGCCGAAAAGGCCACATCTCGATAGGTTCCATAACTCTTGCGGATCACCACGCCGTCAATCCCGGCCGCCTTCATCTTGCCGAAGTCGATGGGGTAAATTTTGCTGTTCCCCGGCTTGCAGTTCTGATTGACGCTGATGTCCGTCCAGAGTTCGAAGCGGTTATCTTTCATGCCATCTCCTCCAGGGCTTGATACGTGCTCTCAATCGTGCGAACCTGACCACGCCAAGCGAGTTGCCAGCTCAGTTCGTCTTCCGTGAGGATCCGCTTGCTGGGCACCTTGGCTGGATCTTTGATCTCGAAGAGGTAGTTCTTCCCCTTCCATCCGACCAGCAAATCCGGTACACCTCGGCCCACTGAGGCGATGGATTGCACCGTGCATCCCAGCTCTCGAAGATCCTGAACGATCTCGGCCTGGTTGGTGTCCACTTTCGCAGCACGTCTCATGTCATCTCCACAGATCCGGCCGGCCCGCCGCCTATGCCGCCGACCGCGGCAGCGCCCTCCTGGCTTGTCGCGGACGGGCCAGCCGGTTGAACCTAGAATGGGAATTCGTCCTCGGGGACGTTCGTAGGGATGGCCTTCGTTCCGTTGACCGGCGGGGCTGCCACGCGCACACGGATTGCGGCAACCTGCTCACCCCGGTAATCAACTTGGGTCGGGAAAATCGTGATCGTCTTTCCTGCCCAAGCGCCGGTCTCTACGCCGTAGAGCTTGGCGATGGTCCGGGCATTGGTCTTGTTGAGCACCAGACCCTTCTCGATCTCTCGAAAGGACACTACAGGCTTGGGGCCGTCATCGAGCATTTCCTGCTCAACACCCTTGATCGTCAGGTTCATGTCGCCTTCGAGGTCATCCGCTTTGAGCCACTTCGAGGGAAAGCTATCCTTGATATTCATGTCGTCTCCTGAGATTTGAAGTGAGTGGGCGGCTCGGTCAGTTCGTGGGCATATGCTTCTCCTGGTTCAGTCGGCGCAGGACGATCAGAGCGCCATCCCAATTCCGGGCCTCGATCAGCATGTCGGCAGCCTGGCGGGTCAGATGCCCATACAAGACCTCGACCGTCAGGGCATCCACGATCTTCTGCTGCCCGACCTGCGTCACCAGTTCGGCGTAGGGGGTGGGAACGATCTTAGTTTTCTGCACGAGCTTCCTCCAACCCGAGCGCCTTGCGGATATTCTTTCTCTGGGGCTCGTAATTTTGATAGAGAAACCGCCAAAGCGTAGTTCGATTCACTCCAATCTCTCGGGCTAACCCGCTTAGATTGGACGAATCCCCGCCGAGGCGCTGAAGTAGAATCTTGCGAACCCGCAACGCGCGGCCTCCTCGTTGGAGATTGTTGTATAGCGCGATTCCCTTCCCCATGTAAATCTCTATCCATTCATCTTCTTTCTGCTTCAATTCGTCGCTATGGCAAGATTCGAGTAGAGCCCAGACGAAAGATTGAGCCCCGTTTGCAAGGTAATCCGCGTGCATTTTGGTGTAGGCCTTCTCTCGATTGCGGGTGTGAAATCCATTCCGAATGGCTGAGGCGTGCTGGGTAATTCTCATATAGACGTCTATTGACTGACCGATATAAGCCCGGTGGGAAACCTGGCTCTGTATGATGTAGATCCCACACACAAGCTCGGGAAGCTCATGCCAATCCATTAGGGCACCTCTCTCTCCTGCGTTGCTATGAACACATTGTAACACCCATTTGGGGCAATCTAGACCCCCACTTAGGTCCCGTTTTTCAAGGCTTCTTGCGGGGAATTAATCGCCCTCTGGGGAGGCGAGGATGTCAACCCAGAGATAGGGGCCGTCCATGCGGAAGGCCACCCGCTCAACATAATAGTCCCGATTGGCTTCAGTGATCGATTCGGATACTGCAAACCGGGTTGAAGGCTCAATGTTGAGTGCAGCGTAAGCCAGAGCTGGATCTTGACTGGCACAGAAGGATAGCCAGATCGGCCGGCCAATGGGCGCGCCATACTCAGCTAAGAGTTCATTTGCCCGGTTCTCGGCCGTTCCCAGGTCGGTGATTTGTTCAAGCCAGACCACAAGCCTTTGTTCTCCAATCCCAGAATAAATCGAATCCTCATTGCGACGTTCAATCAGGATGGGGTCATTCAAGTGAATTCCTTTGCCAGTGAGCTGGAGGTCATTCAGATAACCAGTCGTGGCTGCCGTATTGGTTAGGAAGACCTTTG
>Ga0209641_10001605_pt1 | contig 19976 bp, 20 predicted proteins | sample RifCSP16_1_FD_184022 | JGI IMG/M metagenome (GOLD analysis project Ga0209641, IMG submission 184022) | Soil microbial communities from Rifle, Colorado - Rifle CSP2_sed 16_1 (SPAdes) (version 2) | ecosystem: Environmental > Terrestrial > Deep subsurface > Rock core/Sediment | place: Rifle... | reverse complement strand
AGCGGGGATAATGGAGGCACAATACAACACGCTACGCGAACATGGACACAGCCCAAGTGAAGCCTTTAACGAAACCGTGGAGGAACTTACGCAGAGTTTGATTCGGCTTGTTGACGAGAACGGAATGGACTGGATGTACTGCAACTGCAGCGAAACCGCCCGCATAGGCGCGCTAAGGTGGCGAACACGTTTCCGCGACGGCGCCAAACCATTGTTCGACTCCCTTTACGAGCTTGTGGCTACGGGTGAAGAGACGCGAATTGTTCTGGAGCGAAGCAGCGAAGCGGACTACAGACAGAAACTCGCAGACGAATTGAAAGAGATGGGTAACTCTGAAATGTGGCGCGCAGGCGCAACCGTGCGGTCATTGAGACCGAAAAAGCAAGCCTCGAGCGAAAGCCCGAAAAAATAGCGGACTAGCTTGGCGTAACCGTTATTCCTCTTATTTTTAATTACCGAAGTTTCTTCTTTCCATAATCGAGGTAGTTACTGCCTCTATCATTCTACGAGTTAAGTTGAGAATTTTCACATTTATATAATAAGAGCCGCAGTCTCAAAGAAAGAGACGTAAAGTGAACGATATGAGCTAAGGGTACAAAAACGTGCAGAAGGGAATATAAAAGAGAGTTCTCAAGATATAGCGAATAATATAACACGGTGATAAACTACGGGTAGCGAGAAATACGTCATTACCAAACCGCTCAAACTGGCACTAGCCGCCATATTCGGAGCACTCGCAACTGCAGTAACAATAATATTGGTGATACCTATTCCTGCTACAAGCGGCTACTTTAACCTAGGCGAAGCCATAATCTACACAGCAGCACTAGTCTTTGGACCTTACGTCGGCGCTTTCACAGGAGGCAGCGTAGCAATTGCGGATATCCTGCTCGGCTATGGTCAATTTGCTCCCGCAACATTGGTTATTAAGGGTTCAGAGGGAGCAATTGTGGGATTCCTCAACCGTTACCTGCGGAAATACATTCCAAGTCCAAGCATAAGTGCTGCACTAGCCGTTGCGGTTGGGGGGTTAGAAATGGTTGCAGGATACTTCATTTACGAGCAGCTAGTGCTCGGTTACACATGGCCTATAGCGCTAGCGGAAGTGCCGTTCAACGTAGTCCAGATGATAATCGGCTTGGTCGTAGCCGTGCCAATCATGTACGCTGTTGAGCGGGTTTTCCCACAGCTTAAAAGCTAGAAACACAAAGGTCTTCTTTGAATGACTATGAGACTGCCGCCAGGGAAAATCCCAATCGACATCCTAAAAGAAATCGTTTTCAAGAACCTGGGCGCTAAACGCAAAGAGGTAGTCGTGGGACCAACAGCGGGAATAGACGGCGCGGTCTTGGACGTTGGAAACAAGTCTCTAATCGTTTCAATGGACCCCATTACAGGTGCAGTCGAGCGAATCGGTTGGTCAGCTGTAAACGTGAACGCCAACGACATCGCAACGTTCGGCGTGGAACCGTCGTTCCTGTTTTCCTGCATAATGCTTCCAGAGAATAGTGACAAAAAAACTGTTGAAGTCATCTGTACGCAAATGGATGCGGCTGCCAAAGAATTAGGAATCGCCATCGTGGGCGGGCACTGCGAATCCACGCCTGGTCTACAGAACCCGATTGTCGTGGGCTGCGTGATGGGCTTGACTGATAAAGGCAATTACGTGACGGCAGCTGGAGCGAAAGCTGGCGATAAACTAATCTTGACCAAGAGCGCTGGGATAGAAGGAACCGCCATCTTAGCCTCCGACAGAGAACAGCAATTAGCGCAAATCCTGGGCGTGTCTATGCTGGCTGACGCTAAGAACTTCTACAAACAAATAAGCGTAGTGAAAGACGCCCTAACAGCTTATAGGACAGGCGGAGTCCACGCTATGCACGACCCAACCGAAGGCGGAGTTGCAGGCGGAATCCACGAGATGGCAGACGCGTCGCAACTTGGAGTCAAAATTTTCGGGGAGAAAATCGTGGTTGAACCTGAAACAGCCAAAATCTGCCGATACTTCGAAATCGACCCGCTGCAACTTATTAGTTCAGGGGCGCTTCTGATTTCAGCGGAACCTGAGAAGGCAAGCGAAATAATTGCCACTTTGGGGAAGGAGCATATTTACGCCGCGGTAATAGGTGAATTCGGTGGCAACGTTAACAGACGATTATCAGTGAAGAGCGACAATAGCGTTCAGGATTTGCTGAGACCTATGACGGACCATTTGTGGTTGGCTTTAGAAAAACGCTGACGAAAGCAACTCTGGTCTTGTCTAATCGCTAAGCGAAAATATCTATTGTTCTCGACGCGAAGTCTTTTGTCTGGAAAACGCTCGTCGAAGAACTTCTGGGTCTTGAAAACGAATTTATCTTCTGTTGGAGCTTTCTATAAACAAAATAGTTTCTCACGTTACGCGACATTTCATTTAACTTTTCATGATGAGAGTGGAAAACACTGAAAAATGGCTCTATCACTATCCTGAAGCCTCTAGCCGCCATTTCCCTGCTCCAATCATAATCTTCCGACCCATACTCGCTGGTTTCGGGGATGATTTTCGGCAGATTTTCATCGAAGGGATACTTCGCCCATAACGATTTCCTGATTATGCAGTTAATGGTAGAACACCAAACTGGGTGCGCGCTTAATTTCTGAGATAAATAATACAGTGTAGAATCGCATCTTCCGAAAACAGCCGCTTCTTTATGGGGGAGGAAAAACCCACTGACTCCCGCCACTTTTGGGTCTTCAAAATGCTTCAGTCCTACTTGCAGCCAATAGGGTGATGTTGGCAGTGAATGAGCGTTTGTAATACACACCAGCTCGTTTTCAGCCATGTTTACTGCTAGATTAGTTGAATATGCATGGGAAAACTCGCCGTTAGAATAAGAAATCAACTTGATTCTTTGGTTCTTGAAGTGTTTTCTCTTAATTTCCTCAAGGTCTCTTTTTAGACTTTGCAGTTGTTGCTTAGTAGAAAAGTTATCCGCTACAATTATCTCAGATACCTGAACTGTCTGCAGGGCTAAGTTTTCCATTAAAGAGTCAAAGTACTTTTCTTTGTCTTTCGTTCTTATTACTACTGAAATTTTCAAAGCTTATTTCTTCCAATTGCGTTATGGCAAATTAGTGTTTAAAGTTAGTTTTTTGAAAAAGGTTTCGGTATATAACGTATGCAGTATAAAACCCATAAGCTATAAACAACTTCGGCATCTTTGCAAGTGACCCAAATCTCAGAGCATCAAGGATGATGTCTAAGCTACCTTTGAATGTCCAAACAACAGGCGGTCTGAAATGAATGCAATACGGGTCGTAGGTAGCAATTAGCTTGTAGCCTTTCTTATCGATCCATGCTTTAATGAAGGCATCCTCAAATACATGCAGATTTCCAGGAATCTCTATGTCTTTAACCGCTTCTTGACGAACAAGCAAATCATGTGTGCCACCTCTCATCTCAAAAATCCGTCTCGTTATCTTCAAAAAAGGCTTCAGAATAACCGAATCCTGAATTCCATCCCAAATCTCTATCCCCCAGACAGCACCCACATCCTTGTTCACATAATTAGTTGCCTTGTTAAACCAATCATCACAGAGGGTGACGTCGCTGTCAACAAACAAGAACCATCTCGTTTCAACTAGTCTAATTCCTCTTAATCTTGCGCTGCCGCGTGTGCCGTTATCGTTAATTACAATTACATTTCCGTGTTTTTCTCGGAATTTACCGACGATTTCTAGAGTATTATCAGTTGAACATCCGTCAACTATAATAAGACGGTTTACAGGCACAGTCTTAAAAACCGAGTCCAAGCATTTCTCCAATATCCGCTCACTGTTTTTCGTGAGCACAACGACATCGACTCGATCTATTCTCATTGCCTTGCACCTATTTTCCTATTATTATTCGTGTTTCCATTCCAAAAGGTAGTTTCACTGATTTATAAAACGATGCGTTGGCGATCTGAAAACTCGAATCCACGAAACATTGGATTTCAACAAACCTACATTTTAAGGTTCTGTGAATCAGTTCTTTCCATTCTGAAGGCGTCTTCACGTTTATGTGCGTCTTATCAAAGCCTTTTAGTACCTTCTTAATGATTTTTTCAAAAGTCTTATTTGGCGTTGTGCAAAGAATTATGGCATCGCTTGAATCGTACATATTCTGGAGGGCTCTCGAAGGGTTCTTCAGGTGTTCCAATACTTCGAAACAAGTTATCAGATCAAATTTCTTCTTGAATGGAAGATGTTCCTGAGAGTCGCAAACCACAAATTTGTTCTCGTTAAGCCCTTCTTTTCCCTGTACCAAACCGTACGATGAAACGTCTATGCCCCAAGCATCATAACCCAGAGAGCGTAGAAGGTTGACTCCATAGCCAAAAGCGCAACCAACATCCAAAGCGCTTTTCTTTGTTCCATCCAACAAATCTATATTTAGAACTTTTGACGCCCATTTCAGAGATTCAGATACGTGACGCGAAATCAATCTTTCATGCTGCGAATATTTCAGGTGATTGAAGTAGTCCTTCTCAAACTGCAAACTCTGTTCGCCCTGCTCCCCTATTGATACAATGCTGTATGGTTTTTATAGGTCTTATCTAATACTTCCATATCAATGAAGCGGCTAGTGAAAAACATTTGACGGCAGGTCTTAGGAAAGCTGCAAAAGTAGCAGTTCGTTCGCTTGTTCCAGGCAAGCCTCACCACGTGCAATGGATGATTACTAGAAAATGCAACTACCGTTGCAGAGGCTGCAACATATGGCAGGAACAAGAACAAAACGAGCTGTCAGCCGAAGAAATCAAACGCGGACTTGACATCATCAAGAACCTCGGCATCGTGGAAATCGTGTTTTCCGGCGGAGACCCACTCCTGCGAGACGACGCTGAAGAAATCATCAAGTACGCCGCGCGCAGTTTCGTGACAACCGTGTACGACAACGGCAGCATGGCGGCAAAACAAATCGAGGTTCTGCGCAACGTAGATTTCGTGGCGATTTCCATAGACAGCTTAGACGAGGCTAAGAACGATTACATAAAAGGGGTCAAGGGCGCCTGGAGAAAAGCCATGGACGCCGTGGAGACTCTGCACAACGAAGGAGTAAACGTCTGCGTAACACCGACCATCTCTCAGATGAACCTCAACGAGATCTTGGAAATAACGAATTATTTTTCTCAAAAGGGAATTCCTCTCTGGTACTGCCTTTACTCGTACGACATGTCAGCCGACGCAAATCAGCTTTTCAGGATAGGCAAAGCGAACGACGAGTTCGTCATAACCGACAAGGAAGCAATGGTTAAACTCTGCGATTCTCTGATCGAGATGAAAAAGAAAAACAATAAAATCCTCATGACGACCAAACTGTTGAAAGCCCTCCGAAACCTCTACCGAGAGGACCGGAGAACTTGGAACTGCCATGCGCTTCAAAACTTTTTCGTTATAGATCACAAGGGCAGAATCGCAGGCTGCCACATCCACAATTTTGCCGCTTCAGTTTTCGACCTTCCGAAAATATGGAATAGCCAAGAATTCAAATCACTGCGGAAAACTTACCGTGAATGCACACAATGCACTTACTTATGCTACATTTTCTATTCGCTTCATGGAAGCCCCTACGGAAATCTTTCCTTGGCGAGGGACCAGTGGAAAAATTCCAAGTTTCTCCTAAAGGATGGTGCTAAATCTCTAAACTCGGTAAGACTTCAATAACCTTCAGTAGACGCGGAAGAAGCGAATAATCGAATTTTATTTCTTCTTCAATATTGGCAATCGCGACTACGCGCGGTTGGACGTAAAATTCGGGCATTTTGCCCAATATCATCCTAGGGCCACAGTCTTTTGGTTTTCTCAACTCGATTAGAGCAGGCAGAAACACGATGAGGATGAGTAAAGGTGTTCCGAGAACCAGAATGAGAATAGTCTGAGTTAGATTCGGAATCATCACAATCTTTTGAGCAATATGAATTAGTTCCCAATATAACGATTTCCATTACCCAAATGCCGAGTCTTAACCCAAACGTTGTGATCCCTTCGAAGGATTTTAGACGCGAGCAAGTTCAAAAAAGCCTTCATGCAGATCGGCACGTTGAAAAGAAAAGTGAAAATCAAGAGAGGAACAAGCCACTGTGTCCTTGTCCTGCCATCCAAGTGCGCCCCTATGCTTACTTCAAAAAACGGCGCAAAATTCCCTACGAAACTGTAAAAAGAAACTGGCACAGAGAACCAGAGTACACCAACTATAAAAGAAGATCCGAAAAAGATCAGAAAGACACCGACGACGAAAGCAAGCAATGCAATGAGCGGCATGAAGTACACGTTCAACAAAAGCAGTCCATCCAGCTTCTCTTTTGTCCGCAGGTTCTTACTCAGGAAAACATTCACCGAATGCCTATAACAGCAATCCATATGACCGAGTGCCCATCGATATCTCTGCGTCCAATACGCTTTCAAATTATCCACCGCCTCTTCGTAACATTCAGCATCACCGACGTAACGCAACTTGTAACCAGCCAGATAAACCCTAAACGTCAAGTCAGTATCCTCCGCCAGAATGGATTCGTCCCAACCTCCCAAACTCTCTAGAACGTCGCGTCGGAACCCGCCAACCGTGCCTCCGAACTGCGCTATGAGTCCGAGATTGCCGCGTGCTTCTTGGTCGACACGGTACCCGCCGATTCTTTCCAACGCGACCAAACGCGTCACAATGTTCTCAGGTTCATTCAACACGACTACTCTGCCTTGAACGGCTCCAACCTGTCTGTCTGCAAATTCGCGGACGAGTTTTTCCAAGATGTCCTTCTGCGGATAATAGTCAGCGTCAAAGCAGATTATGATTTCGCCTCTGGAATGTTGGAAACCGCTGTTCATCGCCGCCGATTTGCCCTTCCCGCCAATAATCTTGTCTCGGTGAAGCACTTCAATGAAACTGTATCGTCTGGAGTACTCTTCTGCGATATTGCCTGTTTCGTCTGAAGAAGCATCGTTTATGACTATGACTTGCATTTTCTCCTTCGGATAGGTCAACTCAGTCATTCGTTGAAGCAAACGCCCGATTACTTTTTCTTCATCTCGCGCGGGAATCAATACGGTAACTATGGATGAATGCTCAAGCTTCGGGCTAGGAGCAGAGTCGAGAGTAGTTTTGCTTTTTGTTCTTCTCAAAACGGCAAAAGTGAAAATATAATGCCTGATAATGTATATTATCATCACCGCGGTCAAGATCAAAAACAAAGCTTCCAAAACTTCGAGCATCAACTTTTCACCTTCGTTTTCATGTTTTGCGTTTTCGGGAGGATAGCCAAGCTAAGAGACCAGAATGTGACCATCCACATCATGTTTAAAAGAGGATAGGATATAGTGTAGAAAACACCAAAAACCTCACCAAAGTACTCGACACCAACGACGTTGAGTGAGTAGAAGACAAAATTGCAGAATAAACCGACGACGTTGCCTAACGCCAGCAAACCCAGTTTCACAGATAGCGCTTTTGTTAGCTGAAATGCAAGCGATACAAAAAGGAAATCAAAGATGAAGAGAACAACCGCTGATTCAACATTTATTTTGAGCAGGGAAGCAACTGAACACAAGGCGATTATTTCAAGGAAGAAAAGCGAGAGTACTCGATTGAATTCAACTTCCAGCCGGTGCATTTTCCTTTCCGCCTCAGCAATTCGCGATTCGAAAGAATTGAGTATTACGTAAGCGCTGGCGTTTAAAACTTGCGAACATCTAAGCGGAATGAACAGGGGTTTACGAGCTTTTCTTACGAAGGATAACGTTTTCGATTACGTTGCAGAGGACTTGGAAGACTTCTTCCGCGGTCAAGTTGTCCGTGTCTAAGACCAGGTCAAATGGTTTGAAATCTTCGCCCAAATTGAAACCGTAGAGTTGCTTGTAGATGGCTTTGGTTTTTGCCTCTTTTTCCTTCAGCATCTGTAACGCTTCTTCAACAGTGAACTTGTCCCTCTTAGCCACCCTTTCAGCCCTCTTTTCCATCGAAGCCAACAACCATATTTTGAAACCAGACTTGAAAAGCCATGGCATCGTCCAACTGTCCAAGAGAACATTTCCGATTTTCGCGTATTCCAAAAGTTTCTCGTCGACTGCTTCGTCGAATTTGGAGTCTTTTTCTCTTCTTTCCAAGAATCTTAAGCCTTCGAGGCTTTCCCAAAAGCCGCGACCAGACGTGTCGTAGCCTTCTTCCGCGGCTAATGCCTTTAAAGCATCTCCGCCAGAGTAATACTTCAAACCGTATTTGTGGGCGAGTTTCTTGGCTAACGTGCTCTTCCCAGTCCCAGCCATTCCAGAGACGCAGAGAACTAGGCTTTTCTCGTTAGCGCTTTTTGTTTTTTCTTTTCCGCTCATCTTGACGCCTCATCGCGGAATATGGGGCTTACTCCAGGGGCATTATGCCAATTATGCGTTGGACTAATGTTCCGAAGAAAAGTGAGCACAGTAAGTACCATATGAAGAATGGTTGTGGTCCGAACCCTGGTATGTACACTACGTTTCCTGGGAAGAATCCTGTAAGAACAGGCCATATCAAGAAGTAAACGAGGGTGAAGCCAAGTAGCATCATTTGTGGTTTCATCATTTTTTTCTGCATGTTCATCATTTGGGATTCTTTCTTCTTCAATTTTTCAAGCTGTTTCTTGTCATTAGCACGCGCCGCTGCCATCTGCTGAGACCTCCACTCTTTCGTTTCTTTCTGTATAGTTTTGTAGTCCTCCCAGCCCACGAAGCGGCTGATCAGAATCCGGTTAAGTCCACTGTTAATAATGGCTAATGAAAAGGAAATAGCCATTATCGATAATGTTGACCAAGGTACTGCAAAAGAACCCACAGGCACAGTTATCAAAAAGCTCGCGATGTCACTTTGATTTGAAGTTGCACCCTGTAGGGTTATATTGTAATTTCCTGCTGGAAGATTAGGTATTATGAAGGTGCCATTAACAGAATACCCGTCTGAGGTACCATTGACAACGAGTATTTCTCCGAAATAGATCAAATAAGAGCCGTTGGTGTCTATGGTGCCTTGAATATTAACTTGCGAGCCAATCGCTCCAGATTCTGGATTGACAACTTGTATAGTCGTACTGGCTTGTTGAGCCAAAACAGAGGAAAACGTCATGAAAGTGAACAAAGCACACAAAAAAATTAATGCTGCAAAGGCTAATGGATTTTTGTTCAGTCAGACATCCCCTATACATGGTTAACTTTTTCGTTGTAATTGAACATTTACTATTAGGAGAACATTTTAAACTTTCCCCTTAATGCTTACCTTCTCTTCCAACCTATTTCCTAAAAATTCTAGCTAAAATAATAGCAAGATTATTACTTAGCCTATTTTTAGGCTTCCCGTTAATAACCATCTTCGCCTTCGAACCTATAGAACTTATTGACGATTCCGCTTCCTGAAATAAACCAGCAAACCGACACCTGCAACAGCAACCGTGGCCACGGAAGCAGCCGCAACAGGCATAGTTGGGAAAGGCTCCGCCACTTCTACGTTGAAAGCTATTGTTTCTGACAGACCAGTGTAATAAACTCTTGTTTATCATTTTTTGCGGTTTAGGCTTTTTGTGGGATAGGACTTAAGAACTTATTATTGCAATATTAGAATATTCGAATAGGGCATTCCGATGTATAAAGCGAAGATTGACATGAACGTTTTTGAGTTTCAGGCTGACCTTTCTAAGACCATGGCAAACCCTTTGAGGTTGGCCATTCTTCATTTCTTGAAAGATGGAGAAAAAAAGGTCAACGAACTTTCAGAGTTAATCGGTGTGAGTCAGTCGAATGTTTCTCAGCATTTGGCTTTGATGAGACAAAGGCAGATTGTCAAAACTAGAAAACTAGGCACAAACATTTACTATAGCGTGTCAAATCCCAAGATAAGCCAGGCTTGCGACATGGTGCGCGAGGTCCTGATAGAACAGCTCAGGCAGAAGCAGGAACTGATAAAAAACTATCCGGTGTAGAATCACGAAAAACATCTTTGTGCATTTTGAAAGTCGTTTAATTAAATATTGTAATTTCTATTGATTCTATACCCAAAAAATTAAATCAATATGTCAAAAGGCTCACAGAGAACAGGTCATTCACTTCGAAGTTCGAAGTTCAACCCATAAAAACCGTTATAGCAACCGGCATACGATTGAACTCGTTTATGGAATGCTTTAGTCAACCAGTGGATATAGAAGAAGAACAAAAGTTTGACCGCGCCTTAGTGGCAGAACTGGTCAAGGTTCTCGAAGTTTTGGAAAATCTGGAAGACTAGCAGCCGAGAGCAAGGTTGTTGCTTTTTTAGTCAGAAGCCTTTCTTGCGAAGAGTAGCGGCAAGCCCACCAGTGGAATCGACAGCAGCCACAAGTCCATGTTGTGCCCCAGGAACCATGCGTACCAGGTGCTCCAGATTTCATTTCTTCCGAAGAAAATCCACGTCATGTAGTTCCAAAGGAAGAACAAGCCCAAAGCAATGATGATGGCGCCGACGGTTGTTAGGTTCAGTTTTTCCAGAGTTTCCGTTCCTATGGATTTTTTCGCGAAGTACGCTGTGTAAACTGTTAGTGCAAGCATGCCGATTGTTGTTATGGCAAAACTGAACAGGTTTTCTGGGTGAGTCGTTAGGTATTCCATTCCTTTTGTCTGTATTGTTGCAATCCACAGACCTGTGTTGACAAGCCAAAACACTAAAACGTAAACTGTGCCCGCAATCAGCCCCCACTTTATTGCTCCCTTGGCTGTTTTGTTTGGGTTCAATTCGTAGGCTAGTTTGAACAAGGCAACGGGGATGGCTATGGATTCCACCAACAGAGGAATTTCACTTGTCAAAAGAGAAGTCAAAACCGTGAGTATTGAGCCGTCACCGAAACCTCTCAGGTAAACCAAGGGCAGAACGCCCGATACTAGGAGACCCAGCCAATAAATCGCCTCGCCAACCAAAACCACCCTCAAAACCTTCATTGTCGTTTGCGCCGAAAGACATTTTTTCACGAAGTATAAAATTATTCCAGCAAAGGCGGCGGTGCTGGCAATTAACCTGAAAACAAGCCCGATGGATGCGGAAATGTCTTCCACAAAAATAATGGTTGAGAATAAACTTCCGCCACCTCCGAGGGACTCCCATTCGCCAATCCATGACAAGGTGAACATTCCATGGAAAGTGAATAGGAAATACGCAACGGCTACGATGAGTAAACCGATTTTTAGCGGCGAATAGAATTTTTGCTTTGTCATAAGCTTGACCGGCGTCTTATTAGAAAACGATTCGTGCCTTTCACGTATATTATAATTGCGGTTTAAAGAGCGAATCAGCCACTGGAAAAAGAGGTTAGTCTTAAATACAGATTTACGCTTTATTAGAACTCGATAACTCCCTAAGAAGCGACCCCAGTTGAGATTGAGCGACAAGAAAGTAACCAGGTTTCTGTTCCTAACCCAAGGCGTAGGCGCCGTCTTCGTGGGCATTTTTCTAGCCGCCTACTTAGGAGGTCTTCCCACGACTGCAGTTCTACATTCTGAGGCTGCTTTCAGGATTCCCCTCTTCATATTCGGCGCAGTGCTGATGTTTCTGGTGTTGTCAGCTTTTGTTCCCGTGATTCTTTCAGAGGAAGATTAAGTGCGAATTAACATTTAGATTATGATATCGTTTCTTTCCGCTTACACCCGCAATTAGTAGTTGCACGATTGTTTGGTATGTCTTGTTTTAGAAACAGTGGACATAAGCCTTATTTGTCTGGCGCGTTATCCTGCGGTAATTCACGAGGCACACCCATGGGAAACTTGACAGTGGCCGTTCTAGGCGCGCAAGACTACGCAGCCAGCTTAGGCAAGAAAGGCACATCAACAGACATCACTTTGTTCAACCTGAAGAAAGGCGACGACACCGTAACGTTCATCGAGCCCACGCGTTACCCCGAGAGGTTGGCACCCCTGTTCTACGCCACATCCCTTGCAAAGAAGGCGATTGTCGTCGTAGACGAGTTGAACGCGACATTCGGCGAATGCCTTGTTATGCTCAGCTGCTCACAAATAAACGGCGGCTACTTTGTTTTGAGAAATTATGTGACGAGGGAAAAGGTGGAACCGCTAATAAAAGGCACGGCGCTTGAGAAATTCGAGTTTTTGGAAGACAACCCCGCACTCCTGAAGGAAAAACTGCTCAACGAAGCAGCCCTAAACAATTCGGCGACAAGCCAAGAATGCACGAAGACTGCGGGAACAGTTCCGGTTGACCATTCTTTCAACGTTAAAGGCGTGGGCGCCGTCGTCCTCGGTGTGGTTGCAAATGGAGCTATCGCGAAACACGACACATTGAATGTTCTTCCTGGGACGAAGACGGCGCAGGTCCGGTCGGTGCAGAAACACGACGATGAATTCGACAAAGCCTGTGAAGGAGACAGAGTGGGACTCGCCTTGAAAAATGTTGAAGTGGAAGACCTTGAGAGAGGAACCGTGTTGACAAACGACCAATCAATCAAGACTGGCAAATCAGTGAAAGCCCAAGCCGCCTTGGTCAGGTATTGGCAGGCACCGATGAAGAGCGAGATGGTGGTGCATCTTGGGCACTGGATGCAGTTCATTCCCGCCCGAGTGGAATCCGTTGCTGATGCGGAAGACTGGCGAAAACCCGTGTTAACGCTCAGCCTTGAGAAGGAACTGGTTTACCGACCTGGCGACCGAGCAGTGGTTGCACATCTTGAGGGCGGGAAGCTTAGAGTAGCTGGCACGTTAGAGCTGCCTTAAGAATAGAATCGACGAAGCTGCCTTATTCTACATATTCAGCCTGAATTTAAGCAGGTCCAAGCCTATCCGCCTCCCATCGCTGAAAAGCTTAACTTTCGACGGGCTCTTCCGTTTGGTTTCAGCCCATTCCACGCCGACTTCAGCCAAGGGAAAACCAAGCTTCTTACAGCGCACGATCATTTCGGTGTCGAAGAAAAACCCGTCCGACTTGGTGCTGCTTAAAGCTTGGGAGGCTTTGCGGCTCATCGCTTTGAACCCGCACTGATGATCATGTACGCCGTCGAGAAAAAGCACTCTCACAAACAGGTTGTAACACAAACTGAAAAGTGTTCGAGAGGCGCGCCTCTGCACTTTGGAGCCTTCAACGTGTCTGGAGCCGATGACCATACCGCCAGTCTTTTTGACAAGCCGCAGAATCCGAGGCAGACACTTCAGGCTCGTAGCTAAGTCTACGTCCATGAACACGATTATGTCGCCTTTGGCTTTTTTGAGCGCGTTTTTGATGGCTTTGCCCTTCCCCAAACGCATGGGCGAATGCAAAAGAGTAAGGTTAGGATTAGGTTTAGACATGGCTGCTACTATGCGGTCTGTTCCGTCGGTGCTTCCGTCCTCTGACACAATTATCTCGTACGAGTTCGAAAGTGGGCGGATAGCACGTTCGACTTGGCGGATGCATTCTTCAATATGCAAGGCCTCGTTGTAGGCTGGCAGCAGAATCGAAACATCCTTTCTAGGCCTTGCTTTGGACAATGTTGACCTTTCCTTAACCTTGAATCAACGTTGCCTTATCATAAATTAGTTTTGCATATTCAGCTGAAACCGCCTTTGAGAGGTGGGTTTGATAAATCCTTTTTTAGCAGTCCCATCTATTTCTCTTTGGAAAAGGGGATCATTCATTCAGGATTCGCATTCGTCACCGTCATCTAGAAATCTTACTCGTGAAGGTTTTCGGGTGTGGCTTAGGAGCAAGCTTACCGTTTGGCGAGGGGCTCTGCTCGTTTTTCTGGTAGTTTACTGCTTTGCCCTGTTGATTAATTTAGGTTATATGTCGATTCAATGGGATGAAATCCCCCATTTGTATGGCGGGTTGCTTCTTTTCCGCGGGCAGACTCAAAATTACCTGTCTGTTTACGGGTATTATCCTCCACTCTACGACTTGTTGACGGTGGGTTTCTACCAAGCTTTCGGCGTGAACGTTGCCGTTGGAAGATCAGTGGCTGTAATTTTTTCCTTGCTCTCGGTGTGGATAACTTTTGAATTCGCCAACCGAATGTATGGACCCAAAACTGGGTTAATCGCTGCTGTTCTACTGGGGGCGATGCCGGGTTTCTTCTGGGTTTCACGAATGACCATGATAGAGACCATGCTTGTGTTCTTCTTTTCTCTGTCCCTTTTGTTCTTTTTCAGCTGGATAAGGTCACGCAATGACAAGGCGTTAGTTCTGAGTGGTTTAGCATTTGGTTTTGGTATGCTTGCTAAATACCAAATTGTTGTGGCAGGCATAGTGATGTTGGTAGGTATCATATTTTTTTTCCGAGGTAAAATCAGACCTAACCTCAAAAAGCTTCTCATAGTGCCCATAATTGCTATATTAGTTGTGGCACCGTGGTTTCTCGTGCTTGCCCAGTCTAACCCTGCAGCGATTGGAGGGTACTTTTACTCGGTAGGAGTGGGCGGCGAAGACAGGTCACAATACAGCACGCGCTTTCCCCTCCCCGTGTTCTACTTGGTTGAAATGACTTGGCCCTTCAACGACATCCCAGTTCACCCGATTTCGCTGCCCATTTACATTTTGGGTTTGCTTGGACTTGGAGTCATGGCTTATAGACGGAAAAGAGAGGACAAATTTTTGCTAGCATGGTTCTTAGTAGTTTATGTTTTCTTCAGCCTTGTTCCTAACAAGCAATGGCGCTATGTGACTCCGCTGTTTCCTGTTTTAGCAGTGTCGGCGGCTGGGTTCATTCTACTTGTTTACAGTAGACTTGCAAGCTTTGGGAGGGCTAAGCAATTGAGCTTAAGAAAGTTGTACCTCAGTAAAGTAGCGGCTGCGTTTTTTGTGGTGCTTGCGGCGTCATCGATAATCTACAGTGGCTACAACGCGTATCAGATGACTGCTCGAGACCAAATTCATATTCCCATGGAGGAAACAGCAAACTATATCGCTAGTCACATGAGCCAAAACGAGTCCGCAGTTATTGTTGGCGCATTCAACCTTTTAAACCAAGATATGCTGCGGTTTTATTTACCTGCAAATATGTCGCCAGATCAGATTTGGCAGTATCCTGACTTGCCAGTTGACGCCTTCACACCCAACTTTAACATCACAGAGTTCGTTAGCCTCTGTGAACAACGGAATGTTAGATACCTTGTTCTTTACGATTTTGGAGCTAATACTCCCTTCTTCAATACGACTATGACTTACTCGAATGTCACTCAATTGATATTGGATTCTGGAAAGTTTGGTTACACGGGGGATGAACCCTTCTTCGGTGATGAGCTAAACTATAGGACCTTCTTGGTTGGCTTTCGCCAAGCTTACAACTTGGAACCGTTAAATAATTCTTCGTTGGGACTTTGAAACTTGACTGCTTGTGCTGTCTCTGCTCTTCCTAAACGAATCTAGCACTGCCAAAACGCTTAGCGCTTTGGACGACAGCCAGCGCACGGAAAGATGTATTCTCTTCAATAATTCATATAGAAGATTGCCTATGGCAAGGGCGAAAGCTGGAAAAGCCGGCAGGATATACCAGTAAAGTTTTGTTTGAGCAAAAGTGAATACCACAAGTACTATCGCCATCCACAAAAGAACTAAAATGTCTGCTTTTGAACGCTTGAAAAATGATTTGAACGCGCAAAGCGCTGTCCCGAAGGGTAGCAATATTACCCACAGTAGGTTTTCGCTATTGGCGAATTCGCTAAAATAGTATAAGTAACTCGCGGCGTGGCCTTCAATGGGGCTGGTTGCTCTTGTAATGTTGGAGTATATCAAGAAAACCCGCCAGAACTCCAATCCAAAACGGATGCTCATGTAAATCACCCAAGGAGAAATAAGCAGAAGCCCAACTCCCCAAAAGAGAGTGAAGCGTTTTGTGAAGAGGAACCTTATGCTTCGCTTTGTCGCGGCGAGGTAAAAAACGAGGATCAGCGGAATCAGTAAGGCCTGAATTTGCTTTGTCATTATCGCTAAACCAAAGAATATGCCGCTCAAAACTGCATACAGGCGAGGTTTTTCTGTTTTTTCGCTCAAAACAAAAAAGTAAATGCTACCCAAAATGAAGAAAACGAAAGGAACATCCGTCATAGCATGTCTTGCAAACACGTAAAATGTTGTAAACGTGCCTAAAACAATAGCTGACAGAAACCCTGCCTGCAAGTTATAGAGTTTCTTTCCCAAATAGAAAACCAAAACTAAGGACAAGGCTCCGAATACAGGACTCCAAAACCTTGCGGCAAAGTTGTTAACGCCGAAAACTTGGTAGGCAAGAGACATCAGCCACATGATGAGCGGCGGCTTAGCTATCCACATTGCTAATCCGCCAAAAGCCCAAGGGTCCAGGTAATCTCCAGTTTTATACATGTGAAACGCCCATTGAGAGTACGTTTGCTCGTCAGCAGCCAAAAGATGCCCCCTTCCTAAATTAAAGTACAATATTGTTGAAAAAGCCAGAATTGCCAAAACACAAAGAGCATCCGCATGTTTTGAAAACCAAGACAGATTTTGACCAGAAACATTCCTAGCTTCAGCGTTTCGCTTAGCCCGCCATGTCGAGTGAACAAAAAGCACGAGGACAAAAATAATCACAGCCCCAATTGCACTCGCAATCACATCAAACGCAATCGTAGTCCACGGTAAAGAGTTGTTAGATTGCGAAGGCAAATTTTCAACAGTTGAATCGCCTAGGGCAAAAGCGTAGATCTGATGGTCAGATGAACCAACGTATAGGGTGCCGTTTACAATAGCTGGAGAAGAGTCTACATAATTTCCAGTTGCGTAACTCCATTTTTTCGCTCCTGTAGAAGCGTTAAGAGAATAAATGTTGTAGTCTTCAGAGCCCACATATACGTTGCCATCTGCAACTACAGGTGAAGACCGGACCCAATACCCTGTTGGGCTCTGCCATATTTTCTCGCCATTCGAAGCATTTATACTATAAACGTTGTTGTCGTCGGAGCCTACATAAACGGATCCATAAGCGACAGCTGGGGAAGAGGTCACTGAGCCGTCCGTTAGATATTCCCAAATCTTGGCACCCGTGGAAGCGTTCAAAGCAGAAACGTAACCGTCGTATGAGCCTATGTATACGTAACCATCTTGCACGCTAGGTGAGGAGACAACACTTCCAGTATGGCTGCGCCATATTTGTTTTCCCGTAGAAGAATTAAGAGCGTAAACGTGAAAGTCGTCAGAGGCAACGTACACCACGCCATTTGAGACAGCAGGAGATGAATAAACCTCGCGGCCGATTGAATAATTCCAGAGTTTGGCGCCGCCGGAGGCATTGAAAGCATAAAGGTTACCATTACGGGAGCCTACGTAGACTATGTTGTCGGCTACAGCAGGCGAGGACTCGACCTTGTTGCCGGTAGTATAATTCCAAAGTCGAACGCCATTGGAACCATTCAAGGCATAAACATTACCATCATCAGAACCAACATAGACCACGCCTTCTACGACAGCAGGTGACGACCTCACTTCACCTCCAGTTGGATAGAACCACAATAACTCGCCCGTGGAGGAGTTGATAGAGTAAACCGCGGTATCTTTGCTGCCTACGTAAACGGCGCCGTTGGCTACTGCGGGAGAAGATGCAACAGGTTCCATTGTTGTGAACTTCCACAGGAGTTTGACGGAATTCGTTGGACTGCTGCCAATTGTGTAGCCGCTGTGGCTTGTGTCACGACGGAACATTGGCCAATCGGTGCCAGAACTGGCGCTGGTACCTGAGGCTATTGACATGTAGTATGATTGAATTAGAATAAGGGAAATTAGGATGATTAGTATCCATTTGTGTTTTCTCATTATCATCCTTACAAGAAATCACTTAGAATAGAATATATTAAACTAATTGAACTTCGAGACACCGACGGGTTTCAAAAGGTACAACAAGAGTTATTGGATTTCTAAGAATTCGAAGCCTGTTTCCTTATTCTTAACTCTGCGCGCCTTCCCACCCGTTAACTCCAGCAGGACCACTTCGCCTATTCGCCACACGTCAACTCCCATGCGAACGCACCCGGTGACGGTTTTCTCGTTTCTTCCGAAGCTCGTGTGCATGTGCAGTTTCGGTTTTCCTTCCTCGTCCGTGAAGATTGTGCCGACGCCGCAGGTTTCGTGTACTCCCTTCAGGAGAGTGACCATTGGCTCAGGGGGTATCGCGTTGTCGTTTCTTGGTCCGACGACGACGCGGCTGTTGTCTTTTGCGCCGCCTATGAAGAAGCAGAGTGCGCTGGAAACCTTGTTTTCGGCGGCGAACTGTTCAAGCACGTCGGGAAGGTGGTCCCCGTCGTGTAATCTCAGAACGAAGACTCGTTTGAGTTTGGCTTCGGTGAATTGCATGTTTCTTTTAACTCATTTGGGTTGTGGGCAAGAGGGTATGGATTCCAGTATAAAAACGTGTAATCTCGAAGACGCGTTCGAGTTTTCTTGATTTCTGCTAGACTCTTTTTAGGTAGAGGGGTTTGCCAGCTTCTTCTTTCCCTTTAGAAATGGGCTCGTTTGGGTTTGCGGCGTCGACTGTGATGATTATGGTTTCCGCCTTCGAGCTTTCTGCTACCAATTGCAGTGGAAGTTCGATTTTCGTTCTTGATTGGCTGGGCATTCTCATCCACTCTTGTTCCTTATTCTCAATGTGTATTAAGACTTAATAAACTTTTTGTGCGGTCTGTTGGACTCCAAAACACAACCAGAGCACAATAAACTAATTTTTTCTGATAAGGAGAAAAATTTGAGGCATTAATTGGTATTATTGGCATATTCAGGGTTATCTAAGCTTCAATCTGCAAGGCAATAAACAAAAATCGCGCACTCCTTGAACCCGAGGAAACGAAATGCGCAAAAGATTGGATTAAGCTGTTAAATCCATACGGTTTTGATTTATTGCCAGCTTTGAAATCACGTTCTTTTCAGTCACCGCTTTAAATAATGGGGCTATAGTTTTCCCGAGCAATAGTCTTATTTTCTCAGTACTGTTTACCAGAAGCATGGTATGCATTGTCTTAGCCTGAACTTCACGCCCATCTGCTTCGCCAAGGTTTCGACCTTGTGCAGGTCAATTTCAGGTGTCGTAACCGCCGTAACCTCCACATCCAGCACATGCCTAGCTTTCTCGATGAATCTCAGAACTGCAGCGTATGCTCCAGCGATAGTGGGTTTGCAGATTTCGTTGTATGTTTCTTCGTCGCCTGCGTTTAGGCTCACGCTGACTTTGTCCACGCCCGCAGCTTTCAACTCCCCAACCACATCCCGCCTTGGATTAAGCAAGTAACCATGTCCATTCGTGTTCACTCTAATCGGAACAGGATCTTCATAACGCCACTTAATACACCGAGCAAGCATGAGCAGCAAATCCAATCGTTCCATGGGTTCACCGAAGCCGCAAAAAACTACCTCTTTCCACCTTTTTCTCTTCATTGCTTCGTCGAGTTCCAACGCTATCTGCTCAAAACTCGGTTCCCCGCTCAGCTTTAGCGTGAAATCGCCAACCCCACGCTTGAAGTTCCTGAAGCAGAAAATGCACTTGTTGGAGCATTTGTTCGTGATGTTCTGGTAAAGCTTGTCGTCCACCCAGTAAACCGTTCTCGGCTTATGGTCACGAACCATGCCTTTCCAATGCCTCGAACGTGGTTTTGAGCCATCTTCGTCTCCATAGCCAAAGGGAAGGCAGTAGCACCGACAGTACAATTATCGCAAAAATTAGCCATGGGTTCGTGTTTCCGAACTGCGAGATACCGAAGAACGTGGCAACCGTGTTCGGAAAAGACGTGAGCGTCGTGATAATCGTTAAGTAAAGCGTCACCAGTGTCAACGCCCTGATTGAAAAGTTGATCTTGTTGCTCACTGTGGACAAGTAAGCGTTAATCGAGTCCGAAAGAATCTCTCTGTACGTCTCAACGATGTCTATTTGCCTTGTTAGATATTCATGAGTTGTATCGAAAAGGCTTTTCGCCTTCGCAGAAAGATACTCAGCGTCGCTCTTTTTCAGGTTAAAAACCAAGCCACGTTCGTACCATAAAAAGAGCGACGCTGAGTA
>Ga0209641_10001601_pt1 | contig 19997 bp, 22 predicted proteins | sample RifCSP16_1_FD_184022 | JGI IMG/M metagenome (GOLD analysis project Ga0209641, IMG submission 184022) | Soil microbial communities from Rifle, Colorado - Rifle CSP2_sed 16_1 (SPAdes) (version 2) | ecosystem: Environmental > Terrestrial > Deep subsurface > Rock core/Sediment | place: Rifle... | reverse complement strand
GCGGGCGTTGGCGACCAGGACGTCGTGGCCCAGGTCCTTGAGCAGTTGGCTTGCCCAACGCGAGTGAGCACCGACCTCCATGGCTACCCTGCAGGGCTGGAGATTGGAGAACTTGCCCTGCAAGGAGACCTTTGTGGTGGGCAGGCGAGATTCTTCGATCAGTTCACCATCCTGGTCGAGAATGGTGAGGTAAGAGCACCTGTCACCGAGGTCCAGTCCGACAATAAGCATGCTATTCTTAACCATGGCCGGTTCCTCCTCTTGCACCCTTGAGTGCGTTGAGATGTGTGCTCATCGTAGCCGATGAAGCACGTTTCCGAGGAGCCGGCCTTCTCATTCCAATCTCGCTGGAGCCCTGGAAAAGCACCTGGATCCCGGTAAGTACCTCCGGGACGGACGGTCTCCGACGGACCCGGCCACGGCGGCGCGATCAACTGAACGGGTCTTGGCCGGGCCGCTCCCTGGCCTAGTCCGCCAGGACAGGCAGCTCGAGGCCGTTAGGCACCCGACGCGAGTCTTGCTTCCTGGGACACAATGCCGATCAGTCAAGAAGCCCTCATGGCACTCCGCGAGGCTACCAAGTGGAACCCAACTGGCGCCCGGGTTCTGCTCGCTGCACTACTGGAGCACCCCAATTGGGTCAAGTACAAGCCGGATGAGTTCGGCCCGCTCCATCTCATACTGGAAGCTATCCCCCCACGGAGGCAGGCAGCGCCGAGCCTCGACATCCCCTATCGGCCCGACCCCTTCCCCGAGGCCATACTTCCAGCCTGCCGCCAGTTTGGCGAGGAGTGGCGAAAGAGGAGATTCTCAAAGGCCGAACTCGCGCAAGAGCTTGAGCTTATCATCAATGAGTCAGGGCAGGTCGATGATCGCCCAAATCATCCGGCTGCCTAACAACTCGATGGAGCCGACCCGGCCAGCTGCGGCGAATCGAGTTTGCCGAGACTATCGAAGCGCTGGCCGGGCGGCTCAGCTCGAGGCCGTTAGGCGGATAAGAAGCCCGGAAGGAGAAGATATGAACAGAGAAGATCAGCATCGCATAGCAGGCCAAGACACAAGTCGGCCCACATCCGAGATAAGCCATGTCAAGCGTCGGGAGATTCAAGCGCCGATAGCCGCGTGTCTAATCAGGGGATTTGCAGATGTGATAGGCCAAGACAAAGCTATGGAGATCGCCACAGCAGCGGTTCAGGCAGATGCAACAATGGCCGGTGGGTTAATGGCTGAGGAATATGGTGGCAACAGTATGAAGGAATTGGGCCGAATTGTAAGAGAAGTATGGGCCGAAGACGATGCCATGACAATCCACGTCCTGGAAGAGACGGATCAGGAATTGGTTTTCGACGTTACTCGCTGCCGCTATGCCGAGCTTTACGAGAAGCACGGAATGAAGGACCTTGGCTCTTGCCTTTCCTGTAGTCGGGATGAACCATTCACCACCGGATTCAATCCACGCATGAAGTTATTGCGTACCCAGACGATCATGCAAGGCTCATCTCATTGTGACTTTCGATTTATCCTGGAGTGAGGAAGAATGACCGCCTAACCACTCGCTGGAGCCCCACTCACTCCGTTCGTGGGACAGGCGGACCCGGCCACGGCGGCGCGCCAACCTGAGGATGTCTTGGCCGGGCCGCTCAGCTCGAGGCCGTTAGGGCGCACGCCTGACCAACAAATCGAAGGAGGCTGGAATGGGTCGAATCGTTGTTATGAATCATCTGACCTTGGATGGGGTGATGCAGGGACCGGGGCGTCCGGATGAGGATACCCGGGGCGGGTTCACGCAGGGTGGCTGGGCCCAGCGGTCCGTGACGGCCGGGGATGCCGCGGGCAAGGCGATGGGCGAGCGGATGGCGGCCGGCGGCGGCTTGGCAGGATGGCTTTTCGGACGGCGGACATATGAGGGCCTGCTGGCGCACTGGAACAGCCAGGGCGGCCCATTCAAGGAGGCGCTTAATAATGCGCCCAAGTACGTCGCGTCGACCACTCTCAAGGATCCGCTGCCGTGGCCCAACTCAACGCTGTTGCGCGGCGACATGCCGGAGGCCGTGCGCGCGCTCAAGGCGCAGACCAGCGGCGTGCTGGCGATCATGGGCAGCGGTGAACTGATCGGTTCCCTGATGGCTGTTGATCATGTTGACGAGTACTTGCTGATGATCCACCCGCTGGTTCTCGGCACGGGACGGCGGCTTTTCCCAGAAAACGTGCGCGCGCGCCTACGGCTGGCATACTGCGATATCACGCCAACCGACGTGGTAATCGCCACGTACGAGCCGACGAAGGACTGACCACGAATCGAGGCGCCTGGATCCGGAGGGGAATCCTATTGAAGTCTGTCAAAGTGCGCCCTAACAACGCGCTGCAGCCGACCGGCTTCGCCGGCGGCTGAGCGCCAACGCTATCCGCCCTGGCACGTGAGGTCTCTTGAGACACTTGAGGCATTCGACTGAGGCGTACTGCATTTTCTTGGTGATACTCACAGGATGCTCTGCGCAACCTAGGGGTGACGTCACAGCAACCAGCCCTCCAGGTACTGCGGCTTTACCAGCTGAATGGACTGCAACAACTACATGGGTTTCTCCAACCAGAATGCCTTCCCCAACTTCAACCGAAACACCTATGCCAACGAAGAGGCCTACTTTCACGCCCCGGCCTCCTACCCCTACCCCTCGACCTACTGTACCGCCGGAGACAAAGAGGGCCTATTGGCTCGAGATGCTGTCCACGAACGGAGGCTGCGATTTGCCGTGCTGGCTTGGATTGCATCCGGGGTCTGCAACCTGGGAAGATGTCGCATACCTATTCGCACCAGTCGCAACGAGCGAAATACCCTTTCCCCCGTCAGTCGTCACGAAGCGATACGATTTCGGACTGAGTCTCAACCGGCTTGACATCGTGAATCTTCTCTTGGGGCTATTCGAGAAAGAAGGGGTGGTCCAGCACATCTATGTAAACTATAGTGCTGTCAATGAGCGGGATAACCCCGCGTACAATGCTTCATTCGCCAATGCTGTGCGACGCTACTCGCTACAGCAGATCCTGGCGGATAATGGCGTCCCCTCTCGCGTGCTCCTAGAGATTCCCGCATATCCCGCAGAGCTCAACGCACCCTGGTGGTTCACAGTGTGGGTTTTCTATGACGAACTGGGCATTCTTGCCGAATACAGGGGAGAAGGCCTGGCTCATTCGGGGGACCAGATCAGGGTATGCCCAGAATTCTCGCGCGTACATGGCATCTCCCTGTCGCTCCAGTCGCCAGAGAGCGACATCCATATTGAGAACTTGTCTAACGAGACGGCATACATTGAGGAGGGATTGAAAAAAGGGTGGATACACACTCTGCAGGAGTCGACGACTTTGGACCTTGGAGGCTTCTACCTGACGTTCGTGCAAACCGAAAACCGAGGATGCTTTGTAACACCACTTGATTTCTGGTGATGAAGTAATCAGGAACTACGCCTTCAACTGTGGCTTGAACTGGCTCCTTCCCTCAATTCGAATGGCCAATCGCCCAGGAGGACCGAATCTAGGTCCGGGCTGGGCGGATAACAACTCGCTGCCCCGCACAGAACGCGGGATCTTCGAGAGCGGACCCGGCCAGCTCGGCGCGATGATATGAAGGAGTCTTGGCTGGGCCGCTGAGCTCGAGGCCGTTAGCCCGCTCTTAAGAAGAGGCGCACCGCCCAGAAGATCAATTCAAGGAGGAGAGTCCAAAGGCCAACAATCTTCATCCCACACTTCAGTTTCAGTGTCCGATTTCTAGTGGCAAACGGGAGAATAGACCATGTTTACATTCGAAAGAAGCATTTTCATCAACCGTCCCCCGCAGGAGGTCTTCGACTATATGTCCGATCCTGGCAACGATACCGACTGGCGAGATAGTGCCGTATCATCGGAATGGACCTCCGAAGGCCCGCCCGGTGTCGGCTCGACCCTGCGCTCGGTGGACAAGTTATTGGGGCGCAAAATGGAATCCACATCCGAGATCACAGCTTGGGATCCACCCCATCGTTACGGTCAGAAAGCGGTCAGCGGCCCAGTTCCTTTTGAACTCACAGTCAAGTTTGAAGCAAAGGAGAAGGGCACACAGCTGACCATGAGTGGCAATGCGGAGCCCGGCGGCTTCTTCAAGATAGCCGAGGGATTGGTCCGCAAGCAGCTTGAAAGGCAGTTTGACGCCGATCTCAACGGTCTGAAGCTTGCGCTAGAGGCAGGCTAGCCAGGCATCCCGCCTGCTACTGCAGCCAATTGTCCAAGATAGCCGGCCGACTCACATTGAAAAGGCGGGCTAACCACTCGCTGGAGCGGACGCAGCCTCAGCGCGGTTTCATGTACGACGTAGCTGTGCTGCGCCGCTCAGCTCGAGGCCGTTAGGCGCCACATTTGCCGCATCCTATGGCAGTGGCGTCGACGTGATCAGAGGTCTCGGCTGATCCTGTGGGTGTCACTGTCATGGCTCATGGCTGGACTTGGATCACTCGCAATGCGCGGCGAGAATCCTGATATCGAATCCCTCATCCTGCAGCTGAAGGGCGCAGACCCGGAGCTGAAAGAGAGCGCGGGTCGTCGTCTCTTGTCTCTCGGCGAACGAGCCATACGGCCCCTAATCCACGCATTAGATTCCGGGCGTGGAGTCGATTCACGAGTAGCGGATCTCCTTGCCGAGGCAGATGATCCGGTGGTAGCCGACTACCTGATTGACTCGCTCTCACACAAGAACACTGTAGTCGCCATCGGCGTATGCGAGGTGCTTGGCAGGCGAAAGACCCACAGCTCTGTTCCCCGTCTTATCGATCTGCTTGGTTCAGGTAGTCTCCCGCCGAAGTACATCATTAATACCTTGAGGGAAATCGGCGATCCCCAAGCGGCCTCAGCACTTGTGCAGTACCTTTCTCATTCGGATCAAGACACGATGTTCACCGCCGCCCGTGCCCTCGCGAGCTTTGGCCACGCCTCAATCCCATTCCTCCGAATGGCATTTGAACATACCAATCCTCAGATTAGGTACATGGCGGCGAAGGCGTCTGGTTGGATAAACACCCCCGAGCTCAAGGATGACTTGCTTCAGTTGGTACAGGATGAAAGCCTCCTGGCAATCAGAGACGCTACACTTGCACTGGCGCGATTGGCCGACCCAAGCCTAAGAGACTTGTTCCTTGGTCTGTTGGGTCACTCGGATGGAGATGTCAGGCGACATGCCACCTTCGGAATCGGCCAGCTGCTAGATCCAACTACTCAGGGCAACCTGCTCGAAAGGCTGTCCGATGAAGAACGATCTGTACGAATTGCGGCAGCTGAAGCATTAGGCACACTTGGGGACTATCGTGCGCTTGATCTATTGGTAGGCTGCCTCCAGGATGAGCGCGGCACTGTACGGCAGGCGGCGGCAAGGGCACTCGGCATGATCGGAGATGTTCGGGCGCTGGATCCATTGATACAAGCCGCAAACGACAAGTGGGAAGGAGTGAGGTATCGCGCCGCCGAAGCATTGGGCAAGTTGGCGGATCCGACTTCAGTACCGACCCTTGTGGACCTGTTAGGCGACACCCATATTTGTCACTATGACTATGAGCGCGATGTCGTCAAGCGAGTTTGTGACTTTGCCGCAGGGGCATTGCGTCATATCGGCACAAAGGAAGCGATAGCTGCGATCATGCGGTGGGAACTCGGTCCACAATGATCGCCTCAGCTGATGCTACTTCTCCAGATTGAGTTCGAGGCAATGATCAGTTCTGGCGCCTAACCACTCGCTGAAGCCCTGGAAGTACACCAGGATCTCGGTAAGTACCTCCGGGACGGACGGTCTTCGACGGACCCGGCCAGGTCGGCGCGATACTCTGGATGAGTCTTGGCCGGGCCGCTCCGCACGAAACTGTTAGGCATCTGTAGATAGCATGGATACGAATTCCATCGTCCTTTGGCTGGTTCTCCTGCTTTCCATCGTTCTTATTGCCGCTCTAGTTCGGCGCAGGGCTACGTTGCGAAGCCGGTCGAATACCCAAGCGGGCCTGAAGCTCTCTGGCTCCCCAGTGCCCGATTGGCCGATCCCATTTGGGTACAAGTGCGCCTGGTATTCTATTCAGAGCCCCGATGTGGGGAGGCTTGTTCAACTAATTGGGCTTCAAGAGGCGCAGAGTGCGACCTGGAGAGAGGGAATTGAATCAGCCTATGGCGATTTGGTCTTTGTATCTCCTGCCGTAGGCGGGTGGGCATTCGTTGTCGGTGCGTCTCTGGCCGCTATGGAGCCCCGATCGCTCACAAGCCAAGTACGTCCAGTCCTGGAGAAGTTGAGTTCTGAGTTTGAGATTGCGTGCTTTTTCGCAACGCACAGGGTCGTCGAGCTCCATATCTGGGCAAAGGCCACAAAGGGAAAACTTGAACGAGCCTACGGCTACCTTGGCGAGACTGGGGAGATCATCTGGGATGAAGGCATGGCAACGGTAGAGGAAGTCGGTATTCTCAGCCATATTGATGAAGCCGCGGTGATGCAGATTGCGAGAGGCTGGTCTCTTGCCCCTATCGACCTCGAGGGAATCAGCTCTGAGCCTTCGCTTGGCTTTCTGGGGACATTGTGAGCTGCGTCTGGAAGTTGGCAGACAGATGCCTAACCACTCGCTGGAGCCCCACTCACTCCGTTCGTGGGACAGGCAGACCCGGCCAGCTCGGCGCGATACTCTGAATCAGTCTTGGCCGGTCCGCTCCCTGGCCTGCCTGTCCTTGTGCTCTTCAAGGGCGGCCTGGGCAGGCAGCTCGAGGCCGTTAGGCGTCCCCCGTCCCCCTTACGCCCGGTCAGTATCTGGACTAACATGACGTGAACTCGCCGCAACACAGACACACCGAAGAGTAACCGCCATGACAACCGCCGGTCATCCCCACGAGGTATTGCTCGATCAGATCAAGGAGAAGTTCTCAGCGATATTCCAGCATACGAGTCAGGGTGTTTACATTTACATGGACGATCCTCACTGGATCTGCAACGACCGCCTGGCTACGATGCTCGGCTACGCTTCTGCCGCCGAACTGCACACTCTGGCTACGGCCTCTCCATTCCTTGATGTCACCGTCCCCGCAGACAGAGAAGAGCGCGTTGTCAAGGCGTATATGAACTCGGTCAATGGCAAGGTCGCCAGCAGCATCCCTGTCACCTGGAAGAAGAAGGGTGGCGCCATTCTCAACACCGAGACCATCTTCGTTCCGATCAGCTACAAGGGCAAAGCCCTAACGATTCACTTCGTGACCCCGATTTGACCATTTCGCGCGGCACCCAGCGCATCCCCGTCAACAGGCCAATGACGATGGCCGGAGGTCGTCTTGGCGCCGCCTAACCACTCGCTGCCTGCCCAGGCAGCAGGCCAGGAGAGCCCTGGAAGTACACCAGGATCCCGGTAAGTACCTCCGGGACGGACGGTCTTCGACGGACCCGGCCACGGCGGCGCGATACTATGAAGGGGCCTTGGCCGGGCCGCTCCCTGGCCTGCCTGTCCTTGTGCTCTTCAAGGGCGGCCTGGGCAGGCAGCTCGAGGCCGTTAGGCGGCTCGCCTCCGGGTGGAGGCGAGCATCCCAGGGCCTCTTCCCAGGAACACGACCATGAACGAACCCCGCTCTCTTCGGCTCACTCGACTCATGATCTATCTGAATGCCCTTCTGTGGCTACTCTTCGCCCTAATTATCGGGGCGGGGGCGCATCCCTCATATCCCATCGGCAGCGCCTACCACCTTCTGATGGCCCTGGCCGCTTTGATGGGCACCGCTTTCCTATTCGCGCTCGCCTGGCTTCTTCGAAAGCCGAACCCCCTTGCGTATTGGGCTTCCGTCGCTGTGCTGGCGGTCACGATCCTGATGGCGTTGTTCGACGAGGTCGGACCAGCGGATCTCGCCTTCATTCTCACCACCCTACTTCCTCTGGCATTCCTCATTAAGAACCGAAGCTGGTACCTTCAGCCATCCGTTCCCGCGGAGAAACCAAAGCGAGCCGCCTAACCTCTCGCTGCCTGCCCAGGCAGCAGGCCAGGGGAGCCCTGGAAGTACATCAGGATCCCGGTAAGAGCATCCGGGACGGACGGTCTTCGACGAACCCGGCCATCTCGGCGCGAAACTCCGAGGGAGTCTTGGCCGGGCCTCTCAGCCCGAAACTGTTAGGCAGCCGATGTCTTCATGCGACGGCGGCCGTTTTCCAGCATCCAGGATGTGACCTATAATTGGGAGGAAGCACCGCCCTAGCGATGCGGAGGTATGCCATGCGACTGAGGGTTGTCCTCGAGCCGAGTGATGAAGGCGGCTATACCGTGTACGTCCCTGCGCTCCCCGGTTGTCTTAGTGAAGGCGACACCGAGGAAGAGGCCTTGGCCAACATCCAGGAAGCGATCTCCGTATATCTTGAACCGGTTGAAGACGACCTGATCGAGGGTGACCGTGTCAAGGTCCAGGAGATCGAGGTTTGACGAAAGCCCCAAGTCTTGCTTACGTGGAGATCATTAAAGCACTCCAGCGAGACGGATGGACTGTGGTCCGCCAAAGGGGAAGCCACATTCGACTGCAGAAGCGTCTGGGGGATGAATTGCTCAAGCTCACCATCCCAGCTCACCGGCCAGTAAGAAGATCCACGCTCTCCCACATCCTGAAGCAAGCTCGACTAGAAGTCGACGACTTCCTCGAATTGCTCTGAGTGATGGTTAATCAGTGCGGCCCAATGTCAATCGCGGCTTGGCTAGCAGAGATTGCCGGCTGCCTAACCACTCGCTGCCTGCCCAGGCAGCAGGCCAGGGGAGCCCTGGAAGTACACCAGGATCCCGGTAAGTACATCCGGGACGGACGGTCTTCGACGGACCCGGCCAGCTCGGCGCGATACTCTGAACTGGTCTTGGCCGGGCCGCTCCCCGTACAGAACACGGGACAGGCAGCTCGAGGCCGTTGGGCAGACCGGCCTCAAGCTTGCCCCCCGTCGGACGCGGCGAAGCCACGTTGGGGTTACAATACGTCGGGAGGAGTCCATAAGTGGTTCAGGCTAAGATAGATCTCGTCACCCTAAGAGAGTTCTGCCAGAGGAATGGGATCCCCCGGCTCCTCCTCTTCGGCTCAATCGCCCGCGGTGACGCCACTTCCAACAGCGACATTGACCTGATCGCGGACCTACCAGGCGATCTAAGCCTCTTGGACATGGTTCGCCTTGAAAGAGAGTTATCGTCGCTCTTGGGGCGAAAAGTCGATCTCCTCACACAAGAGGCGATCAGTCCCTACATTCGCGAGCGCATACAGGACGATCTCTAGGTCCTATATGAGGCCGGCTGACACCGTCTAACTCCGGCACATCCTCGACTCGATCACCAAGATAGAGGGCTATCTCGAGGGGCTCGACGAGCAACGCTTTCTTAGCGACCCCCGAGCACACGACGCTGTCGTCCGCCAAATCGAGATCGTCGGCGAAGCCACGAAGCACCTTTCACAGGACATTCGCTCGCTAAGTCCAGCGACCCCCTGGCATGACATTGCAGGGATGCGGGACAAGCTGATTCACGACTATTTCGAGGTCGACCTCCACCGCGTATGGCTGACTGCGACTCGTGACCTTCCGCCCTTCAAAGAAACCATTCTGCGACTCCTCGGGGGCCCCTAGCCCTGAATTCTCAGGTCTGCCCGACAATTCGCTGTGGCGGACCCGGCCACGGCGGCGCGATACTCTGACTGAGCCTTGGCCGGGCCGCTCCCCGTACAGAACACGGGACAGGCAGCTCGAGGCCGTTAGGCTGCATTGCCAGGTTTGAAACCATGGCCAAACACCCCACAGCGCTGCTGCTTGTCATCTTGCTCTCAAACACGTCGTGCAATCCGTTGCAGGGGGTCTCGACTCCCTCTGCGAAGCCACCTTTGTCAGCCGCAGCCACTGCGACCAGTGAACCGCTCAGACGGCACACGCCTCCCCCTACACCGATTGTCCCGTCCCCTACTCCGCCGCCATGGGAAACCGTCTCCAACCTACCTTCCCTTCCGCGCAGCCGGATATTCTATGAATTGACGGACGGCGTCTATTCAGCCGATGTCGATTGCGCCCTCTTCGCGCCCGCATGTCTGGCGGAAGCGATTTCACTTTCACCTAGCCCGGAGGATCGGGGCCAAATGACCGTGTCGCTGCAGGGGGACCTCGTGGCTATCTCAAGAGTCGATGTGTACGGTAGTCAAGAACTCCACTCGTCAATCCGCCTCATCTCGGTGGTTGACGGTCGCACATGGCGCATTGCACCCAAAGGCACGATCTCTCCAGCGTGGTCCCCCGACGGCACGCGCGTTGCCTACGTCGATTACCTTCACCTTGGGGGCGGACGGCCCCGCATCTGCCTGAGCAACACCGTCGAGCCCTATCATTGTTTCCCAGCTCCTGGGTCTATAGGCCTCGGGCCTCTTGTATGGTCCCCCGATGGACAGTTCCTTGCCTACTGCACGTACGAATCGGTTGAGGATGAATGCGATCTCTACACGATGGATGTCGACGGGGACAAGCCAGCCCTGGTCGCTGCCGGCTCGTCAGATCCGGTCTGGTTTGCCGACAGCGAAACCTTGTTGTTCTCTCGTTGCTCGCGGTACGAATGCTCGCTCTTTGTTGCAGAAACTGTGGGTTGTACCACTTCAGGCGAAGACTGCCATGGAGATCTCACAGAGGCGGCTCGACTGGGCTTGTCAGGGGGGATGTCCGCTCTCAGCCTATCCCCAGATCACGAGTACATAAGCTTCAAATCGAGCGGTCGGTTGGGTGTTTTCTCTGCAGTTTGTCTGCAGGGTGCCGAGGAGTGTGGCGATACCTTGGCCTTCCTCTCCGATCCTGATCTGGAAGTCATTAGCAGCTCATGGTCGCCTGATAGTCGGTTCATCTCATACGGCGCGCTGCTCAGTGAGGGCGCTGGCATCTATGTGGTCGCTGTCGACCGCTCAGGGACGATAACGATCCGACAGTCAGACATCCGTTTCAGTCCCGGCGTCGATTGGCGGCTGTCGCCGTAGCGGACGATGCAGCCTAACCACTCGCTGGAGCCTCACTCACTCCGTTCGTGGGACCCCACTCGCTCAGCTCATGGGGCAGGCAGGCGGACCCGGCCACGGCGGCGCGATAATCTGAAGCAGTCTTGGCCGGGCCGCTCCCTGGCCTGCCTCTCCTTGTGCTCTTCAAGGGCGGCCTGGGCAGGCACCCCGAGGCCGTTAGGCGGAGCTCGAAGGTTGCACTCCCGGGAGCCTCTGGTAGAATCGACCTGATGGAAGATCCCATCCAGCCCCCCAGACTTGATCGGACCAAGATCTCAGTCAGCAGCTCTTTCGAAGACACCGAGACCTTGGCCTTCTGGCACGCTCAATCACCTGAAGCCCGTCTGCGCCATGTCGAACAACTCCGCCGGGTGAATTATGGACATCGGGCTTCCGCAAGACTTCAAAGACTTCTTGAGATTGCTCGACGCTAACGGCGTCGAGTACCTTCTGATTGGCGGCTACGCCGTCGCGTACCACGGGTATCCTCGGGCCACCGAGGACATCGATATCTGGATAGCCTCCAACCCCGAGAACGCCCAACACATCATCTCGGCGCTCAAGGAGTTCGGCTTCGACGTCCCAGAGCTCAGCCCTGACCTATTCCTCAAGCCAGACAGCATCATCAGAATGGGCGTTCCCCCTCTCAGGATAGAACTCTCCACGACGATCTCAGGTGTCGCCTTCGGCGTGTGCTACAAGGAGAGAGTCACTGAAGTCATTGACGGCATCAACGTCAACATCATCAACCTGGCCGATCTCAAGAAGAACAAGAAGGCCAGTGGCCGGTTCCGAGACCTTGACGATCTCGAACGCCTTCCGTAGCCCAATTCAAGGCCCTGCCTAACCACCCTCTGCCTGCCCGGGCCGCCCTTGAGGTGCACAAGGATCCCGCTACGCTTCGGGGGCCCTGGACGAACACCAGGACAGGCGAGCAGGTAGGCCAACCCAGCCCTGGAAGTGCAGCAGGACGCCGGTAAGAGCATCAGGGACGAACCCCGCTAAGAGCATGCGGGGCGAACGGCCCCGCTAAGAGCATGCGGGGCGAACGGCCCCGCTAAGAGCATGCGGGGCGAACGGCCCCGCTAAGAGCATGCGGGGCGAACGGCCCCGCCCAGAACACCTGGGGCGAACGGCCCCGCTAGGAGCATGCGGGGCGAACGGCCCCGCCCAGAACACCCGGGGCGAACGGCCCCCCCAGAACACCCGGGGCAGGCGGTCTCCAACGGACCCGGGCCAGGCTGGCGCCTGCCTTGGCCGGGCCACGTGCCTGCTTGTCCTGATGTGTTTCCAGGGCACCCGCAGGGTGTCCTTGGGACCTTATCAGGCCCACCCCGCACAGAACCCCAGACTCTCTCCGTTACGCTCTGGGAACCCCGGAAGTGCTCCGGGACGGGCAGGCACGCCGCTCCCCACTAGGTTCGTAGGGCATCATCCGCTTCGCTGATGGGGCGGGCAGGCGAGGCCGTTGGGCGGCTTCGCTCAGGTTGGCGGTTCTGCCTATACACGGCGGCCCCATGCAACCAAGGAAGGTGCGGCTTTCCGTAATTGAAGTCGTCGCAGGCGTTCAGATGGAAACAAGCGGTAAATCGAGGCCACCTTGCACTGTTCGGTGTGGACTTTTCCGTCTATGATTCCGCCCTGAGGACGGATTCTTCCATCCACTCGATGTTGGGCGGATCAGAGTGTTCCCTCATATCACGAAGGGAGAACATGAGCGCTGATCAAACTGCACCCAAGAACATCGATGAATACATTGCGGGCTTCCCGGCTGATGTCCGGGAGATTCTCGAGAAGATAAGGATGACGATTGGAAGAGCGGCACCGGACGCGGAAGAGAAGATTAGTTATCGAATGCCGGCCTTCACTCTGAGAGGCAATTTGGTTCATTTTGCTGCCTACAAGAATCACATCGGGCTCTATCCTGCGCCAACAGGAACTGAGGAATTCAATAAGGAGCTATCCGTTTATAGAGCAGCAAAGAACTCGGTAAGATTTCCATTGGATAGACCGATTCCTTTCGACTTGATAAGCCAGATCGTGAAGCTTAGGGTGAAGGAAGACTTGGACAGAGCCGAAGCAAGCCGGAAGAAGAAATAGAGAACATTGCCTGCCTGTTGCTGCATAGTCTGCGTCAAAGAATCACCGCCCACCCACAGCGTGCAGGCGACTTTGCTTCGCTGCTCGCCCCCAGGCGCCTGACGCGGAACGTTCGGCGGCTTGCCTGAGGTTGGCTCTTGTCTAGGGGCATGTGTAGATTCTTGATGGGGCAAGGCAAAGTGAGTCTAGAAACGGTCAATGTCAGGAGGTCTCGATGAATCATGGTATCCGAACGTTCATCCATCCCGTCAACGTCGTCGGGCTCGTTCAGTCAGCTTGATCGCACACGGGACGATTCCGTCTCTCCGTCAATAAATGACCTCCGCCCCGCCAAGAAAGGGCGCCAAAGCGGTGCCCAAGATGTCGATGGGGCCCAAGAATATAGACGCGGGAGAGGACACATGGCGGAGGCTGGCAGACAAACGCTCCGGCTGGACTCGCTCGGCCAGCTCGAATTGCGGTATGTCCTTGCGGAGATGGTCACCTACCGGGGCCGGCGAGCTGTGCGCCTAGTCGAGTCCGACGAAAACCCTGCGGACGATCAGGCCGTTGCCGTCATCTCAGGCTCCGAATTCAAGGACGGGACAATCGAGATCGACGTTGTGGGCATCCCGCGGCCCGATGCACCTGATTACGCCCGTGGATTTGTCGGTGTCGCCTTTCGCCTCCACTCAGCCGCGCGTCACTTCGAGTGCTTCTTTCTGCGTCCGACGAACAGCCGCGCTGAGGACCAACTCCGCCGCAATCATTCCACCCAGTATATGTCTCAACCCGACTATCCCTGGTTTCGCCTCAGGGATGAAAGCCCTGGTGTGTACGAATCCTACGCGGACCTTGAGCCGGGTGCTTGGACGTCCGTCAAGATTGTCGTCTCCGGGATCCAGGCGTCTTTGCATGTTAACGCAGCTGCACACCCGTGCCTCGTCGTGAACGACCTAAAGCTTGGGGACTCCCACGGCCAAATCGCCCTCTGGATTGGCGGTGGCACAGAGGCCTACTTCTCGACCAGGATCGACGTAGCGCATTCAACTCGGGCTGCCTAACAACCCGACCTTGAGAGGCACAAGGGCAGCCTGCCTTGGCAGCTCGAGGTCGTCCGGCAGCGCGTCCGATCCTCCACCAGAACGGGGTGACCAGATGGAAGCAAGCCCATGCAAAGTGCATAAACTCGTCGCGGATGTTTGCCTTATTGAGGCTGGAAGAGTCCTGTTCGCAAGTTACATGAACACCGACGCCTATGACGGCGAAGCGGGTTGGTTCCTCCCCGATGACTTCCTCCGCCACACGGAGCATCCGCAAGACGCCGCCAAGCGAATCCTGGAAGATCAGGCTGGTGTCTCCGCCGCCTCGCTCCGGCTCAGCCATATCGAATCGTTTGAGGGGCACGGGTACTGGCACCTGATCTTTCACTATGCGGCCTCGGCCACCGGCCATCGAAGCCTCACCCCCGGCCGGAATGTCAGGGAGTTGAACTGGTTCCCTCTCGACCAATTACCTCCGGCCGAGCAGGTCGCCCATCATGGCTGGGCGCTCGAGACGCTAAAGCAGATTGTAGAGACCGGCACGTAGGATTCGGAGCGCTTCTTGAGAACACGATAGAGCCCTGGAAGAGCAACAGCATCCCGGTAGCGGCATTCATGACAGGCGGTGCTTCGCGACACCATCCGCTCCTAGGCCCCGGAAGAATACCGGGATAAGCAAGCGGCGCAGGCCAGCGCGATCTAGGGTCGAGAATAGGATTGTCGGTCGCCCCCCGCTCTGGCTCTCTGCGAGCCTGCCATCCAATGTCCTTGAAACAAGCGGCTGGATGGGAGCCAGGACCCTCTACGCTTCGCTACTTGGGTAGGCTAGCATGCGGGGCGAAGCAATCGAGGCGCCATCCTGACAAAGGAACACCCATGATCACCAGGACAAGGAAGATCCCCCGGATGACTCGGCGACAGATTCCCCCCTCAATGACCCCCAAAATGCCCACACTGAACGCGGTCGAACAAACGAAACTGTCTTGGGCCCAGTTCATTGGATCCTACGCCGCCGTGCCAAAGGCCTTCCAAGGCTTCTTTGAACCCCTCCTTGCCGAGGGACGGGCATTCCCCTATGCGGTTCTCACCCCAACCTATGCAGGGTTTCTTCACAGGGCAACCGAGAAACTCATCTGCGATCTTGGCCACGAGATCCATATCCTGGAGAGACTCGGTCAAGGATTTGAACTGCAAAGTTATCCACTCGAGCGGATCAGTTGCGTCGAGGTCACAGCCATCTTGCTGGACACCCGGGTCAAGATAAGCGGGGTCACGCAGCAGGGTGTTCCCTCTTCCTCCACCTTCAAGTTCAATTCAGTGACTGACTATCTGTTCACGCCGATCCTGGAGAACATACGGCTTGCCACAGTCGATTCCAGGGACGAGGTCCTGAGTTCGGAGCTGGAGAAGTTCGACCATTGGGCAGAGGTGAACTACAAATTCATGAACTACGCGAAGCACAGCCTGGTGAGGGGAGAAAAGGTCATCCAGGCCGTCCTGCAAGCTGAAATCCGGGCGGGTGAGTTCACACTCATGGGCAGGACGTTCTATCGGAGAATCTCGCCCGCCCACATGACGATCCTGACCGATCGAGAGTTGATCGTTGTCCGTGAAGAGGGGAGTAGGGGCGGGGGTGGACAGGTATGGCGGAACGTGGCACTACATCCCGCTGAAAGAGGTCGTAGCTCTTTCGATAAGCAGCAAGGGGACGCTGCTGGCGCTATCCATCCAGCTGCCTCAGGACGCTCGAATCGAGCGTCTGTTTCACCCTTCGACCAAGCGAGAAGTCGACCAACTGCTCGACCGGTTTCGGGAGTTGACCGGAGCGTAACAGACTGACGCCGCGGAACACGAAGCGCGAGTTTGAATCCAGTGACCCCACAAGCTGGATTCGCAGCAACGAAAGAATCCCCTCAACCGCAACGAGTGGAAGCATGAAGCCCTTCAGCCGACGATCTCTGCCCTCGTCCGGCAGATCTGGGCCGCCGACAGGTGACCATCGGCGTCCCGCCCAGCGCGTGGATGAGCATGATCGAAGCGTTACGTACCGGCGGACTTAGCTCGAGGCTAACATGCCTTCTTCTCACCATTAACAAGCCATTCCGTCTTCCAGAGGCGGGCGACAATGTATACTGGAAGCCATCAGGTTACTTGGGGGTTCTTTAGCACATGGGCTTCGGGGGGCGCTCAATCCTGGAGTCATCTATGGAGCCTGCTCGAATTCGCCATCCACACAGAGGTGCAGGAACGAAGCTGCTCAGTCTCCCGATTCATCCAATCTTCTGGGGCATCAGCCCAATCCTGTACTTATACGCGCGGAATGCCATGTTCATCCCGTTCGTCGACACGCTCCGAAGCCTGGCGTTCTCTGTTGGGCTTGTCGTTCTCTTCCTGTGTGGTTTTCGCCTGATTCTGAGAGGATGGGAAAAGGCAGGTGTCCTATCTTCGTTGCTGACAATCCTGTTCTATTCCTTCGGCCATGTCGCCAATTCCCTTGAACGATGGTCCCACACACAAGGACTGGAGTTCGATGTCGCGATCCTGGCGGGAATCTGGCTGTTTGCCTTCTTCGTGCTTTCACTGATCATTGTCCGCTCCAGAATGCCGGGACAAATCGCGCAGTTCTTGAACATGACCAGTGCGATCTTTGTGATCTTTCCTCTGGTCTCAATCATCTCGACCTTGGCTATCACGAGCGGGGACAATCGCTCCGAAACCGCGGTCCTTTCGAAGGTCCGCGGCGAAGCGCAAGCCGAACCATCCATTCTTGAAGTGCCGAGGTCCGAGCTGCCTGACATTTACTACATTGTCTTAGATGGATACTCGAGGTCCGACATCCTCGATGAGTTCTATGACTACAACAATTCCTCGTTCATTGAAGGACTGGAGCAACGCGGGTTCTTTGTTGCCTCCTCCAGCCGCTCAAACTTCCTCAACACCACATATTCCCTGAACACGTCGCTGAATCTGATGTACTTCAGCGACTTCCCAAGTCGCATTGCCAGAACGGCAAGATACAACTTGAGGACCAACTACGCGAACGACTTCCTTCGGGAACAAGGGTATCAAGTCGTGGTCTTCGATTCCGGTACCGGAGATACGAACAATCAGTATGCGGACGTGTTCATATCCCCTCCTTCAAGCCGGGCCGAGGGAAAACCGCAAATCAATGCGTTTGAACAGCTCCTGGTGCGAACCACAATGGGGCTGCCGCTACTCAATGTAGACTCACAGCCGGACGACCCCGAGCTTTCCAGTAACGTGGTCACTGCTGCCGTTGATCGGGAGCTCTCCGAGCGCAGAGAACGAATCAATCATGCGTTTGCTCATCTTCCGGACTATGCCTCGAAACAGGGTGCTTACTTCCTCTTTGCACACGTCTACCTTCCTCATGAACCTTTCTTATATGGACCGGGCGGCGAAGAACTCAAATACCGGCGCGAGACCAACCTGTACTGGTACGAGTTTCCACCGGAGGACTACGTCGAATTCTACGCATATCAAGTCGACTACATCAACCAGAAGGTGTTGCATACGATCGACGCGATACTGGCCGAGTCGGATAACCCGGTTGTTATCGTTCTGCAGGCAGATCACGGGGATGGACACTACCTGGACTGGAATGTGCCGACCACCGAGGGGGTGGATATCCGATCCGCCATTCTCAACGCGATCTATTTCTCAGATCGATCCTATCAGAATCTCTACCCGACCGTGACGCCGGTCAACACGTTCAGGATCGTCTTCAACCACTGGTTTGGGACGCAATTCCCTCTGCTGCCGGATAGGGTGTTCTTTCACGAACATCCGGTGATGACGCCGTTCAATGAAACGCCTGAGTTCATTGATGCATGCGTCCGATTCGGCATCTGTCTGCCCTCCCCCGGGAGTTGACTGACGTGGATTGCACAGGCCGTGAGAGTGATTAGAATTGGGAGCTGCTTGGTAGAGTTTCCGGTCGATCACGGTAAAGGGGTCACACGCCGCCACGGCGGCGGTCGCACTTAAGTCTATATGCGCAGCCTCCGTTCCTTACTTGCGGTCCCATGTGCCCTGGCTTGCGCCGGGCTGGCTTGTGGAGGCGTCGCCAGCACCACGCTGGCTCCGCCGGCCACCGCTCCGCCCGCACCTACGGTCACCTCATCACCCTGGCCGGCAACAAACGAATTCGGCGTGCGCTACTGCCTCTACGACCCGGTAGCGCCTCAAGCCGGGCCCCCGATTCCGTTCGCCGGCCCTCCAGGCACGCCCACCCCATATCCCACCTCGACCCTGCCCGGCGGAGCTCCGGTGGACTCCGAGGGGAGGGCCCGCCAGCTCGAAGTGTTCCAAGGACTCTGGAATGCGGTGAACGACAACTATGTCGATCCGGGGTTCAACGGACAGGACTGGGAGGCCATCAGGAACCGCTACGAGGCGCTCGTTGAGGGTGAGCTTTCCGACGAAGCCTTCTATGCTGTCCTTCAGGCGATGGTCAAGGAACTCGGGGACGAGCATTCCTACTATCAGAGCCCAGCCGAAGTGGAGGACGAGGCACGCGCCGTTGCCGGTCGACTGGACTTTGTCGGGATCGGAATGCTGGCGACGAACGCCGCCAATGGCGGCGCGGTGGTCATCATTGTGTTCCCCAATGGGCCGGCGGCCGAGTCCGGCCTGCTGCCCCACGATACCATCCTTACGGTTGACGGGGGCCCGCCTCGGGATGAGGCCGGCATAAGCCGGACGCTGGGTCCGGAAGGCACCCCGGTCACGCTCACGGTTCGGACCCCCGGCGGGACGCCTCGCGAAATCACAGTGACCCGGCGCCGTGTCACCGGCGGGCTGCCGGTCGACTCGTGCCTCGTCCCTGGCACGCGCCTCGGCTATGTCATGTTGCCAACATTCCTGGATGAAACGATCGACGACCAGCTGCGGGAGGCTCTCATGGCGATGACGGCCGGCGGTCCGCTCGACGGCTTGATCCTGGACAACCGTATGAACGGCGGCGGGTTAGGCAGCGTGGCCGAGGCGAGTCTGGGGATGTTTGTCGGGGGGGAGCAGGGCGCCTTCGTAACCCGGGGGACTCGGGAGGAGCTGGTCGTCGAGGCCGAGGACATCGGCGGGTCGCAGACGGTGCCGCTGGTCGTCCTCGTCGGCCCAGACACCGTCTCCTACGGCGAGATCTTCAGCGGGATCATGCAGCGTTCCGGACGAGCGACGGTTGTTGGGCAGGCGACCCTTGGGAATGTCGAGCAGCTCAGGCGATTCGATTTCACCGATGGCTCACGCGCCTGGATCGCAAGTGCGACATACGAGCCGTCTGGCCTGCCGGCCGGGATATGGGAGGATTCCGGGATCGTCCCGGAGACACTCGTCTCCGGGAATTGGGACGAGTTCCGCGAGGCCAACGATCCGGGTCTGGCAGCGGCCGTGAAGATTCTCCTGGCGCGCTGACGGCTGGCCGGAATCCGGGACAGGAACGCGGGACTTCTTATGCCGCGCTTCCCAGACCACCGTCCGTCCTCCCGAAGGACGTCGGAGCGACGATCTAGACTGGATCTTGACAAGGTGGGCGGCCGAGAGCGCCGTGCCCACCGGGGAGCCAGGCTCCCACTTTGGGTTCTGGCTACCCAACTTGCGCTTGCATTCAGCCTCATCGCCGCGACCGGCATCCATCCGGCACTCCCAGAGACGGGTTTCGGCCGATGGGTGATGGCCGTATTGGCGCTACTGAATGCCTTCGTTTTCGTAGGCCTGGTCGTCTTCCTGAGAAGGCACAGCCGGATTGCGTATTGGCTGGCATTGGTGCTGCTTACAACCATATCCGTCTTGACCTATGCAGATGAATTCGGACCGGCAGATCTCATCGTTCTTATGATCAAC
>Ga0209641_10001598_pt1 | contig 20020 bp, 38 predicted proteins | sample RifCSP16_1_FD_184022 | JGI IMG/M metagenome (GOLD analysis project Ga0209641, IMG submission 184022) | Soil microbial communities from Rifle, Colorado - Rifle CSP2_sed 16_1 (SPAdes) (version 2) | ecosystem: Environmental > Terrestrial > Deep subsurface > Rock core/Sediment | place: Rifle... | reverse complement strand
GTTATGGGTTTTGATGTGACAATGTCACAAAACTAACTAAAGGAATTGAAATGAAAACAAGCGAACTGCGAGGACATGCCCTTGATTGGGCAGTGGCTAAGGCCGAAGGAGTGGCACTTTATGGTGAGGTATTGTTCTTGTTTGATGGCAACCCAGGAGGATACAATTACTCAACCGACTGGTCTCAAGGAGGACCGATAATTGAGCGAGAAAAAATTGGAGTCAATTATCAAAGCAACAAACCCTTATGGGTCGCTACGCCGCCGCTCGGCGCAAACTACAAAAGGAACGTTGGTGGAACAACACCACTCGTCGCAGCTATGCGCTCTTACGTCGCCAGCAAGCTAGGGGATGAAGTTGAGATTCCGGAGGAATTGAAATGAAAAAACTTGATTACGCAACAGAGGAACACACGCCGAAGTACGACTACTGTGATTCAGGAAGTCCGAAGTACGCGATAGACTGGGACAGGAACGAAGAGAGGTTCAAAGTTGTTGGCAAGGGAATGATCCGTGTGTATCAGGGCGGACGTGTCGAAATTATACACACTCCGTACCGAGACCCTGGTTTGAAGAGGCTGTTGTTCAAATCATACGACGTTGACTTTCGTCTCCCTAAAGACACTCAGGGAATTAAGTTCTTCACGCCTGATGGCCGGCCAGTAATAAAAAAACACATCCGTGAAAGCATAATATTCCTTGACCACGAGCACAAAATGGCACTGGCAGGGCGTCGTTTTCATTACGCGGAACATGGCTACGCTCCGAAGTCAAACAAGCAAATAAGCGTAAAACTCTGGCGGCCTGCCATTGAAGCGGAGTTTCTCGAGAAATGGGGCGATACGCTGAAGTTGGGCGTTACTGTGGATGCGCTGGCGACTGTGGCTGCGCTGGCGAAGGATGATAGGTGGACGTTTACCGGATCGTTGCTGAGCTGGTTAAGAAACCCGAAACCTCTTGACCCTATAATCGACAAGAAGTTGCTTGAGCTGTTGGGGGTTGTGCAGTCCAGTACGCCGAATCAGTTTGCAGCCGCATTGCGAGAAGTCTGTGCAAAAGTAGAGACTTTTGATTATCTACGTATAGAGGAGAAATGAAATGCGCGCAGAAACACAGCTACAAAAAGCAAGGGTACAACTTGTACTTCACCAACCGTTCTTCGCAAGCATCGTGTTCAACCGGCCAATCACGATCAGTGACACTATGCCTTCAGCTTGCATCGACCTGAGTGGGCGCATAACGCTTGGCCGCAAGTTCATCGAGAAGATGTCAATATCAAAGATAGCAGGGCTGCTGGCACACGAAGCGATGCACCATGCCTTGCAGCATGGGATGCGGCGTGGATGGAGAAAACACAAACCCTTTAACATAGCTGCGGACAAGGTAATTAACGACATTCTGAAAGAATCTGGTATGGATTTGCCAGAAGAAGGTGTCTTTCGAGACGGAGCGCGTGAGTTTACTGCCGAGCAGCTCTACGCCGAAGGCGAAGGCGAAGGCGAAGGCGAAGGGTATTCTCCAGGAACAGGCAACGATGACTTGTCAGACGAAGGTGCTCCTAACAATCCTGGTAAGCAAGCGGATGAGATCGGGCAGGAACTGGCGCAAGCTGTGCAGGCAGCCAGGTCACAGGGCAAGATGCCGGTGGGGTTATCACGACTCATCGACAAGGTTATCAACCCCAAGACTCCGTGGCACACGCTGTTGCGCACCTACATGACGCACATGGTCAAGGCAGACATTTCATGGGCGCGCCCACGCAAGAACCGGATGAACATCGGGTACTTTCCAAGCGCAGATAAGAAGCCTACCATCGGCATGGTGGCAATCATCGGAGACTCGAGTGGCTCGATAGGACAGAAGGAAATAGCTCACTTCGTAGGTCACATGAACAGCATCATGGAGTCTTGCGCACCGGAGAAAGTTTACTTCCTGCACGTAGACAGCGAGGTGCATAGGGTAGATGAGTTCGGTCCGGAAGACTTGCCGTTGAACATCACCAAGATCGAAGGTGGAGGGGGCAGTGATATGGGCGCGGGGATTCGCTGGCTGCAAGAGAACGGTGTCGAGCCTGATGTGTGTGTAATTTTGACAGATGGTTACTGCGCGTTTGGGCAACCACCCTTGTTCCCCGTAGTTACACTGTGCACTACCGACAAGAAGACGCCGTTCGGCGAGACTATTTTCTATGAAATAGGAGAAATGAAATGAGGTTCAGCGACTATTGTTGAAGAGCCGAGGGGGGTGGGCGTACGTCAGGAAAGCAGTTCACAAGTATCTGTGACATGTCACAAGGAGGAGTTAAATGTTAAAGAATGGAAGTGATGTGTACCTGACATACGAAGAACAGTCGGAAGTGCTTGACCGGCTTCGGCGGATAGAGACACGACTCACGACGCTGATGCTGCACGAGGGCATGGAGATTGAAACGTCGCCGAACACGATAATGCGGGCGCTTACAGAGGCTCTTGTAATCATCGTTGGAGAATACCCGCGAGAGGACGACAGATATATTTTCGCAGCAAAAACCGCCCGTAAGTTTGGGCTTGATCTAGGAGAGAACGGAGAATAGTATGTGTAAGCAACGCGAAGTCAAAGAGCGGCTAAACAGCACCGACCAACTACAGGAGAATGACCATGACTGACTGCTGGAACGACCATCTTACGAAGGAAGAACGTGAAGTTCGCCGTGCCGAGGCTATCGAAGCCCGTGCAGATGAGCTGCTGAAAGAAGGGCAGGAATACTATCCTCTTGATCTGGATGCCTTCGGCGAGGTGCTGGGCGAATTGTCGGCGGATCAGGTGAGCCCACTTATATACTACCTGTCTGCCACGAAAAAACAGAAATTCGCTTTTATCGAGGCCAACGAAATAGTGTGCCTGCTGCTGTGGAGTTATGCGGAGAACTACTGGCGGAAGTGTGCCATGAGCAAGGCGGAAGAGGGGATTGATAATGAAAATTGAACTGTACTATCATTGGCACCAATATGATGGGCAAGAGGAGTGATACATTGCAGTTGATACGTGCGACAGGAACGAATACGACAAAAGCTTTATCTTGCTCAAGGTCGTTGAGGTTGAAGTGCCAGACTGCGCAGAACCCTCCCGCGAGCGGGTAATCAAGCACATAACCGCAACGCTCCAAGAGGAAAAAGAAAAGTTGAATGCCGAGACGCACATCAAAATCCAGAAGATAGAGGATCAGATTCGGCAGCTTTCGGCGCTGGAGCATCAGGTCGGGGAGAAGGCATGAACAGAAAATTTCTTGAGCGACTCATGTATTTCAATGAGCAAGCTAGAATCAGGGCTGACGATCTTGAAGGGAAGTCTGACATCGCGCCATCGTCGGCATTTCAAGAGGCCAGAACAGCACTTGCATATTTGAGTGTATTGCTGGACACATATTGGGCGGAGTGCAATGATGAACATCGACTATGACCCGTGGGGAGAGTCTCACGCCCCGCAGAGATTCGAGCGGCAAGACCCGACAGGCCGCTGGTTGCCGATACAGGACGAGCTCCATAACGAGCCGTTCTGGTTCTCGGTAGTCGGCGCCATTGTTACGGCGGCATTCTTTGCGTTTATGCTGTGGGGGATACGATGAATCTATCGCCGTGGTTTGAGCCGCAGGACAAGCCTGTGCATAAAGGAGTGTATAAAGTTCAAGGACTGGTGACAATACGTAGGATTCCTGGTTGTGTATTTTTTGCGAAGTGGTCTGGCAAACACTGGGGTGAATGCTTTTACTGGCAGTGCAACGCAGAAAACAGCAAGAGTAAGGGGAAACGTCAAGACCTTTGGTGGTGCGGAGTTGTGAAATGAAGCGCATAAAACACTTACTCGATGAAGCACGGAAGCTGTTCCCGCAATCCAAGAACCTGCAACGCCAGTGGGTGCGGAAGGTGCAGCACCTGGAGGACACGGGTCGTCATGCGAAGTTTACGGGCGGGTTCAGAACGAGGGATGAAAAATGGGTATGACCCCAAGCTCACTGACGATAGAAGAGCAGCACATGATTCGGCCAACCTTGGAAACGACAATGGCATTTTGTTTTGCCTATATTGTGGCGGGAAGCTAAAACAAACTAAAACTTGAGGATATTTATATGAAAAATGATATTGAATACAGCGATGAGGCAAGTAGCGGTGATTGCTCGAAAGCGACAAGTAGCGGTAATTACTCGAATGCGTCAAGTAGCGGTGATTGCTCGAAAGCGACAAGTAGCGGTAATTACTCGAATGCGGCAAGCAGTGGTAATTACTCGGCGTCGGCAAGTAACGGTAATTACTCGGCGGCGGCAAGCAGCGGTGATTGTTCAACAGCAACAAGCAGTGGTCATTGCTCGACGGCGGAATCTAATGGAAAACAAACAATAGCAATGGTTGCTGGATTAAACGGAAAAGCTAGAGCTGGGATCAATGGTGCGTTCGCTTTGCCTTGGCTAGACTGGGGGCAAATCCGTATCGCTGTGGGTATCATTGGGGAAAATGCGAAGGCTGACGTATGGTATTGCGTAAAAGATGGCGCATTGGCGGAATGTTAGGCGCGACATTGGCGATGTATGTATATAGGAAAGTGAGGATAAAATGAGTTTCGCAGAAAGGAAGAAGAATAACAATTGGGGTATAAGTTTGAATTCAGGGGAGGGCGGCTTTATCGCCCGTCCGCTGGAATGATTTGTTGGGCACGGCGCAACCAAAGGAGATAAACGTGGAGATAGACGCAAGGCTCGAAGAATTGAGCGACAAGATCAGGGCGGGTGAGCCGGTTGGAATGCTTGAGGCGATAGCGGCCATTGACTACCAAGAGGCGCTGCGAGCAGAGCGGAAACTGAACACGCTTTGGGGTCGGTTCGTTCGGTGGCTGATGATTTGACGCCTAACGTATAGGCCCGGTTTAACAACAGAGAGGTGAAGAAATGGACAAAGCAACAGTGATAAAGCTGGCAGAAGAGGCGGGGTTTATTTACCACAAAGAATATACCCACGCATCATTTGCGCCAGGAGGCCGTAGTACAAGGCCAGAAGGTTTCAAATATGGCCTTGAAGAAATACCATTCGAGACAATACAGAAATTATTGACCGCAACGGCAAAGGTGATGCCTAACGTGGTTTCTGCACCTAAAGAGGTGCATATCCTGTAACGAAGGAGCTATAAATGAGCACAACAACATTCCTTGCAATCATCATCCTGACCGGCTTCGGCCTGTTGATGCTTTACCTTTTAATTGGAGGAGGCTATGAATTACTTTCGGCGGAGAATGCTTTTGAGAGGCACGACTCACTGTCCGATCAGGAAGGCAGCGAAAGTCTGTACGACTGCAAGTTCGATCCTGACGATTGTGATTGCGACCTTGATACTGGCGAACACGGGAGTAGTGGCAGCGGTCGAACAGACGTTCAAAGCGCAAAGAAACACCCGCGAGTGCCTAGACGTGCTTGGCGGAAAGGTCAGGATGATTGATCCTGATAACGAGGAAGTTGCGGAAGTGAATTGGATTAAACTGAAACCAATGGAGGAGTGAAATGACAACAGACACAGAAAGATTAAATTGGCTGGAGGCTCATCAGGAAAGCCTCTACAGGGCAACACAAACAGTTATAGTGCCTTCAACTATGCCCGGCATACAGTATGAGCGTCAGGAAAAGTTTATGGGTTGGTCGGCTGGGTCAATTCATGCCGAACATGCAACCGTCCGAGAAGCTATTGATGCGGCGATGAAATCAGTGATAACGAACAAAGAAGCCCGTGCAAGTATGGAAAGCGAATGTGTGGGATCGGAAACAGAATACTTTGAAGCACGACCACAGATTGACTGCATGGATCGCCGTCGTGTGTTTGAGGCGGGATTTTATAGTGCGTGGGAGAAAGTACGGAGGGTGTGTGAATATGGAAAACCAAGAACAACAACCGAAGAGATTATCGGCGGATATGTGCAGCAACGTGACGGACACAACTCCTTGCTGTAACCACGAACCCATAGCTGTGCATATTTACGGGGTGTATGAAATCGCAGGGAAGCCACGCGATTTTCCGATGTACAGAGCGGCGCTATGCGGTTTATGCGGGGCTGAATTATGGGCGCGCATCAGGGATTCTGTGGTGGCGCAATATATGTACTACAAAATTATGCCGATGCCCAAGAAGCAAATTGAATTGAACCTGATGGAGGAGCTATGAGCAAGGCCGGTGATTTACACGATAAAATAATGCAATTGATCCAGGATGAGATAAAAGATGCCGGTACAACTTATGCAGATGTGTTTGGCGCGCTTGATGCAATCAAAGGATTTTTTGAAGTGGAATACGCGCGGCGATTAAACGCAACGTGGGAAGAAGAATCGGAGCGGAGGGAACAAGATGACAATGCTTGAAAAACTACGAATAGCCATTGTGCTATCAACCAAAGAACGCTTCGCAGCGGCAGATTTTTCTGTGATTCCGTCAGTCAGCGCCAGGTTAAGTTACATGGTAACGCGAGGCGAGCTCGTAGTATGCGATCAAGTGAAGCCGCAGGGCAAGAAGCCGTATAATGTGTACCGTGTAGCCGACAAAATCGAAATGCCAAAAGTGGAAAATCTCAAACTGCTTGGGCCCATTCTTGAGGGACAACAAAGACGCACTGTCAGATGGCACGAAGCGACGAATACCTGGTGCGAACGCACTGAGCCAAATAGAGAGCCGATGCTGGCGTGCCCGTCCATGATTGAATTGCTTCAGTTACTCAACCAGAAGAAAGGAGTCAGACATGAGCATAGAAAGTAGACCCGCCGTGTATTTTGAAATGATGTTTGCAGAAGAGATTGTCAACTATGCCGAATCATACGCGGAAACAATGTTAGAAAAAGCAATGTTGCAGTGCATGAAAATACTTATCGAGGAGATTGAAAATGAGCACAAAGGGATTGAAGGCTAGGGCAACCAAAGCGGCATACAATGCGCGGCCTGACGTCATGGCAGATCGTGTTGAGCAGAACAAGGCTCGACGTATGGCCGAGCAGAAAGGGCTGGTGCACAAGGGCGACGGTAAGAATGTTAACCATAAAAAGATGCTTGTCAACGGAGGGAAAACTACACCAGGCAACCTGGAAGTGACTTCCGAGAAAGCGAACAAAGGCTGGCGCAAAAAGAGCCCTGAAGTGTACGGGAAGAACAGGTCTTGAAGCCAACCAAGGCGAACAAAACGGACAAGGCGACGGCGCGCGACACGGTAAGTACAAACAGCAGAACTGCGTTGTGGATTGTGAGCTACTTTGACCCTCAAGGGAGCGTTCTCGACCCTGCTGCGGGAAAAGACGCATTTTTTGGCAGGTTCAAAAACGCTGAGAAATACAGGTGCGAGATTCTGGATGGTTCTGATTTCTTTCAGTGGACGAAGAAGGTTGATTGGATAATCACAAACCCGCCGTACAGTATCTACGATCTTTTCCTGGAGCACGCGCTGGAAGTGGCGGATAACGTGGTGTTCTTTGTGCCGCTTATGAAAGCGTTCAAGAACAACCGAACACAGAGAATGGTGTCGGAGTACGGAGGGCTGAGAGAGATAGTCTACATGGGCACCGGGGCGCAGCACGGATTTGCTGTAGGATTCCCTGTCGGCTGCCTGCACTATCAAAGAGGGTACAAAGGGGACTGCGAGATAACCGAGTATTTTTGAGTTTGTGACATGTCACAATGGGAGGTGGAATGTTAAAGCTATGCGGCGTAGACCTGGAAACTCCGCAGGAAGAACCGTCTCACGGACTACAGCCGTGGAGGGCACGAAGCGGGGAAGCGACAATAAAAAGCGTCGCGGTGTGGATTTCAGACACGGAGTGTCAGGCAGTAAAGACGCCAAGCACAGAGGTGCTGCGAAAGTTCTTGCAGAAAGCAGCAGATCAGAAAACAACTCTTGTCGGGTGGAACCTGGTGTTCGACCTCTCATGGCTGCACGCTATTGGCTTGACCAAGGAAGTGAACGCGTGTATATGGATGGATGCGATGTTGCTCTTGAAGCGTGTTGACGGATGGAAGAACAGAGAACTGGGGGGAAAAGGATATGGGCTTAAAACGCAAGTTGCTGAACGATGGCCAGAACACGCAGACTACGGTCTCGGAGATACTGTTACCAAGGTACCGAGTACAGACGACGAGTGGCGTATACTTCTTGACTACAACCTGCTCGATGCCAAGTTTGCCTGCCTGCTTGCCAGAGAATACCTTGACAATCTATCTCCCGAGGAACAACGAGCTGCACGCCAAGAGGCTCAGGGAATTTCCCCGATCGCACTATCCGCAATAAACGGGATACACATAAATGTAAAGGCACTTGACGCTCTCGAGGCAGACATAGCTGTCCGTAGGGCGGCTGCAGAAGCAATTCTCGGCGAGGACGCTGAAGCAGTAGCTTCGCCTAAGAAGCTGGCAGACCTTCTCTTCAACAAGTGGGAGTTCGCTGTGGCGAACACTACGCCCAAAGGGGTGCCGTCTACGGACAAGGAGGCGTTGCTTACCATCGAGCTTGAGCATCCTCATGATGCACGGCTAGGGGCATTGATGGCACTGCGCAAAGTAAACGTGCAGCAGTCAAAGTTCGTCGATTCGGTAAGAGAGTCCATCGCATATCATGGCGAGAACGTCACTAGACCAAGCCCGATCATTTCAGGAACAGTAACTGGGCGCATGACCTATGGCTCGAATCAGGGCAAGGGGAAGGCTCAAATACAGACGGGGGTTGCTCTGCACCAGTGGGAGCGTGGCAAGGCCACTAGAAGCATCCTGGAAGCACCTGAAGGGTTTCTGCTGGCAGAGTTCGATGCGTCAGGGCAGGAAGCTCGCTTAATGGCTGATGCCTCTCAGGACGAGAACATGTTGAAGTTGTTTAATGAGGGCGGGGATATTCACGCATTTACGGGCGCGCAGATTGAGAATGTTGATTACGAATGGGTGAGAGCGGAGCACAGTACAAATGTAGATGCGAAACGCGTAAGGAATCTCGGAAAATTTTGTGCATTATCCTCCGCCTATCGCATAGGCATTGACACTCTGCGAGTGCGAGCACTAACTCAGTACGGTCTGAACTTGTCCGTGCCGGAAGCAACGCAAATAAGCGAGACGTATAAAAGGACTTATAAAGGAGTGGTTCGTTATTGGAAGGACGCTGTGAGAACAGCCGCAAGCGCAGGGTATGCCGAGTCAAAAGGACGTCGACGCATCGTGTTGAAGAACCTCAATCTGTATGAGCAGCAGCAGACAGCAATCAATTTCCCCATACAATCGACTGGAGGGGACATGAAGGAACTGGCGATCTGCGTGCTTCGGCTGGAGTTCAACGAGGATGTGATGTATGCGTGGGACCTGCATGACGCTCTGTTCCTGTATATCAAGGACGACTCACGCACGCTTGAGACAGTGAAGAGAATCAGAAACAGGTTGGACACCCTGCCTTACAAGCAGGCGTGGGGGTGGGAGCCGTCTGTTGCGTTGCCTTGGGACGCGCAGCTTGGCAGGTCATGGGGGTTATTGAAAGGAGTGAAATGATGAACCAAGAACAGGCAGGAGAAATGGCAAGTGTAGTTACGTTGATAGCGAAAATGAAGTCTGATCCTGTGATAATGCGTTACGAGAAGTTAAAGAGCTTCGCCGCTTCGGTCGGGCTAGGTATCGAAATCAGTAACGACGTGTTTGAAATTCGGCAGGGCGTGAAGGTGCTGTTCAGATGCGATTCAACCGAAGGGTTGAACGACTGGTTTCAGGAACATTACATGGCGGAGGTGTTATGAACGAGCACATAAAGATTGGAAAGTACATACTTTCTCGATTTGATGATGAGACGATTTGGGTTCAATTCGAGGATGGCGAAGGAGGACAGTTCTCTGAGGAGAAACTCGAAGAGACGATCTCTGCATTTTACAAGGAGAATTTTTGATGATTCTCTGCGCAAACTTCAAGTGCGGAAAACTCGCGACACGCCGTGTAAAGCTTGCCAACGGCACGGTTCAAAATAGATGTGAAACGTGTTACCAACGCAGGGTTGCTGCATCGAGAGCGAATAGGGGTGTGAAATGAAAACATTTGAATTAGACTTCAGCAACTGTTCTGGGAGGTGCGGACACCAGAAATTTTACTTTATGCTTTCGATACCAGACAATCGCGATTTGAACTTCAGAGATATAGACATCGGGGCTGCTAACTGCGGAAAGGCAAAATACTTGTGCCCAACAATAAAAAAGATTCCCAACACTTTAGAAGAAATTGAATCAGCAATACGGCACGCGCTTGGAGCGGGGAATGAGTAACCCGCCAGCATGGAGTTTCAGCTCCCTCAATTCGTTTCAAAACTGCCCCCTTCAGTACAAGCTGACGAGAGTCACAAAAGAAGTAAAAACGGTCGAATCGGAAGCCATGCGTTACGGCACCGAGTGCCACCTGTATCTTGAGAATCGCATGGCGAAGAAAGCCCCTCTGCCAGAACATCTTTTGTGGCTGGAGACTGCGATGGTGACTTTGGAGCGTAGCGGGGGACAGCCGTTCACCGAGCAGAAAATGTCAGTGACTAAAGGACTCGAAGTGTCTGGCTGGTTCGACAAGGATACTTGGTGTCGCGGGGTTGTTGACGTTGGTGTCAGGTACAAGGACAAGTCGGTTGTTCTGGATTACAAAGGATTGGCTCTAAACACGCCTATCCCTACGCCTGATGGGTGGTCAACTATGGGCGAGCTGAAGGGAGGTGCTAGGGTATTTGGCGGGGATGGGTCTGTATGTTACGTTACAACCAAATCTGAAATCCACCACCGCGACTGCTATGAGATGGTGTTCGACGATGGTGCGCGAATTGTGTGTGACGACGAGCATTTGTGGGTTACTAATGGTGAAGTAAAATCGACAAAAGAGATTGCGGAAACGCTTCTACGCTATGAGCAGAAGCACCACAAGGTGGAACTGCACCCAGGATTGTCACTCCCCGACGTCGAGCTGCCGGTACACCCATACGTACTCGGCGCGTGGCTTGGAGATGGGAAGCACTCTAGCGGTGAAATATGCAAGCCAGACCAAGAGCTATGGGACAACATAGTGTCCTGTGGTTACGAAATATCACACGACTACAGCGAGAGAGCGGGGCGTGGACACGCACCCACACGCACAGTGAAAGGACTTAGAACACAACTCCGGAAGGCCGGCCTGCTGAAAAACAAACACATTCCAGAGATATATCTTCGAGCCGGTCATGAGCAGAGGCTACAACTTTTGCAGGGGTTGATGGATACTGACGGATCAGGAAATAAAGTACGGAAACAGGCAGTATTCACCACATGTGATAAGCGATTGTCCGACTCCGTTGTGGAACTCCTTTTGACACTAGGGCAGCGACCATTGCAGTGCAGCACTACTCAGAGAGGGTTTGGGCTGGTTGTCACTGCGTGGCCTGTACATTTTCGGCCTACGTGGGGACTCATCCCGTTCAGGATGTCGCGCAAGCAAGCCAAGATAGCTGGTGTCGGAGCAGGGAATTCGTGGCGAAGGGTAGTCGTCGAGTGCAACAAAGTGCCATCGGTTCCTACGCAGTGTATAGCTGTAGATTCTTGCGACGCCACGTATTTATGTGGTGACAGAATGGTTGTGACACACAACACCGGCAAGCGAAAATTCGACTCCGACCAGCTCATGCTGTTCGCCGGGTTTGAGTTCACATACCGGCCAGAAGTGCAGGAAGTTCGTACCGGATACGTGTGGCTCAAGGACAAGAAAATCGACTCCGAAACGTTCACGAGAGACGACATCCCGCGTATCTGGAGACACTTCATACCGAAGGTTGAGCGGCTGGAGAAGGCGTACGAGAAAGACGAGTGGCCGGCGAAAAGTAGCGGACTCTGTGGCTGGTGTAGTGCCACGAAGGCTCAATGTAAACATGCGAAGAGGTGAGATATGGCAACTGAAGAAGCGAAAGTTAAAGTCGCAGTTAAGGAAGTGCTGAAAGCACATGGAGCATACTGGCACTGCCCTGTACAAAACGGAATGGGTGCACCGTCACTGGATTTCATCTGTTGCTTCAAGGGCAAGTACTTCGCAGCAGAGACGAAGGCGCCCGGCAAGAAGCCTACAGCGCGTCAGGGAATAACAATTTCCGAGATCGAAAAGGCGGGGGGCAAGGTGTTCGTCATTGACGGAGATACGTCTGCTTTGCAGGCATGGTTAGAGGAGGTGTGAAATGGAAAAAGAGATGCTGCAAGATACACTCGGTGAACGGTTTGAGGTCGTTCACGCGCGCTCCTACCCGACAAAAAGCGCTACGATACTAGAGTGTTGTGTATGTGAGTGTGGAAGATGTGCGAACGCTGCGATGTTTGTCAAGTCGGTAGTAAAGGGGTCCAGTGCGTATAGAGACATGGGAGTATTTGTAAAAAGGTGGTTTGCCCAAAATGATCCAGGGGTTTGAAATGCGACAGTTGACACCGAATGAAGTCTGGAGAACATCACTCCCGTATGTTGATCCGAAAGGAGTCCCTGGGGCGATATATTTAACCAGCAAGGACAAAAACGAAATGTGTGTTTACTGCAAGAACGAGGAGACGGATGTGGTAAAAGACCCTGTGGAGCTGAGTCGCTTCAAGTCATTTTATGGTGGCCGAAAGTTCAGAGTCTGTTACTGCGCTTGCTGTGATGCGGTGTTCAGCTTCGCCTACCCAAATGAATAAAGCACTCATCATCCCGGACAAAAAGAAAATCCTGCTCAGGGACAGTCACCCATCACGACTCACGACGGTGATTCCGACGGCGAAGCAGATACTGTACAAGGGCGTAGACCTGGTCGTGGTGCCTCACGAACTTGATGAGGTGAAGGTTCTTAATAACATGGGCTACGACATTCCGTCGCCGGTGAGCCATTACTACAACTGGTCAGGTAGGTACACGCCGTTCCATGCGCAGCAGGTGACAGTTGATAGGCTGACACTCAACCCGAGGATGTTTGTTTTGTCAGAAATTGGGTGTGTGGATTCGGAAACGGAATACTTGTCCCCTACTGGATGGCAAAAGATTTCGAGTTACTCTGGAGGGGCGGTAATGCAGTATTGGCCTGAAACAGGGAAGGCTGACTTTGTGGATACCCCGGAGTATGTAAAGTTGCCCTGCACAGAAATGATAAAAATCAAAACCAAGTATGGAATTGACCAGCTCCTATCGCCAGAACACCGGATGCTGCTAGAGGACGCACAGGGTCAAGGCAAGCGCGAGGTGATCCAAGCCGCAGACCTCTTGCTCAGGCAGGGGGAGTGGCATTCGAGGACGTACAAAAAGAGTCGCAAGAAGATCGGGTTTTCCAAGTGCGGTATACCAGTGACATTTTCTGGGCCCGGAGGGGTTGGACTCGCGCTTACGAACGAGGAGCTACGTGTACAGATAGCTGTTGTTGCCGACGGACATTTTCCACCTAATGGTACAAGTCGAGTTGTGATTCGCCTGAAAAAACAACGCAAAAAGGATCGTCTTCGTCAGCTTTTGACGTGCGCTAACATCGAATGGAAAGAGACCAGTAACGATACAGCGGCAGCAACAGGATTCACAGCGTTTAGTTTCTACGCGCCGCTCAAGAAAAAAGAGTTCGGCACCTGGGCTTGGGATATGACAGTTCCCCAACTTCGAGTGGTCTGTGACGAAGTCATGCACTGGGATGGCAGCATCAGCGACTCAAAGCCAACCGAGCGGTTTTCTACCACAGCAAAGTCCTCCGCAGATTTTGTGCAATACGCATTCTCTAGTACAGGCCGTACTGCCAGGATTATTACATCTGACAGAACCTCAGAAGGGAAGCCTGTTGAGCACACAGTGCTAGTGCGCAATAACGGGCGCTCGTTGTTTTTGTCAGGGTCGTTAAAAACTGGCGAGGACACCACTCCGATTACTGTCGAACCTTCGACCGACGGATTCAAATACTGTTTCATGGTGCCTTCTACGTTTCTTGTCCTTCGTCGCAATGGGTGTGTGTTCTGTACCGGAAACACCGGCAAAAGTTTGAGCGCTCTCTGGGCATACGACTACCTGCGCAGTCAAGGAAAGGCAACCAAGCTGTTGATTATTTCCCCTCTGTCCACACTTGAGCGTGTCTGGGCTGACGAGATATTCAATCATTTCCCCCACCTTCAGGCTGTCGTCCTGTACGGCTCGGCAGCGCGGCGCGTAGCGCAGCTCGAGTACCCTGCGGATGTGTACATCATCAACCACGACGGGCTGAAAGTGCCGGAAATAAAGAATGCGCTCTACGCGCGCAAGGACATCAACGCGATAATCATCGACGAACTGGCATCGTTCAGGAATGCGAGCACGGATCGCTGGAAGGCTCTCAAGCACCTCATAGAAGGCCGTGAATATGTCTGGGGTATGACAGGCACCCCGATACCTAACCGGCCTACAGACGCGTGGGCACAGTGCCGGCTGATCGCTCCTCACAAGGTGTCTACATACTTCGGTCGCTTTCGCGAGATGGTGGAGAGGAAAGTATCTCAGTTTAAGTGGGTGCCCCGCGAGAACGCGCTGGAGATTGTGCAGGAAGCAATGCAGCCGTCGGTGTTGTTCAGGAGGGACGAGTGCGTCGATCTGCCCCCCACGATGTACGAACACCGCTATGTCGAAATGTCACCGGAGCAGAAGAAGGCATACAAGCAAATGGTGAATCAGCTTGTTGTCGAAGCTGCTGAAGGAAAGATCGTCGCTGTAAACGAGGCTGTCAAGGCGGCAAAACTAGCTCAGATTTCGCTCGGATGCTGCTATGGACAGAACGGTGAAGTAATTCACCTTGAATGTAAAGACCGCATTGAAGTCCTCAAAGAAGTCGTAGAAGAGTCTGCAGGTAAAGTCATCGTCTTTGTACCCCTTTTAGGCGGTCTCGAGATGGTTGCAAAAGAACTAAGTAAAGACTGGCAGACAGCCGTCGTCCACGGCGGAGTTGGTAAAGCTGAACGAGATCAGATATTTGGCGAGTTTCAAAGTAAAGGAGGTTTACACGTAATCGTTGCGCACCCCAAGTGCATGTCGCACGGATTAACCCTCGTAGAGGCGAACACGATTGTGTGGTTCATCCCTACGAACAATCACGAGGATTATATACAAGCAAACGGACGCATCGTTCGGCCTGGGCAGAAGAGGAACACCCTGATTTTTCATCTCGAAGGGTCAGAAATAGAAAGGAGGATGTATAAGAGACTGCAAGCGAGGTCATCAATGCAAGGTTTACTTCTTGACTTGATAAAGAAATCAATGTAAAGTGGCAGTTCTTAGAGAGGAGGTGTAAAGTGGGAAAGTACGACACTGAAAGAGAGCGCATATATCGAGAAGTCCATGATGACAAGTCCCGATTGCTGGAGGCGGCAGAAGCGGATATTGAAGTGCTCAAACAAGAGAACGCGAGGTTGAAAGCAGCCGTGGCCGAGCTGCAATCCGAAGCCCAGACTGAAGACGATACAAAATACGTAAATGAAAGGCACAAGGGCTTTGCAAAAGACTTGCTCCGTCTATGCCACACTTACGCGCTTATGCTTGAGGATCGAGAGGATGGCATATGCTTGAGCGAGATGACTGCTCGACACGAAGGCGCTGTATATGTAACTTACTATGTAGATTACTCTGACGGATCAGGGTGTGTTATGCTTGAATTAAGAAAGGAGGTGTAACGTGTTTGGATCGTACTTAGACGAAAGCGAGATAGATCAGCTTACGAATCTGTTCAAGCATAGTATGAGAGACTCGCTGGGATGTTGGAAGGCCAACTAGGTTGGAAGGGGTGTCCGCGTCGCTTGCTTGTGACGGGAATGTTCATTCTGCATTAGTAGCGGCATTTGACGAAGTAAAGCTAGCGATTGAATCCAAGAGAGGAGGTGTAAAGTGAATGCAGAAGAGATGGCTGCAAAGTATATCGCGCTGCGCGATATACATGAGAAGTACAAGAAGGAGTTCGATGCAAAGCTTGGCAAAATAAACTCGGCGATGGAGAATATCGAAACTGAGGCAATGACGTTTTTGAATCAGACTGGTCAGGAATCGGCCAAGACCGAGTCAGGCACGTTTTTCAAGAAGACAACCACGTCGGCGAAGGTTGCTGACCGGGACGTATTCATGCACTTCGTAATGGAAAATGAGGCAATCAACTTCCTCGAGAACAGAGTGAATAAAACGGCGGTTGAAGAGTACATCGCTGAGCACGGGTCACTCCCTCCGGGAGTTGATGTTACTCGGATGACGACGATTGGATTCAATAGGCCAAAGGCCAGATAAGGAGAAGTAAAATGAAAATCAAATGCGGCTGCAAAAACGACGGTCGCGACAACTCTCAAGGCGCTGAATTCCAAAATGCTACTTATGGCAATGGAGTTCGTATCGCTACACAGAAACTTACTGTGCAAGGTCGCGCACCGGAATACCGCTGTACTGTATGCGGGGCGTCCCACGGCGCTGATGTCGCAATCAAATAATCTCAACAACAAGGAGAAGTAAACATGAACACCAATGTAATTCCGTTTGACCAAATGAGCAATCTGCCAGAGCACTTTGCTGGAGCAGCGAACCTGTCTCTGAACGACCAGGCAGAAGAATTCGCCTCAATCAAATTTCCCGTCATCTCTACCAAAGGCGGTCGCTTCCATGTGAAGCGTGATGGCGAGAAGATGCTGATCCTGCGTCCCAAAAACAAGCCGTACGATCCTGACGAGCCAGCAACGTACATCGAAGTGGTGATTTTGAATTTGCAGAAAGCCAAGACGTTCTACGAAGAGGGCTACACCGAAGGCTCCGAAGACAAGCCGACTTGTTTCTCCAATGATGGCGTCACCCCCGACGCCTCCGCTGAAGAAAAGCAGTGCAGTACCTGTGCGCTGTGCGCCAAGAATGCTTGGGGCTCTGGGACCAATGAGAAAGGTGAAGCAACCAAGGGCAAGGCATGTTCTGATGTGCAGCGGCTTGCGGTGGCAACACCGGGGAACCTTGACGATCCGATGATGTTTCGTGTACCGCCAGCATCGCTGAAGAATCTGGCAGAGATGTCGAAGGTACTGTCCAAGAGGAACGCCCCGCTCAACGGAGTAGTCACCCGCATTTCATTCGACACCGACGTTACTGGGGTAATTACCTTTAAGCCATCGGGATTTCTCGATGCTGACACGTTTGAAAAGGCGCTGGCGAAGATGACCGACGATCTGGTGCTGGCCATCGTGGGCAAGAAAAATCGTGGTCTCGAGAACGCGCCGGTAAAGCCGGTAGAAGCCAAGCCAGCGAAGCCTGCTGTCGATCCTGAAGAAGCGGCGAAGAAAGACAAGGCCGAAGCGAAGGCCAAGAAGCTTGCCGCAGCCAAGGCAGCACTTGCAGCAGCCGAAGCGGACGATGGTGATGATGACGACGAAGCCCCTGTTCCGAAATCCGCACCTGTGAAAGCAGCGAAGGCACCGAAGACAGCGGTGGCGACAGCATCAAGTCTCGATGACGAACTTGCGGCGTTGCTCAGGTAATTAACCGATGCCCCTGAAGGGGCATCTTTTTGGAGAACCAAATGAACATCAAGAAAACTTTGAAGAAAGCAGATATTCAGATCAAGGAATTCGCTGTGCTGTGCGGCGTATCCAGGATGTCTGTGCATCTGTGGTGCGATGGTCGGCCTATAAATCCTCTTCGTCTCCCAAGGGTAGAGAAGCTGTTGGCTGCTATCGAGTCTGCTGTGGCTGCGAAAGACTTTCCAATATCCCGTCCGAACATCAGAGGAGTTGATCCGAAATTCGTCGATGAAAAGATAAAGTCCACTGTGCTCAAGCACTTAAGGCCGCTAACAGAATCTCGTTGAAACAACGCCCCGTACAGCGCATAATTGTAAGTCCAAAAAGGGAGGAGACCCAGTGGACACAGCAGAATTCCTCCGGCTCGTATGGCCGGACGGCAGTAATTTCTTCGTCGCCGAACTGACGAAGACAGGTATGAGGCACTATTCGGTGCGCGATGCGGAACATGCAGCGAAGAAAATATCTAAACTCAATTCCAGACCATCAAACATTTACTACGCAATGGCGTCGTTCAAAGCCTCGCAGTATATCGACGCAAAAGGCAATCCTCGCCAACGCACGCAGGAGAATGTCGCACAACTCAAATGCTTCTGGGTTGATCTCGATTGTAAAGGAAAGAGAACTGATTATGCAACCCAACACGACGCCATTAGTGACATCATCCGGCTGTGCGATACCACCGGACACCCTCCCCCCACCGCTGTGGTTAATTCTGGCTATGGCATCCATGCCTATTGGGTACTGGACAGCGCAATTGGCGCCGACGAATGGAGGACAGTTGCCCGCCGTTGGCGAGCTACCCTCGATGCGCACGACGTAAAACACGACGCATCGTGCACCACCGACTCAGCGCGGATACTCCGTCCAATAGGTACGATGAACCGGAAGGACAGTCAGGACGACAAGGAAGTGAAGCTAATCGGCACAACTCACCCCATTATCTCACTGAAAACCTTCACGGAACACCTTTCTGGCAGTCTAACGCCTGATTTACCCTCGATCAATTCGCAATTTGCCGGGGCTGATCTCAGCCTCAACGATGCTGCCAGTAAGAGCGTGGAGTACGCCGAGTCCTCGATTCGTGAAATTGTAAAGGAGTGCGGCCTGCTGCGCGCGGTCGGGAGTGTCGGCGGCAACGTATCGGAGCCGCTGTGGCACAAGACACTCGGCGTGGTTCGCTACACGACTGAAGGCGACAAGGCCATTCACATATTCTCCAGGGGGCACCCTGATTACACGCTGGAAGATACTGAAGCCAAGTCAGCCGCATGGAACGCGGACGGTCCACCATCATGCGAAGTATTGCGCCGTGAGTCCACGCTGGAAATGCCAGAGCACTGCCGGAGCTGCAAGCACTTCGGGTCGATCAAAGGTCCAGTCTCTCTGGGATACACAAAAACTATTCTGGTTGAGAGATCACAAGTAACGTCGGTAGTCGGCACAGAAGAAAAGCTGGTTGAAGTAGCCTTGTTGCCCCCGTCGATGGGCAACAAATTCAAGTGGGACAATGGCAAGTTGTGGCGCTGTGTGCTGGACAAAGAAGAAAGCAAGGGGAAAGATGCTGGCGTGTTCGAGTGGATAGCGTTCTGCGATTTTCTGTTTTATCCATCGAGCTACTACACTGACGCAGCGACGAAACAACAAGTGGTCTGGACGCTCCGCGAGCGCGAAGGCCGGTACAAAGAGTTTGAAATATCGGGCGGTGCCATAGGTGCAGGCGGAATGACGCTAATGCGCGAACTTGGTGAGCAAGGCGTAACAGCGATAGTTGGGGGGAAGAATCACATGGAAGCATACATCGCCCACTGGGGCAACGAACTGAAGAAGAGTAAGCTGGCTATTGCGACATACCCGCATTTCGGATGGCACAAAGATTCATTTCTGCTGGGCGAGATGCTGTTCAAGCCGGATGGTACAGAAGAGCGCGTGCGTATCGGAGGGGATGCCGCAGCAATGGTCAAGTACCTGACTCCGACAGGCAGCGCGGATCGCTGGACAGCCCTCATAGACGCCGCGTACAACCACAAAGGCATGGAGCAGTACCAGTTCATCCTCGGAGCGGGGTTTGGGTCAGTCCTGATGCCATTCATGGGGGTTGCCGGCGGGCTGACGCTGAGCGCCATTTCGTACACTACCGGGCAGGGTAAAACCACGGCGATGCGCAACGCATTCAGCATCTACGGCTGCCCTGATGAAAACACCCCTGTGACATTGTCACGATCCAGTGTGACGCACAAAGGCATTTTTGCCGTCGCGGGTCTACTGCATAACCTGCCTGTGCTGGTGGACGAGATGACGAACATCGACGGCAAGGAACTGTCGGACATTGTGTATACATGGAGCCAAGGGCAGCCGCGTATACGGCTCACAAGCACTGGAGAACTGGCCCCGGTAGGGTTCGGGTGGTCAGGGCTGCTGCTCAGCTCATCCAACAAGCCCATGACCTCTATTATCGCCAGCTCAAAGCCAGGGGCAGATGCTGAACTGGCACGACTCATAGAATTC
>Ga0209641_10001597_pt1 | contig 20025 bp, 22 predicted proteins | sample RifCSP16_1_FD_184022 | JGI IMG/M metagenome (GOLD analysis project Ga0209641, IMG submission 184022) | Soil microbial communities from Rifle, Colorado - Rifle CSP2_sed 16_1 (SPAdes) (version 2) | ecosystem: Environmental > Terrestrial > Deep subsurface > Rock core/Sediment | place: Rifle... | reverse complement strand
CCAACTGGGTGACCGCCGGACCTGGTGGAGTATCGCGAGCTCTGTACGGTTCGCGCCATTCCCACTGGTATCAGAACTACGGGGCGGTCACCTATGGCGACCTGTTCACCAAGATGCGCACGGGGTTCGACGAAATTGATTTCGAATCGCCCGTCGACTACTCGATGCTCAAGGACGGCGCGACGCGGTTTGGGATTTACTGCACGCAGGCGGACGCTCGTCTGGCCGCCGATGCTTGCCGACTCCAAAACGAAAATATCGGGACCGACCTCGCCTACTATGACGGGAAAGCGATGATCCGCGGCGTTCAGATCACCGGCGTCCCCAAGCTGAACGCGATCGACGCCGCGCTGGTGACCGCCAATCATCCATTCATGGTGATTGACTGGTCGCAACTCCGTCCGTTTTGTCTTGAGGGGATTGCACCCTACGAGACCACGGAAACGGGCGGGGCGAATCAGCCGATGACGGTGACCCGGGCGAAGTATCTGACCTGGAATATTCGGGCGTGGAACATGAAGACGATGGCGTTGTTCACCCAGAACACGACCACGGGCCGTAAGGACGGCGGAATCTAAGAAAAGACCCACCGTTTTTGACGGTGTTTTTGGAGAAATACGATGGCTTACGGAGTACAACCGGCCCTTAGTGGCGGTGGCCTGCTTGGCGCGGGCCGTCACTACATGAGCAAACTTTGGGATGGGTATGACCCGGTTGCGATTGCTCGCACTGGGGGAATCGCTTTCGATGATGAATTTTTGAACATGGGGTCAATCATTCAGAACGTCACCAGCACGGACCTCTCCGGCTACGGTGCGTTCACGTCGAACAACTCGACGACGCTGGCCACGGCTGTGACGGGCGCGAACATTCAGGGCGGGGGGTTGCTTTTGCAGACCTCGGCTGATGACAACGCCGAAGCGGTGCTGGTTGGCGGTGGAGGCACGAGCTTCCCCTGGCATTTCGTCATCGCCGACGAGAATGACACGTGGCCGTACACGCATGTCGCTCGACTGCGCTTTGAAACGCGCTTTCGGGTGAGCAGCGTTGCGAACAACGACATCGCCTTCGCGTTCGGCTTCACCGGCGTGGCGCCGCAAACGGGATTTTTGGCGGCGGATAGCAGCGCTTTGCTCTCCACGATGGACTTCGTGGGTTTTCGCACGCTCCAAGCGTCGGCTGCGACGTTGCAGTTCACTTACCTAGAGAACGGATCCACTGTGCAGAACCTTTTCACGGTAGGGACGATCGTGGCCAACACCTGGTATAAGTGCGGGTTGGATTACGACCCGCTGGCCGATCCTGCCGAGCGAATCTCCATTTGGTTCGATTCCGGCACTGGTGAAGTACGCCAGAACACGTTTGTCACCGCGGCCCAAATGGCTGCGAGCACGTTCCCGTTCAGCAATGACGCCACCACGCGGCCGTTGGCCGTGTGCTTCGCGGCCAAGAATGGTTCGGCGGTTACCGGTGGGGCGCAGTTTATCGCCAGTCATGTTCGCATTGCGATGGATCCGCTGATCGCGGCCGACAAGGAAGCGATCGGCTAATGGGAGTTTCTTAGGGAGTTTTGAATGCGCGGCTACGTTGACACATGCCTGCGGAACATCACGGGGTTTCAGGGAACATTCAGCCCCCAGATGGAATCCTTCTGGCGTCAGGTGGAGCTGCTCTACCAGCATTGCAATGCGGTGAACGGGGTTCCCGTTGATCACATTCCGCTGTGGTGGGCGCGATGCCTGGACCTGAAAGTTCCATTGGAAGCCCCGGCGGTGATGACGCAGGCGACTACGCAGGCGCGCATGCCGGCGGTGCCGGCAAGGCCGGTATATGACCCATTGGCGGAAGTCTGCCGGCCTGGATGAGTAACCGATGGCAGTCGCGGGCCTGGGTTTACAGTTGACCGACTATCAGCTCGCGGCGAGCGCGGAGATCAACGCCTCGTGGACCGCGTATGCTGATCTGGACACTGCTGAACAAGCGGAAATCGACCGGCTGGTGTTGCGTGCGGAACGCACACTCTGGCTTCATCCGCCGGTCGATCCTCCGCATGTTTGGTCGTGCCTGCGGGATCCGGGCCTGTTGGATCTCTGGTCCGACGTGGCCGTCGATGCTGCCGTGACCGTGACGCAGACTTCCGGCACGCTGACGGCCGCGGGCGGCACACCCTTCTATGAGACGATGGTGGGTAAGGTGATCGCCGTGACCACAGAGGGCAATCGCACCATCAGCGGATACACCAGCAGCACGGTGGTTACGGTGACGCCCGCGACGGCGTTTGCGACTCCGAGAACCTTCTCCATTGCTTCGGATGGCGTCTTCCGGCTTCCGACGGATTTTGAGTCTCCGGAGAGTTCGACCATTCCGTTCGTGACCGAGAACTGGATCGACGATGTCCAGCTTATCAACGAGAAGTATCTCACCCGGATGCGGGCGGCGGACACTTCGCTGAGCTATCCCCGCTATGCTTCCATCCGCTGGGTGACCAGTGATGGCACTGCGGAGCAGCAGCAGGAATTGGTGACTTACCCGGAGCCCAACAAATACTACCAGGTGTCGCTTCCGTACATGGCGCAGCCCCAGGGAATGACCACGGCGAATCCGTATCCCCGGGGCGGACCCGAAATGGCCGACTTGTTGCTTTCAGCGGTCTTGGCCATTTGCGAGGAGGCCAAGAGCGGCCGCAGGGGCGAGCACTGGGGGGAGTTCAGGGATAAGTGCCGCGTAGCGGTCGCTCGCGACAAGGCCCGGCATCACAACTTCATCGCGGGCTATATGCGGCCCGACGGTGCGCGGCAGACAGGCCGATTATTGCGCGTTCGCGATTTGGTGGGCGAGGCGAGTTACCCGTAGGATTTGCCAGTAGGAGTACCCAATGGCAGCAGGACCAGCGAAGATTTTGCATCCCGACGATCTCGGAATGGGACCGTATCAGTATCAGCTTCTGAAATCCCAGAGCATCGCCCAAACAGCGATTACCGCGGCGAAGCTGTCTCAGAATCTGGAAGACGTCAGCTTTGACGAAGACACGGTCGAGTTCCTGGACGTCGGTCGGCTTTCGATGATTCGGTGCCAGGTCTGGGGCGTGGCCGCTGATACCAACGGACCGGTGATCAACCTCTACGGATGGCCTGCGAGCGGACCCGGCCAGCGTCTTGCGGTGATGACTTTGGCCTACGGGCCTTTCGTGAGCGAGGACGCGGCGAACGCAGCGCCCGGTTGGCACGCCGGCGCAAACGCCCACGCCAGCATCAAAAAAGCGTTTGATAGAAACACCGACTATCGCGGGTGTGACACCTATACGATGACGACCGAGTTCGGGGCGGAAAACATCATCGAGACGGGCTCACTCTATTACCAGGCGTACCGTCCGGTGATTTCTCCGCGGCTGTTGACGGATGCAATCCCGATCGCCGACTTCCCGTCCTACTTCACGGTGGACCTCAGTCGATCGAACTACAGGTATTTCGGCGTGCTGGTGACGACGCTTTCGGGTACGACCCTTGGAGCGATTTTTCAGCCGGTCGCGTATCGCAATCGGCTTGGTTGGTAAGTTGACCGTTAAGTGAACTGCCCTTTGGGCGCGACTTTGGAGATAAGCAATGTCGATGGGACACAATGAGTTTGAGAAGTTGGAGTTGCTGAACGATCAGTCGGCCGCCGGAGTCAACCTCGACCTCGGTAATGTCGATCTCGCAGTGCGGTCGATCTCGGCAAGTCTGGGTTTGGGCGTCGAATCTCCGCCGGCTTACACGCAGACGTTTAGTACCGCCGACCGCACGATCGCCAATGCGACGGTGGGTGCGGACCTCGGCGCGTTCACTGATCCGCCGTCGGCCGCTGAAATGGCCGCGCTGCGCACTTTTGTGAATGCCTTGAAAGCTGACGGTGCTGACTTGCGCCAAGGCCTCACCGCCGTGATCGACGATTTGCAAGCCGCGAAGATCGTCTCTTAGTTCGGAGTTCTCCGTGTGCAGCAGATTCACGAACAGATCGAGCTGGTTGCACCGGTCGGCGGGCTGCACCGCGCCGCTGGATATCAGCACAAAGCACCCTATTACTTTGAAAACGGACTGAACGTCCGCGCTTACGACGTGATCGAAGGCCGCGGGCGCATCGGCTCGCGGCCCGGTCTGGTCAAGCCCTACGCCCAGAACGTGAGCGTGGATGGGGTAGTGACCGAAGAGTACACGCTCTCTCCAATCTTGCTCACTAAGGGCGTGCGCATCGAAGGTCACAGCTCGACGGATGACGCCAACTGGTATGGATCTTTTGGAACCCTCAAGGTCGGTAATGATTCCGGGGCGCTTAATCCTCTTCGCTCCTTGCTGCATTTTGATTTGAGCGGCATTCCTGGGACTACGGCAGTTATCACTGCCGCGAGTTTGAATCTGTACTGTTTCAGCGCAACTGGAACAACGGCGGCCAAGCTCTACCGAATGACCCGATACAACTGGGGTGAAACAACGGCAACGTGGAACAAGTACGATGGATCGACCACTTGGACGACGGCTGGTGGCGACTTTACGACTTCCGGCGGCGTTGATTTTACCACCATCGCTCCTGGATGGCTGACTATTTCGGGTTCAGGTGTTATCGCCATGGCGCAGGAGGCGTATGGCAACCTCACCGATCACATCAAGCAGCTTCACATGCTGCTCAAGCTCGCGTCTGAGACTGCGACCATTGAGCAGAACTCTTACGGCGGACGAGAGTATCCGACTGTGGACCGGCGGGCGTATATGAGCGTCACCTATGAGGTCACCGTTTAATGGCCAGTCCAGTGCGCATGCTCGATGTGTGTAGGTCGCTGAATCTGCCTCAGACCAGCGAGTTTGAGGACGCGTTCAGCGTGGACGGCGCGCTAAGCACAAACTGGACCGCGGGCTCGTGGACCATTCAGGGCACGGCCAGCGCGGGCGCGCCGACGATCTCTTACGGTGGGGCACGCACCGGGGCCGTCGAGGTTCGCGACGCCTACGTTGACGCTACGGCCATTGCCAACGGCGCGATCGCGGACACTGTGGCCCGCGAAGTGAATGGGTTGGTCGGTGCTGGTGGTGCGATGCTGAACAACACCAATGTCTATCTGTTCATGGACATGAACGATACGACGCCGAATCCGACCACGGCCGCGATCAGCGTGAAAGCGGAAAAAGCCGCTGAGGGAACCAGGGCTCTTACGCTCTGGGTGGGGGCTTTAACTGGAAGTGGATCAGCTACGAAGAACCTTGGTGCTCCCGGGGTGATGGGCGACACCGGTCGGGTGCGTGTCAGCATCGACTCCGCGAAGACCATCCGCGTCTATTGGAGCAGTAGCAGCATTCCGGACATCACGTACACGCCGATGGGCTACACGGCGGCGGGCGGGCGCGTAGGCTTCGCGCTTCAGCAGGAAACCGCGGGAGTTGTTTGCTCACTCCATGATTTTCACTTTGTGTATACACTCGGCGCGGCGGCGGTGCCAGCTCGGACGCTGGTATCATCGGCGGGCGGCTTGCTCTACCGGGAAACCACGTTGCAGACGATGGTTCAGAAAGCGATTTCCCCGCTGAGTATCGAGAGTACTACGCGCATCTGGGCGCAGCCTCATCTTCAAGATTTGTACATCGCGGACTTTGTGAAGCGCATCGACGGCGCTGCGGGGGTTACCGGCACCGGCGGCGCGGATCGGTTCGACGATGCGGCCGTTGCCGACTGGACTTTGCACGGGATTGATCTCAGCGATGACCGCCTGGAAATCGACGACCCTGCGGACATCGGGACAGCATCGAACATTTCGGGGTTCTACGACATCACGGCAATTGTCGGGACTCCTGGGACGCATCTGACCCTTTCGCCGACTCCAGCGTCACGCACTAATCTTCGCTGGCGGGTGATCCGGGCGCCCAAGAAGTACTCGCTGCCCGCCGATGCGGTGACGGTGATCCCTATCGGCACCGTGGGTACCAGTCAGTTTCCGCATGGTTGCAGGTCTTTCCGGCTGTGGGCCGGTCGCATCGTCGCTTGTAATAACGACTTCATTCCGCACGGCTGGTGGATGTCGGCGGCCGGATACCCGCTGCTCTGGGATTATGGTGACTCGGGTACGGTCGGGGCGAACGGTCTGACTACGGACAATCCAAAGCTTACCCTGGGCGAAGCTGCGGCGACGACCGACACGCAGGCCGAGTTCGCCGGCACGATCGGCGAGCCGCTGGTGACGACCATTCCAATTCGAGACGACCTTCTGATCTTTGCGGGGGAGGGTGCGTTTTATTATCTCCGTGGCAATCCCCGCGCCGGTGGGGGGATGAACTACATCCCCGGCCCCAAGGGTGTTGGCCTAGTCGGGATCGGCGCATGGGTTTACACGCCTCAAGGTCGGCTCTTCGTGATGACGATGGATGGTCTCTACGAAGTGAAACTCGAAGGGATCATCCCGATTTCGCGGGATGTCATTCCCCGTGAGTTGCTGGCTCTCAGCCCCGATCGCTATGAGGTAGAGCTAGGGTATGACACCGAGCGCCGGGGCTTTGTGATCTCCTGCTACTCTGCGACGTTGCCGTATATTTGCTACTTTTACGATCTGCGGGCGGAAGGTTTCTTCCCCGAGACCCGTGACGCCGATCAGATTCCATCGGCGATGGTGTCGCATCGAATCGGGGACAGTGGCATTCAAGCCCTGCTCTTCGGCTGTCAAGATGGTTATATTCGCCAGTACAGCGACTACGTCGCAACTGACGATGGGGTGGCTTTTGAGAGCTATGTGGACTACGGTCCGATCCGCCTTGGCCAAGGCGAGACTGGGGACGGCATTCTCCACGAGATGCTCGACGTGCTGGACGTTGCGAGCGGTTCGGTCACCAACGCGATTCGGCGCGGACACAGTGCGCAAGAGGCCAACGCGGCGGAGGCTTGCTGCACGATGAGTTCCGGATCGGGACGCAACCGAACGAGATACCCACGAGTGCGAGCCGGGGTGGTCTACAACCGCACGTCGACGTCTGGTATTCGCTGGGCGCGTGAATCTTTGACCATCACTCGCGAGAAGGTCGGCAGATTGGTGGTGCCGTAGGCGGTGTGTTAGATGGGGCTTCTGACTCCTAATCCCACGGCGTATCCCTTTCGGTCGCAAGTTTTGGATCCCGAGTGTCGGCAGGCGTTCGAGAAAATTCGGCCTTATCTCGATGAGATTGACCAGCGGCTGGGCACCACTACTCCGGCGCTTCCCGTTGTAAGTTTTAAGACCATCAACTGTCCGGCGGGGACGGATCCCGTTGCGGACAGTTCCAACGACACGCTGAATCTGGCCAGTGCCAACGCAGGGTTGACGATCAGCGGGGATTTGACGACCGACACCGTGACCTTCACGGTCGTTCCCGGCGCAGGTGGGTTGGGCGACGTCGTCGGCCCGGCATCTTCGACGGATACGGCGATTGCGCTCTGGAATGGCACTACTGGAAAGCTACTCCAGGACAGCACGTTTCTGGTCAGCTCGACCCGCTTGTTGGTGCCCACCAATCGCCGTATAGACTTCCGGGATTCCAGTGCGCAGATCACTTCCCCGGCCACGGGCGAATTGGAGATCGAGGCGTTCACCGAGTTGGATTTGCAGTCCAACGCTCTGCTGGTCACGGATAGCGCCGCGAACGTAGTGTTGCGGGTCACGCGAATCGGCAGCGGGGTGAACAATCTTCTGATCGCCAACGCTGTCGCCGGCGCGCCCGCGACTATCCCGATCACGGCTCAGGGCGCGAGCGCGGATATCAACGTCAACGTGGTTACTAAGGGCACGGGGCATCTTCAAGAATCCGGCGTCAACGTGCTCACGACGGCCACTGGTCAGCCACTCGACGCTGAATTGACTGCGCTCGCTGGCCTGGTTTCCGCAGCCGACAAGTTGCCCTACTTCACGGGTTCGGGCACGGCGGCATTGGCCGATTTGAGCGCGTTCGTCAGGACGCTGCTGGACGATGCCGCTGCTTCTAACGCTCGTACGACCCTCGATGTTCCGTCTAACGCCGAAGCCATTCTCGACACGCTGATTGACGCCAAGGGCGACTTGATTGCTGGCGCGGCGGCGGACACACCCGCGCGCGTGCCTGTAGGAACGAACGGGCAGGTGTTGACGGCCGACTCAGCGGAAGCCACCGGCATCAAGTGGGCGACCGCGGCTAGTGGCGACGTGGGCGAGTTTCATCTGGTGTTTTTTTCTTTAGCGGACCCGGTGGCGATTACGTAGGAGATTCATAGATGGCTGTACTAAGTGATGCGGATCGAGTGGACGTGTGGACGGATTGGATGCGCCGAAATCAGGGTTCCGTTTCGATCACCAAGGCTGATTTGCGGGCGGCGGTCGATGCCGCTGACGCTTGGGCGGATAGCAACGCTGCTTCGTACAACAGTGCGATTCCGCTGCCCGCGAGGACGGCGCTGACGGCTCAACAAAAGGCGCGGATACTGAGCTTCGTCATTCAACGCCGGTTTGAGAGGAGTTAGTTATGGCTTCAGGAGATACGCTGGCTACGTTCACACCGCAGATGAATGAGCCGGTTACGAGCGGCTTTGCTACGCTGGACACGCGCAACGTTCACCCTGTCTTGGAATTCGATGCTTCAACTCAGGAGAGCGCCGTATTCAGTTCCACGATGCCGCGCGCTTACACCGCAGCGGCGTCGATCGACGTGATTGTCTGCTGGATTGCGGACACGGCGGTTACAGGGGCCGTGGTGTGGGGCATTTCGGTCGAGCGGATCGATACGGCCCTGGACATCGACGCCGATAGTTTCGCTACGGCAATCAACTCGGCATCAACGACGGTGCCCGGCACGTCTGGGTTTCCACTCTACACGACGATCACACTGACCAACGCCCAGGCGGACGCCATTGCCGCCGGGGAGATGTTCCGATTGAAGGTGGCACGTATTGTGGCCGACGCTGGTGACACGATGGCCGGTGATGCGCAACTGCGAGGAATAGAAATCAAGCAGTCCTAGCGATGGCGATCGACTACAGTGGGACATCGCAACACCACCTCACCTCATCGACGCCGGTGACGGCTGCGCCTTTGAGTTTGGCCTGTTGGTTTAACACCGATGACGCAGTGAATGATGGTTGTTTGGTGAGTGTTTCCGACTCTGCTACTGACGTGAATTCGTTTGAACTCGATTTGGCTGGAATTGGTGAGACTGCTGTTTCAGCGCAGATCCGGGCGACGACACCGGATAGAGCACTAAGCACTGCGGATTTTACAACGGGAACCTGGTATCACGCTTGTGCTGTGTTTGCTTCGCCGACTTCACGTGCGAGTTATCTTGATGGCGGCGGGAAAGGCACCAATGCAACTAACCTTACGCCATTGAGCATTGACAGGTTGGGATTGGCAGCCAGGTCAGGGTTATCTTCTTTATTGTCTTTTAATGGTCGTTTGGCCGAAGTTGGAATTTGGAACGTCGCTCTAACGGACGATGAAGTCGCCGCACTTGCAAGGGGATTTTCTCCGCTCTGCATTCAACCCCAAGCTCTCGTGTTCTATGCCCCATTGGTGCGAGAAGTTCAGGACGTGCGAGGTGGACGAACACTAACGCCTACCGGATCGCCGACGGTTGCCGGTCATTGTCGGATCATCTATCCGCACAAACGAATCTATCCGTGGGGTGCGGCACCGCCTAGGACGAAAACACGCCTTTATCTGTCCGCCGCCGCTGAGACCGTGCCCATTTCACCGACGCCGGATGCGGCTTGGGAGGACCAAACCATCCTCGCGAGGGTACTATGCGACATCACGAAACGGTCATTGACGATGACCGACGTGGCCTTTGCGGACGCCAATGCTGCGGATAGGGATGTTCTTTTCCGACAGCATATTTCGCCGCCTCTCGTTGCCGGACAGACGATCACCGGAGCACAGAGCATTAAGGCGCAATTCAGGGTCTCGGAGGTCGATCTAGGGAACAATCTTTTTTTCGCCTTGGGCATTCGCGTGATTGCGGGAGATGGCACAACCGTACAAAAGACCGTGCTGAGCGTAACGCGCGACGGCTTGGAAGCGGTTACGGCGCTTACCAATCGCCAGTTTACGGCGACATCTGCGGTGACAAATTATACGACCGTAGCCGGTGACCGCTTGGTCCTTGAAACGGGAATGGGGGGCGATCCGGGGGGTGGGAAGGACCATGATTCTACCATACGGTTTGGTGATGCTTCCGCCTCCGACCTGTCAGAGGACGATACCTCGACGACGGACAATAACCCCTGGGTAGAGTTAAATGATACGTTGAACTTTACGACGGAGGCGGCGGCGAAGAAGTACACCGGCGGGATGTACGCCCTGCGCGGCGAACGAGGATCGCATAGGAGAACGCTTGTAGCATGAATCTACTTCATCACATGAAGCGCGAGAAATCGGGTTTAGCCTTTTCCACCCTCGAACTCGCGGAGTATGAACAACGGCAAGGCCACAAGGTCTGCATTAAGGAACCATCGCAGGCCATGCCCATCTATGGAATCGAAAAAGACACCGACGTTCACCTCATTCATTCGCAGATCAGCCCCGACACCTACCACGACGGTAAGCCTAAGATCATGTGGATGCACGGTGAGCCGCTGTCCAGCGTTGGGAACGGCGTAAGTATGAAAGCCATCGTGGACCTCGCCCCACGGATGGACGCTTTCATTTGCATGCGCCAAGACGAACTCGCAGTGTGGAACTCGATCAAGAAAACGTGGCTCGTACCCAAGGGCGTCGATCTGGAAAAGTATCACCCTTTGCCGGGAATCACCGAGAAAATGTCCGGTGCACCCTCGGTGCTCTACTGCGAAAACTGGCGCGGGCAGCGCAATCCGCTCTACCTCTGCGTCGCCATGCAGATCGTGCATCAAAAGTATCCCAACGCCCGCTTACATTTGGTGAACTGCACGGACAAACGGATGAACGAGACCTTCAAGGCGTTGGTGGCAAATAACAAGTGGTGGACGTTCATACGCACGCTGAGCGGGGCGGTGGAGGACATCAACCTGCTGTACAATCGTTGTGACATGGTCGTCTCTGGCCTGTACCCGCTGTATGCTCGCGGGATCGAGGCGTTCGCGGCTGGCAAGGCGTTTATCGGTCCCGGATATCGGGAGTATGATTACCCGTACACCTGCGAACTCAGTCCGCAGTCGATCGCCGACGCGATCGTGAAGTGCTGGGAAAACTACGGCGACGTGAACTACCGAGAATGGGCGGAAAAACATCACGACGTAGCGGAAACCGTAAGGCAGTCGGTGAAAATCTATGAGCGCTACGTGGCCTGAGCCTTCAGAATGGCAATATACCGATGAGGGATATATTCAGTGCCCGGATTGCTTGGAAAGCATGAGCAGCGAATCATCGAACGATCCGAGAGGGCATTGTTCGGATTGCGAGTACATCCGTTTCATGCAGGCGAAGAATGAACGCCACGTTGAATGACATCTTTGCAGAATGCAAATCTTACGGCACGCTCCTGCCGGAGTACGTGCGGAAGCAAATCCATCGGGTGCCGCCGGCGACGGTCGTGGATCGCATAAGCTCGATTGTTTCGCGCTGCGCGGGGAAGCGGGTGCTCTCTCTCGGCTGCACGGGCCAATTACAGGGGGCCATCGACGCGGCAGCCCGGCGGTCCTACGGGATCGACTGCGACGCGCAGGAGCGGGAATGGTTTTTTCAGATGGACCTCGACGACTTCGAGGAGTTTCCGAAATTCGACGTGGACCTGATCGTGTGTGGCGAAGTGCTGGAACACCTGGCGAACCCCGGTCGGGTACTCAAAGCGCTGCGGGCGTACGATCGGCCCATGGTCATCACCGTGCCCAATGCTTTTTCGACGGCTGGGGCGCAGGCCATGCGCGGCGGCATCGAAAACGTGAACCGCGATCACGTCGCCTACTATTCATATTGGACGTTGCACGAACTGGTGACCCGCTACGGATTCGAGATCACCGAGTGGCATTGGTACAATGGCCGTCCGTTGTTTGCGGAAGGTTTGATTTTCTGGGTGAAGTAATGCTAGTCAAGAAATTATTCGTTCGACTGGAGCGTTTGCTGTCTCCCCGCGGGAAGTGGCCGGTTTCATGCCGGCGTTATGCCGCATGGCGCATCATCGACGGCCTCGCCTATCCCAAGCCGCATTGGGCTTCGGGGACCGGTGATGCCTTGGTCGAGGATGGTTGGCGAGATATCCATCGGCGCGCGGAGCGCGACCGCGATGAGTTTTTTGGTCTGGTGAAGTGACATGGCCCAACTGAAAAAGAACCAGATGAACCAGATCTTGTTCACGATGGTGGACAAGACCGACTTTGCCACGATCGAGTCGGCCCTGACCTCCAACTTCACCGCCGTAGCCAATCTCGTAAATCACGGCGGTTCAGCGGCGGCTTCTCTGGCGACGATCTCCAAAACCGTAAGCGTGGTGCGTTCGGGCATCTATCGGCTCACGATCAAGGCCGCGGAATGCAACCGCGATTACATGGCCCTCAAGATCACCCACGCCAGCGCCGCCGATCAACTGATGATTTTTCAACTGGTGGACAACGACGATTCGGACATTCGCTCGGCCCTGGCGTTGATCGAATCGGCGGCGAGTGACGCCATGAGCGCCGCTCAACAGGCCAACTCGCGGGTGCTGTTGGTTCAGTCACGGCTCTCGGATTTTGATTCTCGCGTGGCCAGCGACGTATCGGACATTTATTCGATGGTCACGGCTTTGTCCGGCGCGATCTCTGACGTGGAAAGTCAGCTCGATCTCGTACCGACGGGTATCACGGCCAGCGACATGAGCGACATCGTCTCGCGGGTCTGGTCCGCGAAATACACCGCTCATAGCGTGGCCTCGTCCTTCGGTTCATTACTGAGCGACATTTTCTCGCGTGCGGGCGGGGCAGTTACGGCCTCCGACATCTCCGATATCGCCAGTGCCGTGAAGGTCGCCCTGGCTTCGGACTTGTCGGATATCCTCAGCGCCGTGTCGAACCTTCAATCGCGCGTTCCGAAAGAGGTCGCCAGCAAGAGTCTGTTGTCCGACGTGCACAGCGATCTACGGTCTCAGATTGGTGGGATCACGGCGAGCGTGTCCGCTTCCGACGTCTCGGACATCGCCTCCGCCGTGTGGGCCGCGAAGTACACGGCACACAGCGCGGCTTCGAGCTTCGGTTCTCTGGTCAGTGACATCTATTCTCGTGTGCTGCTCAACCAGTCACGGATTTCAGATGTGCAGTCGATGCTTTCCGATCTGTTGAGCGATTTCCAGAGCCGCGTACCCAAGCGCGTCGCCACCGATTCGCAGCTTTCGGACGTTCACAGCGATTTACAGAGCCGCATCGCCGGTATTACAGCTACTTTGTCGGCATCCGATATGAGCGACCTTCGCAGCGCCATCCTGGTCGGCCCAACCGATGTTCAACTTAACGCATCCAGTCTGTCAGACTTGCGGAGCGCCATCGCCGCCGCTGAACTCGGCGCGTCCACGATGAGTGATCTTCGCAGCGCGATTACCGTCGGCCCGACAGACGTACAATTGAATGCATCTAGTCTGTCGGACATTCGGTCGGCCATTACTGCCGGAGCGCCTATTCAGGCTTCCGATATGTCAGACTTGAGAAGCGCGATTAACGCCGTTACTGCAACACTTTCTGCTTCGGACATGTCCGATCTCAGATCCGCGATCCTCGCTGGGCCGACGGACGTGCAACTCAACGCGTCTAGTTTGTCTGACATTCGTTCGGCGATCACTGCTGGATCACCGATTCAAGCGTCGGACATGAGTGACCTGAGAAGTGCCATCGCGGCGGGTGGCGCAATGGCTGCTTCCGATTTGAGCGATCTACGTTCCGCGATTCTTGTCGGCCCGACGGATGTTCAGTTGAATGCATCGAGCCTTTCTGATCTTCGCAGTGCCATCGCGGCGGCGGAACTTGGACCGTCCACGATGAGTGACATCCGTAGTGCCATCACCGTCGTGCAGGCTAAAACCGATCAGTTGGTTTTCACGGGGGCGAACCGCGTCGATGCCAACGTGGCGGCGGTCAATGACGCGACCGGCGGCGTCGCCAGGTTGGAACGCGCCACGCGAGCGATCACTACGTTCACGGTGGGCGCGGCTTCGACCACGACCAGCATCGTCAGTTCGGCGTGTGATCCCTCCGGGGCGGCGGCGGACCAGTTCAAGGGGCAGATCATGGCCTTCGACAAAGACACCACGACGGCGGCGCTGCGCGGACAGAAAACGGACATCACCGCGAGTACCAACGCCGCCACGCCGACGTTCACGGTTACGGCGCTGACCACGGCACCGGTGTCGGGCGATACCGGCACGATCGAATAACGATGGCCGCGATCACTCAATCCCGGCACGCGCTCTTCGGGCGTCGCTACGGCAGCTTTGCGGGCAAGCTCACTCTCACTTGGACCTCGAAGGGCGAGCCGCAGTTATTCACCGCCGCCAATTGGTCGGGTGTGACTTGGGTATTCCAGGCGACGCTCCGTGTCGCCACGACGGGAACTGCCTATGCAAGGGCATGGGACAGGACCAGCAGTGTCGTGGTAACGGGTTCCGAGATTTCCACGACGGCTACAGCTAAAACGCGGGTGCGTTCGGGCGCATTGACCGTGGGGGCTGGTACGGGCGAATTGGTCGATGCCCACGAATACGAATCGCAGTTTGCTGTTTCGGTCGGCGGCAGCGCGGAAACGTGGGGCGGGAGGCTGATCGGCTAGGGTTGGCTGGGGATGCCATGAGCACGCGGACCGACAGTTTCGATCGGGTTGTCTTGAGACGTTAGACTATTGTCGGTCAAAACGTGGAATGGACTGGCATAAAGGAACCATCATGTCTGAACTGACGAAAGAGGACATTCGCAATCTGTTGGTGCTGATCGCAAAGGCACAGATCACGGGCGCGGAAGCGACACCCGTGGCGGTGTTGCAACAGAAATTGGCTGCGATGGCGAACAAGCCGGTCGAACCAACGTCGGACGCGACTTAGGGCTTGTCGCTTCGCTTGAGGCGCAAAATTTCACGTCGATGAGATAACACCACGACGAATAACAGGATCGCCGCATCCTTCATGGTAAGGATGGTCAAGAGTACGACCATGCCGATCGGGAGAACCGACTGGTAGGACAATCCCGTAATAGCACCCGTGGCGACGTTAGCGGCCCCCTGTTGATCGGCGGTACTTATCGAACTCGGCTCCATACTTGGTGAACCCGCCGGGGTCGGGCGGGCATCGGTGTGTTTCGTCGTGGTGGCGCAACCCGCCACGCCGAGGATCAGTCCGGCGAGAAACCCCACGACAAGAGCGGTGCAGAGCAATTTCGTGAGGTCGGCATTCATCGTGGTCGCCATCCGGGCGGTTTCTTCGATCATCGTTTACGGAAGCGTGGGCGTCGAGACACCCAACCCCAAAACAAGGCCCGATAAGGCACCTTCCTAAATTCAATCATCGGACGTAGTTTCCCGTATAAAATACTAATACGAAACAAATTAGTAGTGGTTTAGTATTTCAATCATCGTGCTTGGGTTCTTCGTGATTGTTCTTTTGGATAAAGCTTGGCTGCGTACAGGATTGCGTTGATCTTCCTTGCGATTACGCCCGCCGGATAAGCGACTTCCTCTTCGTCGAATGCCTTCGCATCCATCCAGGGTGTTCGCTTCACTCGTTTAGCGTAACAGAAGCCCGCGTGAACCGCCTCATGACAAATGACTTCCATAGTGAGGTGCGTTTTAGCCAACCCGATCACGCAGAAGTAACGCGGGTCAGTGTAGGTCATTCGAGGCGACCAGCCATTATTCGCCCGATGACGTTCACTCCACCGAAACAAACCATTGACCGCGCCAACCGTATAACGGCCTAAGCCGGGCTTTTTCAACCCCCGGTGCCACCAGCGTTGCAGCTCCCTCTGATTCTTGAAAATCAACAGCTTTGCAAACAGGTGTCCCCGCGCAGTTGGTGATAAGTCCCACTCCGCCTCGATGCTTGGCCACCGCCTCGACCAGCAGCGAGGGAGAGATTTCACGGCTTGCCTGCCTTGTCGGGATGTTCGGGATGTGGTGGATGGTCGCCAGGACCGCGCCCGAAGGGCGGTCCATCGTCGTCCTCATCCGGTTCATCCGGCGGATCAACCGCCGGCGGCAGGACGATCACGACGGGGGGCGGAGCGATTGTTTGCCCCGGCGGGCCTTGGGGACCTTGTGGTCCGGGATCGCCAGATGGACCTGCATTCCCTGTAGGTCCCGCTTCCCCGTCACGGCCCGAAGGACCTCGGCAATCAAGCGCATCACAGAATCCGTCCTCGTTGGCGTCGTCCGCATCGGTGCATTCTCCATCGGCGTCCAAGTCCCAGCAATGGAGGCCGTCGGTCCCATCCTGGCCGTCAGCCACGTCGGGATCAAGCAAATCCTCGATAATCAGCCCGGCGCCCAACCAGCCCGGGCCTTGCCCGCAGCCGACGAGCCAACAGCAACACAAGCCTGCCGCCAAAAGTCGTTTCATCTGATTTCCTCCAAAATGTGTTCATGGGAGCCACCGTTTGCAATCACTGGTGGCAAAGTCTATCCTGATGCCATGCGAGGGCAAGTTTGTTTTTGTGAATCTCTCGGCTACCATGCTGGGAAAGGAGACTGACTCATGGCCATACCACAAATCATACCCGGCATTCTCGCGTGGCTCTGGCAAGCGGGGTTGACCCAAGATCAATGGGACAAGTATCAGGCGACCACCGAGGAACAAATTCGTGAAGGGCGCACGACGCGCGAGGCGCACACGCGCGCGCTCATGGCGCTGATCGAAAACAATCCCCACACCCAGCAGGCGCAGTTCATTCTCCAGAATCTCTATCAGACCATGCCGCAGGAAGTGGAGAAGTCTCGTCGGGAGTTTCTTGGCGACTACGACACGCGGATGGCCGGAGTGACCGGCCTGCTCGACGAGTACGGTACGCAGGCTTTGAAGGACGTGCGCACAACGTTCGGCGAAGCCAGGGGCGCGGCGATGAATCAGCTTGTTCAACAGGGTTTAACCGGCGGCGGCGTGGCATCATCGATCGGACAAGGCTTCGCGACCCGCGAAGCGGCGGCGATGGCGCGAGCGCGCGAGGAAGCCGCGTTGGTGAAAGCCAACCAACTTTACCAGATTGAGGCTGGGCGCGCGGGATACGATGCGGCGCTCCGAGGCGACGTCTACAACACCAAGATCGGACTCGGTCAGGGCCTCGCGGGCTTCGAGCAGGGTTGGGGCCAAACTGGCACGGAGGCCTTCGCGGATGCGGGCAATCGCACCATCGAGGAAATCTACGGCGTGCAGAACGTTCCGCCGGATACGCAGGGTCTGAACCAGTTGGCGGGCACAGTGTTCAGCAGGGGCAGGGCTTAGCAGGGGCTGACAATGGCACTTGTAACCCGCTACTTCGACGTTGGCCCGTTCGCAAGCAGCATCGGCGCCGGCATCATCGGCCAGATTCGGTACAACGCGATCAAGGAGGCGGAGCGAAAAGAACGAGAGCGTCGGCGGCGGCGGGCGTGGACGATGGGTCTCGGTGCCGCCGCTGGCGCTGGCGTGGGTTTGCTCGCTGCTCCGGCGCTGGGCGCGGCGGGGATCCTTCCGACCGTGCAGACGGGTTCGACGCTGGCCGGTGGCGTTGCTGCGCCGATCATGGCGACGACCGGCCTTGGCACTCTTGCGGCCGGGTTGGGCGGTGGGGCCATCGGCGCGCAAGCCGCTGGTGCTTTCGACGAAGGCAACATCGCGGGCGGGCTTGGCGCGATCGCTTCGCCCTTTGTGGCTGCGGCGGGGCGACAGGCAGACCGTCAACAGCGCATGGGCGACTTCCGTGCGATGGAGGGCTTCCGCACTGACGAGAACATTCGGCAACTCCTGGAAGCCCAGAATATCAGAACCTACGGGGCCACGAGCGGACAGATTGCAGGCGCAACCCGCGCTTTCGAAGCCGGAATGCCCGCTGCGGGCACTGAGTTATTTCCCCGCATTCCCGATTCTGAATACGCGCAACTCGGTCCTGAACCGTTTGGCCAGGAAGCGGTCACGGCGCTGGGACCGCCGAGGCCCAATATGCCGGGGCCGGGTCCGATTCCGAATACCAAGTATGATTGGAACGCGGCGCAGATGGCTGCGCGAATGCGGGTGCTCCAAAATTACTCCGACAAAGTGGACAATCCGAACCGGCGCAGCAACTACACCACCGAGGAGCGTCAGTTGCTAAAAGAGAGCGCTGAACGTGAACTTGAGAACATCCGCGTGCAGTTAATGCCCGATCAGCCAAAGACGATGATACCTGCGGGACCGGGCGGTCAACTTATACCTGCCCAAAGGGGCGGGCAGATAGACGCGCAGGGAAACAAGTGGATTTTGCAGCCTGACGGCTCGCTGGACTACCGGGATGCGCCGAAGGACTTCACCAAAAACTTCACCGCAGATTGGACGCCGGAGCAGACTAAAGCCTATCTGCGAAAGCAAGTTCCCGACTACGACGAGATGTACAAGGATGGCCATCGGTTCTTTGTGCGGCCCGATGGGATTCCCGTGCACATCAAGCCGGAGACGGATACCGAGGGGTTCAAGTGGGACGAAAACAAAGAGTACGACGCGGCGATCAAGAGAATCCGCGAGGCGAATCCCGTCACTAAAGACGAAGCGCCGTACGACCCGGACGAAGAAGAGATTGTGGAGGAAATGCAGGGCAAGAAAACTGCTTTGGAGCGTCGTACGCCTGAGTCGCGCAAGGCAGCTTACGCCGAGTCCTTGGGTACTCGCTTGCATGATCTGAGAAAAGCATACCCTGGCGGGCCTTCGACAATGCCGCTCGAAAAACAAAAAGAGTACAAGGCCATGCTCGACCGATACATTGCCGCGGGCGGACGTTGATGGACTGCGCTGATGCCGGAGGTGCTGGAAGAACTCGCGGAGTGGGAGTCCAAAAGTCCGGGGTGGGAGCCGCCTGACACGGGGTTACTGCCCGAACTGCTGGCGTGGGAAAGCGGCGCATTCGTTGGCGAGGAGCCCAAGAAGCCCAAGCGGCTACACCCAATTCGCGATGAGCTCACCGAAGAAGAACGCCAACAGATCATCGGCACCGTCGAGCCGCTTGGCGTTTTCGAAGAGATTGCCGGTAAGACCATCCCCGGCTTAGCTGCCCGCGCGATCAATCGAGCGTTCACCGACGAGCCCTACGTTGAACCCGCGACTCCCGAGCGCGGCTTCTGGGCGCGCCACGCCATTGACCTCGCCGCGTTCGTCGGCGACCCAACCAACATAGCACTCGCTGGCGGCGGGAAAGTCGTTGGCCAAGCCCTGATGAGACGTTTGGGACCCGAAGCGGCCGAGCGGCTTGGCAGATACGGCGCCAGTGCGGCGGAAAAGGCTGCTTCGGCGGGGACCTTTCTTGGCGGCCATGCGGCGGTTTCTGATCCCCTGAGACAATACGCGGAGACCGGCGAAGTCGACCCAGGCGAGTACGCCAAGTCCGTTGGCGTTGGCACAGTCACAGGAATCGCTTTGGGGCCCGCTGCTGCGTTGGGGCGTGTTCCGGCAGGGGCGACGCTCGCCCAGCGTGCTGTAGGGGCTGCGAAGGCCATTCCTGCGGAAATCCTGGCGTTTGCTACTGTGCCAGCGGCCTTGGAGGGCGGTGCACCGACCTTGGAAGACCTCGGCGGGGCAACATTCGCCGTCGTTGGAATTCGTGGCGTCCATCTGAGCCTGAACGGGCTGCTCAAGCTGGGAAAGCTGGGAAGGAAAGAGACCCCGCCTTCCCGCAAAGAGTTCGCTGAGGCTACGGGTCTGGATCCCAAGGACGTGCCGCCCGCTGAGATGCGTATGAGGGCGGCTGTGGACGCTATGGAGAAGGCCCAGGCAATTCAGGACGCCATTGCTGGCATTCAAACCATTCCGCCCAAGCCGGGTGTTCCGGCAGCCGACGTTGCGGCGGGCGTAGAGAGTGAAGTGCCGCCGGGGGTGAGTATCCCGGTCAAATTAGGAGAACCAACCGATGCCAAAGGACAAGTATCCG
>Ga0209641_10001596_pt1 | contig 20035 bp, 22 predicted proteins | sample RifCSP16_1_FD_184022 | JGI IMG/M metagenome (GOLD analysis project Ga0209641, IMG submission 184022) | Soil microbial communities from Rifle, Colorado - Rifle CSP2_sed 16_1 (SPAdes) (version 2) | ecosystem: Environmental > Terrestrial > Deep subsurface > Rock core/Sediment | place: Rifle... | reverse complement strand
GGCAAAACGGCAGGTGCACGTCCTGACGAAGCGATCACTGTTCAGATAGTATTCGCCATCCTGGGATGGTTTTCTCTGGTGTGAGCTTCATTGATGGGCGTGGCTGTATTTGGTTTTGCAAAAAAAATGAAATGGGCATGGTTCATCGGGACCATTGCCGCCACGCTCTTCATGTTATCAGCCTTCTTCCCCATCATTCCACCTGCCAGCGTGGGACTTCCATCTCCCACCGCTACCACTTTTGGATTGGCAACCATCCTATGGTTTGGTATGCTCTTTGTCGGTGGAGTTGACAAGAAGATCATCATCCTGTGTTTCTTCATTGGGATCGCCTACGTGTTAAGCTTCATGGATGGGGTGGCTAGCATTTCACGCTACCAGACCGTGCCGGATGCCCTTCCGCATGGTATTTATGCGGTAACGCAAATGGTCAACTGGTGGGGAGGCATAGCCTGGGCTGTGAGTTTAATGGGAATCTTGCGACGGAAAAGTTGGGTTGTGCCGGTGGGGATATTCGCAGCCTTATTGTCTATTTTTGGCGGTTATTCATTGGGTGGATTGGATTTTTACCTATTCGGAAAAATCTCCATGTTTCTGCCAGCACCAATCATCAGTACCTGTTTGCTCATTTATTTGCTCCTTCCCGGAACACAAGCAATGCTGGAAAAAAGGCAGCCTGGATATGAAGGATCGTAAATAAAAATTCCTGATGCTCTCGCAAATGAACAATGGGGGATAGAAAAAGATGCGCCTAAACAGCGCATCTTTTATAAAACAATCTTTTAGAACCAGATCACTGCCCGGTTTTAACAGACAGACCCCATGGGTTCCCGGAAAAATGGCATGTAATGCAGCTTGAATCCCTGACAATATCGTGTGATGCATAAGCAAGGAGTTGGTTGCTGCCATCAACCGCTTTCATTTGGATCAACGGAAGCCATTGCCCACTTGAATCATCCATCCCATAAGGAATTCCCCCCGCCTGGTGACAGGCAATACAGGATACATTCTGATGGTCGGTGTCATGTCCAGCGATCGAATTTCCAGATGCAAGAACGTCATCATGACAGCCACTTGCAGCACAGCTGGACTGGAGATCATGGGCATTATGGCAGTCTGTGCAAACCATATCAGCATGGGCATTCGCCAGATCGACCGGAGGCTTATGCCCGGGAAGATCAACCTGTTTATGGCACATCAGGCAAAGTTCACTCGAGGAATTAACTACCGCATACTGTTCCAGTATGGGAACCTCCAGCCAGCTGTACTCGGCAGTAAAATTTCCCTTCCTATCTGGCTCATGGCAGATCTTACATTGAATATTCTCCCAGATATCCTGCGATGTCAAAGGTGGCGGATCGGTCACCTCAAACTTACAAATGAAACAGGACTGGGGAATTTCGTCAACTGGTGGGATGTAATTGGCAGGTGCATGGCATTGGGTACAAGCGCTATTCTCTCCTGCCCGATCGACAACAAACGTGTGGGCATGAGCGCTGATCTCCCATGATGCTGGTATGGCATCGACATCCACAGTGGCAGCTGCTGGAATAGTTTCGGCACCTGCGGGATCGGTTGTGTTACCCGCAGGATTGGTGGGAGCTCCTCTGGAGCTCCCATTATTCGTATTACTCTGGTTTCCCAGTTCATCGGGTGATGGATTCCCGCCAGGGCTGCATGCTGACAACACTAGGGCTGCCAGCAATGCCAAAATCACGGCGATGAACAACCTGGAAAACTTTGAAAAGATATTCGCTCTCACAATTTAAGATCAATTCCCAGATGGGGGGCCACCAGCCGGTGCTTCAGTGGGGACTGCGCCGGTTGCATCTCGAACTGTAAGTTCCCAAGTATTGCCTTCAAAGTGGCAGCGGTCACATTCGACCAGCCACTGAATGCTGTGGGAGTGTGTATAAGCAGTGGTTACAGCACCAGTGCGGCCAACACTTGTAAGAACCGTTGTGAAGATACCATCAACGGGGGCTACTTCCATTCCTGTAGCTTCATGACAAGCCATGCATTCCACTGTTTCCAGCATCACACTGACATTAGCATGTGCTTCAGTTGTATCTGTATGGCATTCCTGGCAGGTTTTCGGTGCGCCTGAGTGAGGGTCATGACAATCCGAGCAGAATTGCGGTCGGTCCGCCTGCGGGAAGGCACCAGCATAATTCAGGTGCGCACTTCCACCGAGGACGATTGCATGAGTCACACCACGACCGCCTGTGAACGACACACCGGATGTATTGGCATGGCATTTACCGCATAATTCGTTGGGGGAGCTCAAGGTTTCGTAGCTATTGGTTAATGGGTTGAGCCAGGCGATTTCATCACTGGCGACACCATTGCCATCCACTTCATGGCAGTTCACGCAGGTGATGCCTTTCCAGTCTGCTTCGTCAACGAAGTTCATGGTGGCTGCGATACGCAGTTCCGGATCAAAAGCAAACTTGCATGTCACGCAGTTCGGTGATGCATCAACCTGGGATTCGGGATTCCAGTTCTGGGGTGAATGGCAGCGCGAGCAGTAGTCATTCGGTCCCTTGCCAAGGTCATATGTGGATCCGTGGACACCTGATTCCCATGCTACCAGATACTCGGATTGATCCACTGGCGCCACGGTTGGAGCCTCAACAATAGGAGCTTCGGTAACCAGTGGAGTCAGGTCGGTTGGGACCTCGGTTGGAACTACAGCAGGTGCACAGGCAGCCAATATGAGCGAAGCCGTTACCAGTGCAACACCAACGAGGAGCCATACCATTGGTTTTTTTATCATTTTCATTTTCATTCTCCTGTTTAAATACAAACATCGGTGGCGGGAAGTAACACACGTTACTTAGTACAATTTATCACAAATAATTAGAAAAGTATTTGACTATCATCAAATGACGAGTTGATGATAATCAAATCAAGATATGTTATTATTGATAATATGAAAAACAATTCTGAGATCGTATCTTCGGAAAAGCTGGCTGAGCGACTTGGCAATGTTATTCATTTCAAGAATTTACCGCTACGTGATCGAATTGATATCATCAAGGCTGGCCAGATTCGGTATGTAAGTGCCGGCACGGTTCTTTTTTCGGAAGAAGATCCATGTTCCGGGATGTATGTTCTCCTGCGGGGACATGTTCATTTATGCAAACTGGGACCACAAGGCCAGGAAAATATCGTTGCCGACCTTGACCCTGTCATCATGTTCAATGAAGTTGCCCTTTTGGATGGTGGTTTAAATCCTTATACTGCCATTATCAATCAGAACAGCCTGGTGTGGCAAATAAGCCTTGAAGCATATCAAAAGTTATTAAAAAAGTATATTAATGAACCGTTCATGCAACTTTCCCTGGGATTGTTGGGGATCATGGCTGGCCGCTACCGGCAACTGGTAGATCATTATGCCGACCTATCCTTCCTGACTGTACCTGTGAGGCTTGCCAAGTTAATCTATGAGCTGAGCGATCAGGGCAAGAATTCCATCAAACGGCAGAATGTATCCATCAACGAGATGGCTGCCCGAATTTCCACTGTTCCAGAAGCGATCAGCCGTGGTTTAAATTTTCTAAAATGCCAGGGGGTTATAAAAACCGATCGTTTGACAATCAGCGTTGTTGATCGAGAAGAACTCGTCCGGCTGGCACAGATCAACCCGGAAATCATGGGGTCATTTTAAAGTAGATCTCCAGAAAACCCAAAATATAATTTCAAATTAAATATCATTTCCAAATCCCCCATTATTTGACATTCGGCAAAGACCAATTGAATACTTTGTGATAGGATGTACAAAGGAAATATTAACCCCGAATTTTTTAATGTTCAGGAGTAATGTCTATGCCATCTTTTAAAGAGAGACTTAATTATCTGTTTTCATCCACCAAGGGATTGATCCTGGTCGCAATGAGCATGATCGCCATCGAAGTAGCCCTGTTCGGCATGCTGTCCGGTCCAATGGCAGAAATGGGTGTAAGAGATTTTGTTGTGCGGGTCATGAATATGGATCTCGTCCAGGCAGAGCGGGAGGGAAGGATGATCATCCTTTACCACTCGATCGCAATGGCGATGATCGCCATCGAAACATACATGGTCACCGACCTGATCAAAATGAAATCCTTCTATAAAACTGCTGTAAGGGTTTTGATCACCATTGGTTACCTGCTGGTCATGGTCTTCGGGATGATCTTCGCCTACTGGGGTCACAACTGGGCTTTTCACGGCGTCTATATCTTTGGTTTAAGCCTGATATTCATCAGCGGGGTGCTGCTAACCATTGCGCTGTGGCCATGGAATAAGGAGTATTACCAACCAGACAAAAACTACTCCAGAATGAAAAAAGGTGTTGACCTGGAAAGAACGGCCTTTTTTGCCACAGCTCTGACCACCATTCTTTCAGCTTTATTTGGTGCAGTTCCAGGTTCATTCTTTGGTAACGGGTTTAATGTATTCCTGGCGGAAAATGTAATCCGATTCCCAGAAAAATCCACCATGCAATATGCGATCATCGGACACCTGCACATCATGCTGGCACTGATCGCCATCATGCTCACCCTGGTCATCGGACGCTGGTTGAATTTCAAAGGTATCCTGCACAAGATCGCCATGCCGTTGATGATCCTGGGAACGATCGTACTGAACCTGGGCGTCTGGGGGGTGGCAACTCCACTCGAACCAATCGCTCACATGATCATTTACGTGGGAGCCACGCCATCCATGCTGGCTGCGCTGATGCTGGTGATCTTCACGTGGGATAAATTGATCAAAGAGGGAAAACCAGCTGAAGGAAAATTCAGGTTCGGACAAAAAATTGGTTCCCTGCTTCGGGATCCGCTGCGCTTTGGACCCATGTGGCAGATGGTGTTCATGAATTTCACCACCAGTTTCCTGGGTATATTCATGGCTATCCGGCTGGACGAGATCTTCCGGGTATGGCCTGCGCGGGAGGAAAGAATTGAACTGACCGGGCACTGGCACGTTCTGGCAGCCATCATCGCCACTATCGTCCTGCTGTATTACGGCGAGATGATCGGGTTAAAGGGAAAATTACGGCAATGGTATGGATGGCTTATCATCATCCTGTCTGATATTGCTTTTGGTGCAGTAACCATCTTCGAAATGAAACGCCTATTCATCAGCGAAGCCACACAACAACCATTGGTCAACAACCTGATGCTGGCAATAGATTTCGGTCTTGGAATGTTACTGGTCCTGGTCGCCCTGCTCCTGATCTGGCGCCTGCAAGACCTGTTCAAAAAGAAAGGAAGGTGGAGTGAAGAAGTGGAACAAGAATTGAACCAGGAGGTGGAATCATGAAGTACACTCTGCTGATTGCCGCCCTGTTAATATCATTACTGACTTCCTGTGGAAGTGTAGATCTCAACGCTGATATTCCTGTGTTCGATACCGGCGTGAACCCTGACAGTTGGGCATCGATCCCGGCAGGTGAATTCTACAAAGGGCAATTCAATGATGTTGCTTCAACGGCAGCATACGAGATCATGGTTACAGATGTAACGGTCAGCCAGTATGCAGAATTCCTCAACAGTGCATTAAATGATGGGAGCGTAAAAATCAACGGAAGCAAGGTGGTTGGTTATTATCCAGGTGATGAATTCCATGGATTCAAACACGAAAGTCCCATTGATGCCGGGGATTGGTTGTTCATTCCCCTGAATGACCCTTCGCAGCGTATCATCTATGATGGTTCAACATTTTCTGCCCAGGCTGGTTATGAAAACCATCCCATGACGATGGTCTCGTGGTTTGGCGCCTGGGGTTACTGCGGTTTCTTTGATTACCGGCTTCCATCAGAAATTGAGTGGGAGAAGGCAGCCCGGGGAACAGACACACGTCCATTTCCCTGGGGAGATGAGATAGCGCGCAACAATGCCAATTTCTATTCGAGCAGGGATCCTTTCGAAACGATGAGCACTGTTGGATCACGCACCAGTCCGGTAGGTTTCTACAATGGGCGCACCTATGATGGATACACAACATTGGATTCTGCATCACCTTATGGGTTGTATGACATGGCAGGCAACGTATGGCAGTGGGCCGGGGATGTATATGAAAACCAGCACTACCGCTACATGAGGGGAGGGTCAAAAGACACTTACGAAATGGACCTGCGCATCTGGGTGACCAACAATGCCACACCCACCTATTACAGTCCCGGTGTTGGGTTCCGCTGTGTAAAGTAATTGACGAAACAAACCAGATGGATTAATATCTTGAATTTAAAGACACTGACAAAGAAGATAACCTCATGAAACCAGACTCGATAACCAGATCATTGGCAACCAAATTAAGATTGTACTGGCCACTGACCAAATCCCTTCAAACCGGCTTACTCCTCTCAACAGGATTGGCTGGTTACATGAGTTCGCGCTGCCCGGTTACCCATTGGTATGATTTCCTGGGATTGGGTATCAGCCTGTTCCTGGCTATCGCCGGATCAACCATCCTTAACATGTGGTACGACCGGGATATCGATGCTGTCATGGACCGTACGCATCACCGCCCCCTGGCAAGCGGTCTCGTAACCCCCCTGGAAGCATTCCGCCTGGGATTGGTTCTCGCAATTCTCGGTGTTGGATTGGCTTTCATCATGATGCCAATATATGGGTTGATCGTTTTTTCAGGATTATTTTTCGATGTGGTCGTTTACACCATCTGGCTTAAACGGCGGACCTGCTGGTCCATCGTGTGGGGTGGGATATCTGGTGGAATGCCCATCCTGGCTGGCAGAGTTTATGGGGTGGGCTCCGTTGATGCAGTTGGCGTACTGCTGACACTGGCTGTCCTATTCTGGATCCCAACACATATACTGACCTTTTCGATGCGTTATGTTGACGATTACAAAGCTGCCAGGATACCCACCTTTCCTTCAACCTATGGTTTTGGAGCGACCAGGATCACCATCGCGGTATCCAGCTTATTGGCTGCAGTATCGATAGGATCAGCAGGTTTGCTTATCGGCATGGAGTGGGGTTTCCTACGCCTCCTGGGTGTTCTGACTGCTGGGTTGGTGTTGATGGCAATAGCCAGTATTTTCCGACCGAGCGAGCGTGTCAATTTTGGGTTGTTCAAATATGCATCCCTGTATATGCTCAGTGCGATGATCCTTCTCTCGTTATAGGTCCGGTCTATCACTCATGGTGATGGACCTAATAATATGAAAATATCCCCCCTAGACCGGATCCTTCTCCTTCTGATGAGCCTTCTTTCCGCCTGGCAGGTGGCTATCGGTATCAATGATTTCGATACCCTTCCCATCATCGCCTACACGATCGGTTTTGGCACGCTGATCATAGCAGGGTTACTGATAATAATCCTGGGGTGGGAATTTTTGGAGAGCCCATTCGTAGTGGTCATCTCTTCCCTTATCCCAGCAAGTCTGTCGCTTGGGCTTGCTTGGGAATATCTGCCCGACATTCGGATCTTTTATTTAAGCTTTGTCAGTATCGGATTCCTGGCGATCCTGGCGACACGTCTTACCGGAACAACCAGAAATTTCCCCCTGATCATCGTGACCATTGCCCATGGTGTTGAAGGATTGTTGATCAGCCTCCTGCCCATTTGGCTGGTTACAAAAGGGCTGGTTTCAGTATCATTCCTACTGGTCGGTTTTGGAGGAGCGTTAAGTGGATTGAGCGGTCTACTGCTTACCTTTATGAAATTCAATAAACCTATTCTGGAGCGCAGCCTGACCTTGCATATCCTGCCTGGATTACTACTGGTGTCCACAGCTGCGCTGGTAGCTGGATTTTCCTTTTAGAAATGGATGATCTTTACTTTTTATTCATTGATTCAAACAGATGGAATGGACCACGTGGGTTTTAACTTTTTCACAAACCAACCTGGTCCCATCCTCTACATTTATCCAAACTATATATATTTTAAGATTTGAACAAGGAGGCAAGGATGTCTAAAAACAAATGGTGGGCTAAAGTTCTTCGTATTGCCGGTATCGTCCTGATGAGCATGACCGGTGCTTTCACCCTGCTGGGTGGCCTGGGTACATCCTGTGTGGCGCTTAAGCCAAAAGGATTCGGACCTGCTTTTATCAAACTGGCGTCGATGCAATGGCTGTATATCGTTTTTGTTGTGGTGACTGCTGCCATTGGTGTTATGGGTATACGAGCAGTTTTCTTGATCATCAAAGGTAGAAAGAATGCATACCGTTACTCGATCATCGCCCTGGTTCTTGGTTTAATTGTCGGTATTATCCACATGGCTGTCTCAAGATCGCTGCGGGGATCGTCGATGCCTGTTGATGCAGTGGTATATACCACCATTCTGACCCTGGTATTCTTCCTGATCATTCGCATCCCGAGTATCTGGGCGGCTGTTAACTTTGAAAAGGAAAACGGTGAAGGGAAAGAATCCGGTGGAGCTGCTGCAATCGTCATGGGTTTCATGTTCCTCAGCATTCCATACCTGATGAGCAGCACCCACACCATAGGTGGCATCAATTATGCAAATGTATGGTATCCGATCATGAACACCATCGGTTGTGTACTGGTCGTACTCGGTGGAGCAGCCCTCGTCTTTCCGGGAAAGCTAACCCTTAGAAAGACTGTGAGTGAACTGAACTAAGCAATACATTATGGTTCATTTTCTACCAGACATAAAAAACTGGTTCTTTCCAGTTGGGAAACCTGGATATTTGCCATTTAGAAAAAGAACCTGAATAAAATCTTTTCTCTCCAAATTATAAGGAAATCTCCTCGTCTTTAAGACGGGGAGATTTTAATTCTAATTGATTTCCAACAATCTCAAGTTATTAGAAAGCAATTTACAAGCAGCTCTTTATTCTTCGAATTCATAACCACAATCACTGCAAAAAGTTGAACCGGGGTTGACTGATGTACCACAAGAAGGACAATAATCCAAAGAGGGGATATGAACCCGTGTGTTCTTATATTCGCCTTCAGCAGGAATTGGTATTTCCTGGGATGAGCCAAGTGGAATTGGTTTTTCCAGACCAGGAGGATTTACCGACCGTTTTTGATTGTTGGAGCGAACAATCAAGAAACCTATCACGATCAACACCAATATAATCAAACCGGAACCAATTGCAATTATTGTCAGACTTAAATTCTCCAAAATTGGCACTCCTTTTAATACTTATGGAATTTATCCAGGGTTTCCTGAAATTTACCCTTTGTGAAGGTTTTCGATCATTAAATTTTAAAAATATTATGCAAGAAAACCTTCCAACGGTCAACCAGTTAAATGATCAAATATAAGTATAAGAAAACACCCCGATCACCTGCCGGTATATGCAGGGAATCGGGGAGTCAATAAAACCTGTCTGTTTATTATTCTGTTGGTGAATTTCGCAATGTTTCAAGACGCTGCTGAAGTTCTATGCGGCGATCTCCGACTGCCTGACGGATCTCGCCAGTAAGACTTTCGGCTCGTTCACGAATCATTCCTCGTAATTCAGTGCCTGAATCAGGTGCAAACAAAAGGGCAACAGTTGCACCAACCAAACCACCCATGATCACACCTGCAAAAAAACTGATGGTACGTCTCATTATTATTCTCCTTCCAATTTCATTTCATCACGGTATCAACCGCGGTTAATTCCACCACCATTATAAGATAAAAACAACGGAAAAGGGAGGATTGTCACAGGGATGGTTTTGTGGAATAATACCATCAGCGCGTGTATCATCAATGAACACGACGCTCTGAGCCAAAAAACATCCCTGTGGCGGCATGGATGGGCAACCCATTTCCCATCCAGCCCGGCCCCTACCCTGGAGGAGGGTACCATGTCCACGACAATCCCTGAACTATCTGCTGAACCCGAGCGCAAGAAAATCACAACACTTTCCCTTCTTAAGAAGAAGGAAAAGCATGAACCAATCGCGGAATTGACCGCATATGATTACCCTACCGCACTGGCAATGGACCAGGCTGAAATCGATGTTATCCTGGTTGGAGATTCCCTGGCAATGGTCGTTCTGGGTTATGAGAACACATTGTCTGTAACCATGGAAGATATGCTCCATCACTGTAAAGCTGTAAAACGCGGGGCGAAATACGCCCTTTTAATTGGCGACATGCCCTTTATGAGCTACCAGGTCTCCGTGCAGGATGCTGTTCGCAATGCCGGACGGTTTCTGCAGGAAGGTGGGATGGATGCAGTGAAACTGGAAGGAGGAAGAGAAAGGGTGGACGCGATCAAGGCGATCGTCAGCAGCGGAATCCCTGTACAGGGTCACCTGGGTTTAACACCTCAGTCGGTACATCAGATGGGAGGTTTCCGTTCCCAGGGGCGTACTGCTGCTGCCGCAAAGCGGATCCTGGAAGATGCCCTGATGCTGGAGGATGCCGGTTGTTTCAGCATCGTACTCGAATCTGTGCCAAGCAAACTGGCTGGATTTATAAGCGAGAGAATCCACATCCCCACCATTGGCATTGGTGCGGGCATACAGTGTGATGGGCAGGTGCTGGTTGCTCATGATCTGTTGGGTATGTTCGATCGCTTTACACCTCGATTCGTAAAGCAATATGCCCAGCTGCAAAAGGAGATGATGCGGGCATTCGGTGAATATATCCATGATGTGAAAAACAAGGAATTCCCAACACCTGACCACAGCATTGATATGCCTGAAGCGGAATGGGATTCTCTTTTAAAACAGGTGTGAGCATGGCGGGTGAAATCCTGATCGTTGGCAGCGGGGCAATGGCCACCTTGTTTGCAGCCCGTCTTTCAGCCGGGGGAACCCGGGTAAGCATTCTTGGTACCTGGCAGGAGGGATTGGCCGCTTACCAGAAATCCGGCGCAGGCTCAATGGATGCAGATGGTCGTGAACAATTTTTCCCCGTGGAAGTACTATCCCCCGATAACCAGCAAAAAAAGTTCCTTTATGCCATTGTCCTTGTAAAGTCCTGGCAAACATGCCAGGCAGCCAGTACCCTGACCGATTGGCTTGAACCTGATGGATTATGCCTGACACTGCAGAATGGTCTTGGAAACCGCGAGTGCCTTGAAGAATTCCTGGGTCCCAAGCGGGTGGTGATGGGTGTGACCACCTCTGGTGGAACTCTCCTGGGTCCAGGACGTGTTCTGGTCGGTGGAGAAGGGGATACCACCATCGAAGAACAAACCGGGCTGGAACCATTGGTAATGATGCTACAAGAAGCTGGTTTCGAAATCAAACTGGTCGGTGACGCCAAATCACTTATTTGGGGGAAACTGGTGATCAATGCAGCCATTAACCCTCTCAGTGCCATTCTCAGGGTTAATAATGGGCAGCTGTTGGAAAACAAGGATGCCAGTTCGCTGATGGCTGAACTAGCCCTTGAAACCAGGACAATTGCGATGGCTTTGGGTATAGGGCTGCCTTATGATGACCCGGTGGAAGCAAGCAGGGAAGTAGCCCGACGAACTGCCGCCAACAATTCATCCATGCTGCAGGATGTACTGCGCGGAGCACCGACCGAAATCGAAGCCATTAACGGTGCCATCTGGAATCTTGGAAAGGAAGTGGGCATTTCAACACCAGCCAATGCCATGATGACCCGCCTGATACGGGCGATGGTCTCAAAATCCTTATAAGCGTAGACACCACCAACTTCCAATAAAACTGGCAGAGAAAAGGGGAAGGAAATTAACCTGCTCCCAACATGTGGTTAAAATGGTAATATTGGGATAAATAACACAATATGCACGGAGGCTTTCATGCGCAGGTTTTTCTTTATCATTCTGATCTTTTTCCTTGGATTACTCCCGGTCGGTGTCAAAGCACAGACCGATCTTCATTTCAGCAGTGTTAATGTTCAAATTTGGCCGGATTACGACCAGCCCAGTGTTCTGGTCATCTACCATTACATCCTGGCAGATGATATCACCCTGCCTGCCACCCTGGATCTGCGGGTGCCTATAACGGCAAGTATCAATGCAGTAGCAACCAGTGATGGAAGTGGGGGATTGCTGACTGCGAATTATGATCGAAAAGTGGACGGGGATTGGGCTGTGCTGACGATGACAACTGACAGCCGAAATATCCAGGTGGAATACTATGACGATTATCAGCTTGACGGACAAATTCATCGATATGAATACAGTTGGAATGGCAGTTACCCGGTGGACATGTTCATAGCCACTGTCCAGCAGCCAGTTAATTCCACAAACCTAAAATTCAATCCCTCACTTGAGGATGCCACGACCGCCTCAGATGGAATGACCTATTACAGCAGTTCTATCGGTTCCCTGGGGATCAACGAGAGCTACTCCCTGGCAATTCAGTATGACAAAGCTGACAACACGTTAAGTGCATCCCAACAAAGTGTCCAGCCCAGTGCACCCCTGGACGGGAACGTGGATGGCAAGGTAAACCTTAGCGATAACCTGCCTTTGATCTTTGGCATCCTGGGTGGTTTGCTTGTAGTGGGCGGATTGATATTTGGCTTGTACTCCAGGAACAAGATGAATGGAAGTGCATCAAGCAGTGACCGGAAACGGCACAAAGCATCAGAAGGTGCCATGATTGATGCCTACTGTCCACAATGTGGAAAGCGTTCTCAACCTGGAGATGTATTTTGCCGAACCTGTGGATCGCGCCTGCGCCGCTCCGGGTGACCCTGTTCACCTGAACCGCGGTCAGTGAGGAGCTGACCTTGCCACCTTCGCCTTTCACCATTATTTACTTCTTTTATGGCCTGGCTTTTTTCAGCATGGGCTTACTGGTGATGATCGAAGGGAGCCGGGCGTCCGACCTGCGTTTGAGGCGCGCCTTGCGTCCACTGGCTGCCTTTGGAATAATTCATGGCATCCACGAGTGGCTGGAGATGTACGACGGCATCGCCCATCTGCTGGGGCAGACAACCCCAACCTACGTCCTGGTGCTGCAGCTGATGATGCTAACCTTTTCTTTCCTGTCGCTGGCTGCATTTGGCAGTTACTTGATCACAACCAAACCTGGGAATTGGCGCCTTATGCTTTTGATCCCACTGGCTCTTGATACCATCTGGGCATTCGGCATTTTCATCATGCGGGGTGCATTTCCGGTGGATGATCTTTGGGCAGTGGCTGATGTGTGGACACGTTACTCTCTTGCCATACCTGGAGCAACCCTGGCGGCAGCCGGTTTGATCGTGCAACAAAGGGAATTTAGAAAATCCGGTTTGGTCTCCTTTGGGAGGGACAGCCTGTGGGCAGCAGTGGCATTTGCCTGGTATGGGATCGTAGGGCAGATCTTCACCCAGGAATCACCGCTATTCCCATCAACATTCCTCAACCAGGAACTTTTCATAAGAGCGTTTGGATTCCCTGTCCAGGTCTTCAGAGCTGGGATGGCCATCCTGGCAGCAATTTTCGTGATCCGTTTTCTGCGCTCGTTCCAGGTGGAATTCGACCGAAAACTTACCAACCTGCAGGAAGCGCGAGTCAAAGAAGCTGAACAGCGCGAAGCATTGAAAGGGAATCTCTTCAAACAAGTGGTTGCTGCACAGGAATCTGAACGGCAAAGGATTGCCCGAGAACTGCATGATGAAACCGGCCAGGCATTAACTGCCATTGGCATGGGTTTGCGCGGCTTATCTTCGACATTGAAAACAAAAAACTCCGACCAAGCACAGGAAATGCTTCATCACCTGGAAGGTCTTACAACCCATTCATTAACCGAATTACAGCGGTTGATCTCAGACCTGCGTCCTTCCCACCTGGATGACCTGGGGCTGCCAGCCGCCCTGCGCTGGTATGCCAACCTGATCCAGGAGCGTTCTGATTTGGAAACCCATGTAGAGATACGAGGCCAGGAGCGGGAGTGTTCACCAGCAGCCAAAACAGCTTTATTCCGCATCGTGCAGGAAGCCCTGACAAACGTGGTAAAACATGCTGTGGCGAATAGCGCAAAAATTTATATGACTTTTGAAGATGAAGGTGTCAGCATCAAAGTGATCGATGATGGACAGGGTTTTGAACCCAATTCAAATCGTCCAGGGAAACGCATTTCCTGGGGTTTACGTAACATGGAAGAACGTGCCAATCTCCTGGGTGGTAATTTGAAAATAAACTCCCACCCCGGTGCCGGTACAAGCGTGGAGGCATTTCTTCCATACAGTGGAATGGAAACGGAGGCTGTGGATGAAGATACACCTGTTCCTGGTTGATGATCACGAAGTGGTTCGAACTGGTTTGAAAATGCTGCTGTCCAACGAGGAGGATGTGATCATTGTTGGAGAAGCAGGCACTGCCAGGGATGCGATCGAAGGGGTGGGAAAGAGCAAACCGGATGTCATTTTAATGGATATTGGCCTTCCGGATATTTCCGGAATAGAAGCAACCAAAAAGATCAAAGCTCAATTTCCAGACATGGCAATCGTGGCACTGACCATCCACGAGGATGAAGAGTATTTTTTTCGAATGCTTGGGGCAGGTGCGAGCGGGTATATTCCCAAGCGGGCTGCTCCGGAAGAATTGTTGAGAGCAATCCGGTCAGCTGCAAAGGGGGAAGTGTACCTATACCCCTCGATGGCAAAATTACTGGTAAAGGATTACCTTGCCCAGGAACGAAGTTTGAATGGGACTTCAAGCCTGGATGGATTGACAGACAGGGAGAGTGAAGTCCTAAAGCACCTGGTCGAGGGTGAAAGCAATGAAGAGATCGCAGAGATGCTGGTTATCAGCCCTAAGACAGTTGCACGCCATCGAGAAAATATCATGCACAAATTAAATCTGCATTCGCGGTCTGAGTTGGTGCGATATGCCATTCGCAAGGGGATCATTAAAGCTTAAGCATTTTTAAAATTAACCCAAAAAGGACCAGTCTCAGATTAAGGCTGGTCCTTTTTGGGTTTAATGGCGCAATAACGACCCAATCATTACCATGAAATGTGGGGGTTTTACAGTATACAGGCGGAAAAAATTAAAAAATGTGGGTGAAAACTCCCATGTAAAAGATATGGAACCTGCCGAATGGAAAGCGCATGTGAAAAAAGGTACATTAAGAGTGAAGAATAATAACCCACACAGATAGGAGGTTGCCATGTCAGCCATTTTGATCGTTGCCCTTCTCACTATTCTCAGAATCGGAGTTCCGGTCACCATATTGCTCACAATTGGAGAGATAGTAAGACATCACAACCAGGTGCCAAATAATCCACGAGGTGCCTAATGGAAAATTTTGATGCACTACTGGCAATACTGTCAGGTGTGCTGATCAGGCTTGGATTACCTCTTGCAGTAACTGCTGTTGTCATTATTGTTCTTCGAAAATTTGACAATCGCTGGAAAGCGGAAGCTGTGGAAAGCATGAAAAACGCCCAGAATAGTTCTCCATCAAAGCCATGCTGGGAAGTGAACCAGTGCAGTCCAGAGCAGATGAAGATCTGTATTGCCCATCAAAATCCAAACAGCCCCTGCTGGCAGTTATTTCGAACCGACCAGGGGGTTCTAAAAGAAAAATGCCTGGGCTGTGAAGTTTTCAGGCATGCACCCCTGCCTACAGGGGATTAATTCGAACTAGAGGAGATTTAAAATGACCCGATTGGAACGCTTTATCCTTTCTTTGATCGTTGCACTTCTGGCAGCAGGTTTGACCCTGGTGGTAGCCAGTGCCCAGACACCCGGGCCAACTGAAACAACGGAACCAGTGGTTGTCCAACCTACATCCTCGGTTCCCTGTGGAAATTGCCATTCAGAAGTACAGAATGCCTGGTTCACAGGAGCTCACGGGCATGCCATGTCGGACCCGGTTTTTTCTGATTCCTGGAACGCCCAGGGTAAACCAGGAGCCTGCCTGGTATGTCATGTTACGGGTTATGACCCGGCAACTGCCACCTGGCAGCAGGATGGTGTCGCCTGTGAATCCTGTCATGGACCTGCGCCTGCAAACCATCCAAGCGAACCCATGCCAATCTACCGCACTGCTGATCTGTGCGGCCGATGCCACAGTGACACACGTTTTGATTGGGCAGACTGGGAGATCAGCGCTCACTACAAGCGGGACATGACCTGCACGGTTTGCCATGATACTCACACAGCCAGCTTAAAATCTGTTGAAGGCGATGGCAGCATATCCATGGATGCATCCGGCCTGTGCTTGAACTGCCACAAAGATTATTCCATGGACTTCCCTTATTCCCAACATGCCCAACAGGGTATCCGCTGCATTGATTGCCACCTGCGTCACCTGGGAGACTCGTCCACAGACGATATCCATACAGTTCCGGACCACAGCTTTGACGCAAATATCTCCACCTGCACAGCCTGCCATGCAGACCAAATGCATAGTCCAGGTGAAACAAGCCTGGCACCTGCAGAATTGACTTCCACCCCCATGGTACTAAACGACTCAGGAACCGGGACACAAACCGAGAATCCCTCTCCTGTCAGCCCGGCCGGATTTGCCGGACTGGCTGGCCTGGTTGGACTGGCCGGAGGCATGGTTCTCTCCCCCTGGTTGGAACGTTTATACCGGCGAGTGAACAAAGGCAAGGAGGAGAAAAATGACTGATAAGAATTTCAACAGGAGAGATTTTCTCAAGATCTCTGCGTTAGGGGTAACTGCTGTAGCAGGTCTGAACATGATAAGAAAAGCGGAAGCTTCCAGCGCAGTAGAAGGTGCCCACCAATGGGCCATGGTGATCGATCAATCCAAATGCACTGGTTGTGGATACTGCACTTTAGCATGCAGGGCACACAACGATGTAAACCCGGATATTTCCTGGAACCAGGTCATACAGGTGGAAAAGGTCAACGGAAAGGATGTCTTTATCGCCCGTCCCTGCATGCAGTGCGCCAAAGCACCATGTGTGGATGTGTGCATGGTTGGAGCCAGTTACTATCGCCCGGATGGGATTGTCATGATGGATTATGACAAATGCATTGGCTGCCGTTATTGTGAAGCAGCCTGCCCTTACGGAGCCAGGGCTTTCAACTGGGAAGCATTCACTGGACCAAATCCAGCGGTTCCACAATGGGGTGAACCCGAAATTGAACGCAGGGGTCGGGGAGTGGTGGAGAAGTGTTCCTTCTGCTACCAGCGTATCGACCGCGGGCTTAAGCTTGGCTTGACCCCTGGTGAGGATGCAGATGCGACTCCAGCCTGCGTGGTTGCCTGCCCTGTCGGCGCCCGATTATTCGGCGATCTTAAAGATCCTGAGTCAATAGTAAGCAAAATCCTGAAGGAACGCGTATCGTACCAGCTGCGAGTTGATCTTGGGACATCGCCCAGGGTCTATTACCTGCCTGCGGAACCAGCGGGAACAGGAGTACAAGGATGAAAGCACTTTCGTTGAAATTACCCAAATTTAAAATAACTCCATGGTCTTTATGGATCGGTTTTCTTTCCCTGGTGATCATTGCTGGTGTTTGCGCAGGTCTGATCGTCTTCTGGAAAGGTCTGGTCGTCACCAACCTGACCGACCTGGTTCCATGGGGTTTGTGGATCACGATCGACCTATCATCCATTGCCGTGGCAGCAGGTGCATTTTCGCTTTGCGCGGGTGTGTACCTGATCGGTTTAAAACGCTACCATGCGATTGCCCGAACCGCTACGTTTATTGGCTTGATAGGCTACACGATGGCATTGTTCAGCTTGTTAATGGACATCGGGCGACCTGATCGTTTCTGGCATGCCCTGGTTTATTGGAACAAGCACTCTCTTTTATGGGAAGTGACGATGTGTGTGACCCTGTACCTGACCGTGCTGCTCTTTGAATCCATGCCGATCTTTGCCAACCTGGAATGGCTGCAAAAGAAATTCCCCAAATTGACTGCAAAGATGAAAGGTGTTCACCATTATGCACCTTACCTGGCAGTGGTTGGACTTGGATTATCAATGCTGCATCAATCGTCCCTGGGAGCGGTATACGGTGTGTTGAAAGCCCGTCCATTATGGTACCGACCTGATATTTCAGTATTATTCATCATCTCCGCAGTAGCAGCAGGCATGGCTTTAACTGTATTCGTTTCCATGATCTCGGCCAGGCTATCCAACCGCATCAAGGTGGATGACAGCATCCTGGAGCGGGTTGCGTACTTCATTGGATGGATCCTGGTTGGATACCTTTACTTCCGATTCTGGGATGCCCTATCCATGACCTACACGTACGAACCCGGAAGAACAGAGGGGTTAAGCCTGCTGACGTCTGGTCCGTTATCATTCAACTTCTGGGTTGGTGAAATATTGCTGGGGATCGTAACACCGATGATCCTGCTTCTCAACAATCGCACACGAAACCTGCCTGTATGGCGCATGGTGGCATTGCTGCTGGTGGTTGGCGGCGTGGTGGCATACCGTTGGGATACCAATCTATCCGGGTTCCTTATTGTCCTGTCATATCTTCCCGGACAACCTACCATCTCCTATACCAAGTATGTACCTTCCCTGATCGAATTCCTAGCTGGGTTTGGTGTGATCGCCTATGGAATCATGGCTGTCTCCCTGGGTGTCCGCTACCTCAAAGTAGTGGATCACAGTGATGTTTTGGAAGAGGAAGAGGTAAGTCATAACAAGGAAGCCAAAGCCATCGCAGTTTGAAATTTATCAAACTCCTGAAATAAAAACTGACCGGGCACCCGGTCAGTTTTTATTAGTTTGAAAAACGAAAAGCTCATGCTTTATGCTGGATGATCTTTTGGTAAATCTTCCTTCGTTCCCATCCGGATTCTCCCGCCAACCTGGCTGCCAGCGCTGAGGCTGATTCCCCCTGCAACAAACCAGCCCTGATGGCTGACTGTAACTGCTCTTCTGTCCAGGATGCTGAAGAGTCAATCTTTTTACCGGCGACAACAAGTGTGAATTCGCCTCGTGGTGGATGAGAAACAAAGTGCTGCCTAACAATGGAAATTGAGGAGCGCAGGATCTCCTCATGAAGCTTGGTTAATTCACGAGCTGCTGCCATCTGTCTATCACCAAGCATCTCCTGCAGGTCGGCAAGTGCCTCTTGCAAACGATGAGGCGTTTCCAGGAAAACCAACGTATAAGGCAAGTTTTCCAATTCCAAGATAGACCTGCGTCTTTCAGCAGACTTGCGCGGCAGATATCCCAGGTAGACAAAGGAATCGGTTGGCAGACCGGATGCCACCAATGCCGCCAACGGGGCACTTGGTCCCGGAATAGGACTGACAGCATGGCCAGCCTGCAATGCTGCGCAAACAAGTTCATACCCGGGATCATTCAATGCAGGTGTACCTGCATCGGAAACCAGAGCAACATCGCCTGTGTCCAGGGATTCCAAGATGAGATCCAGCTTGCTGATCTTGTTGTATTCATAATAACTGGTGGTCCGGGTGGAAATATTGAAATGTTTCAACAACCTGCCGGTCTTTCGGGTATCTTCGACTGCAATCAGTTGAACCTCAGACAAGGTCCGCAGTGCCCGTGCGCTGATATCCTCCAGGTTTCCGATAGGTGTGGCGACAAGAAATAATGTTCCCATAGCAGCTTTATTGTAATGGAGGATCCAGAATTACGGAGGTGGAGGTTCCCCTCCACCCCGAATTATTCTACACTACTGACTCGGCAACTGCGACTGTCTGATGGCTACCAAAAAAGATCCAGGTCAACAAAATCGCAACACCATACAGAACGGTGGTGATCATAAAAAGCGGTGAAAATCCATAGCGCTGCTGGATCACGCCGGAAATGTACGGACCAACCGCCCAGCCAACATTCCAGGCAACGTTTCGGATGCTGTTAATAGTTCCCTGCTCATTTTCACTCGTACGCTCCATGGAAAAGGCATCAAATAGGGGTGCCACCATGTTCATGAGCGTACCCCTGACAAGGAAACCAATAACAGCCAGCCAGGGATAAGGAGAAAAACCCAACATAACCAGGAACACCAGGCTGGCAGCCTGGGAAAATACGATCATACGGATCTTACCACCCAGAGTTCCCACCAGACGCGGTCCCATGAAGGAGGCTAATCCTATCAACAAGGATGAGACCGCAAAAAGGATACCCAAGTTTTGATCACTCATGCTGAATTTATCCACAAAGAATACATTCAAATATGGTATGACCATGGCTGCGCCGAAACCGGTGATGAGATTGGGAATGCTAAGCTTGATGGTAAA
>Ga0209641_10001595_pt1 | contig 20036 bp, 17 predicted proteins | sample RifCSP16_1_FD_184022 | JGI IMG/M metagenome (GOLD analysis project Ga0209641, IMG submission 184022) | Soil microbial communities from Rifle, Colorado - Rifle CSP2_sed 16_1 (SPAdes) (version 2) | ecosystem: Environmental > Terrestrial > Deep subsurface > Rock core/Sediment | place: Rifle... | reverse complement strand
CAAAGACACGGGAATGCCTATAATGGTATCGATTGCCTTTTGAATTTCTACTAACACATTCAGATACGTTCCCCCTGTACCACTCGGCTCTGTCTCGGGTACAGGGCATAGCCCTACACAAGCCGGTGTTCCCTTGGGTACAGGGCATAGCCCTACACCAGCCGGTGTTCCCTTGGGTACAGGGCATAGCCCTACACCAGCCGGTGTTGCCTCGGGTACAGGGCATAGCCCTACACCAGCCGGTGTTCCCTTGGGTACAGGGCATAGCCCTACACCAGCCGGTGTTGCCTCGGGTACAGGGCATAGCCCTACACCAGCCGGTGTTCCCTCGGGTACAGGGCATAGCCCTACACCAGCCGGTGTTCCCTCGGGTACAGGGCATAGCCACATTTGTGCGTAACCAGTGAGATCGACATACGCTTCATCGATAGAAGCTTGCTCAACTTTGTCACTGAATTGTTTGAGTACTCTTATCAGTTTTTCAGAACATTCTGCATAGAGAGCAAAATCACCCGGAAGAATCATTGCCTCCGGACAAAGTTTTCGAGCTTTTACTAAAGACATGCCAGCATGCACGCCAAATTTTCTCACTTCATAACTCCCACAGCTCACAATTCCTCGGCGCATATTTCCCGGACCACCTCCTACTATAATAGGTTTATTTTTCAACTTCGGATCACGCAAACGCTCGCAGGAAACAAAAAAACAATTGCAATCGATATGGAGAATCGCCTTTCGTAATAATTCCCCTGTACCACTCGGCTCTGCCTCGGGTACAGGGCCTCGCTCTGTATGTATTATTTTGGAGCTCGGCATTAATAATTTCTAATCAAAGCCGTCACTATCCCTTGAATGGAAAGTTCGGACACCGGATGCAAATCTTGATATTGAGGATTCTCAGCTTTCAGATAGGCATATCCGCCCTCCATAATTAAACGCTTAATCGTACTTTCGCCATCAATAAGCGCAACGACAATGTCACCATTACGAGCTTTAGCACCATAATGCACAATCACTGTATCACCCGGCATAATGCCGGCATTGAGCATGCTATCTCCACGTACTTTGAGTAAATATGATTGAGTTGGATGTTGTACGAGATTTTCGGCCACAGAAATCCAAGTATCAGGCACTTGTTCTTCCAGAGTGGCAGCCCCCGCAGGCACACTACCGTACATGGGTAATTTGATATCCGGCTTTTCCATACGTTCTTTGATATCAGCCAGCAAATTCACTCCTCGAGCCCGTTTGCTGCGTGTGAGCACACCCTTTTTCTCCAAAGCTTTTAAATGCTTCAACACCGAATTATCCGAATTCACTTTCAAAAATACTCTCATCTCCTTCAAAGTAGGCGAAGATCCGTTGCTCATCTGATAATCATGGATAAAATCCAAGAGTTCTTGCTGACGAGAAGTGAGAGACATAAAAGTAGGGTGAAGTACTGCTCACCATAGTAGGTGAGACTTAGTTCACCGTCAAGGTGAGTGCGAATATTGGTCAAAAATGATACAATGTAATGAAATATTTATTCTATTTATGAATCAACCTAAAAGCTCACCATCATCTGCGCCTCCTCCCGCAAAGTCAGAAAATATCAAAGAACAAGCAGATATCACTAACGATATAGCTCAACTAAGTGGCCAACTGAAGCCATTATCTGAAGAGGCCAAAGGTCAATGGAGTGTAGAAGTTCTCTCTCAAGTCCAGGATATCAAACCGTCGCAATTTCATCCGGAAAGAAAGTGGATGGCGACCCATTTTCAAATTACTCAACCAGACGGAAAAAGCATGGAAATACCCTCTACGCAAGTAATGCTTACCATTACCAGCAAAGACGGTACCAAAATTGAAGTTCCTGCTTTTGCTACACATCATATTATGTCTCTGCATCTTAAGGGCGAGGAAGCTGGAAGTACAATGACTGGTTCCTTGGAATCATCTTTCCGATCAGTAGCCGAGCATTTGCCTGCCAAATTACCCTTTGGAAAAGAATCAGCGGCATTTGAGATTGACTTACAACAAGCAACAGGAACCGAAGGAGTCACCTCACAAAAAGAAATGCTTGAGAAAGGAATCGTGAGTAAAGAAGATTTGGCTCTCCTAGAAACTGCAAAAGAAACCGTTTTCAAGCTGAATGTCGAGGGCACCGACGAAGAAAAACAGAAGTTTATTACTGAATTCAACGCGCAGCTTGCTGGTAAAAATCTCAAGCTAGGGATCCGTGCTGGAGCGATTACACCATTTTTCACCGCAGAGAGACAGCCAACCACCAAGATGTTTGTCGTCGTCGGCAAAGAAAAAGATCCCGATGATTCCGAACATAATCGTGTCTGGACTATGACTCCCGGTCGCCACATGGAAAGATTACCAACTGACAATAAGTTTATGGGTCGCTTACCAACTGAAGGGATTTCCGAGGGAACAACAGTTGCTGATATTCTTAAGAAAGCAGAGTCCGGTGCAGCTCTCTCAGAGACTGAGACTGTATTGCTGAATGAACAGAAAAAAGCTCAAGAATGCTGGTGGAATGGAGGCTTTATCGCTCCCCCAGAAAAGAAGTAATTTTAAAAATTAATATAAAAATATATGAATACCAATCCAGAATCACATCGTGAAAGTGGGGAAAAGCCAAAAGTTTCGGCCCATAAAACACCCAGTGCAACTGAGGTTGATCTTCAAGCAGTGAGAAATATTATTTCCAAGAGTAGCAGATTTAGCAGGAGACAGGAAACTTTCAAAGATTATGATACAGCACGGGAGAGTCGTCGACAGCAAGTTGCAGCTAAGCTCGGTCTACCGGATGACACTTCATGGGAAGAAATAAAAAAACTACAAGCACAACTTTCAAAAGAAAAAAACCAGGCCAAGGCTGTCGAACACCAAAAAGCAGTAAAAGACCTTGGCTTGTCACCCACAACTGCCACTCGCAAACAAATCAGTGAAGCTGGGGATAACCTACAACGCCAAGCAAGAGCAGGCAGTTTGGGTTTATCACCTGATGCTACATGGAAAGAAATTAATTTGGCCATCAGAGCTGAGTCCACGCGCAGGTATAAAGAACAAAAGTCTGAAGCCGATGAGAAGTACAGAAAGAAAGAAACAAGCCGTCTCGGTTTACCGGTAGATACCACACTGCAAGAAATTACGGATTATGAAAACGAATTAGAAAAACGCCGTAAGATAACAGCTCGAGATCTTGGTCTTGATGAGAATGCAAGTTGGAGTGCAATAGAGGGAAAACAAGCAAAACGAGCAAGACAAGAAGAAGCAAAAAAACCAAAAAAGTAAAGATTTAAACTAAAAACAAATATTCACAAAGTATATATGAATACCAATCCAGAATCAGGTCGTGAAAAGGAAACAACAGTACCATCGACTACTACAGGACCAACAACAGCACCAGTGTCACCTACTGATGTTCAGAATGTAAAGGACATTCTTGCTGGTGCTGACACAAAAGCACCCGAATTAACTCGTGAAAGGTTAACTAATATGCAAACATTGGAAATTGAGATTAAAGGCGATTTCAAACCAACACTGGATGCATTAAAAACTAATACTGGTGCTGATTTACAACCGCGTACTGACGGTTTTCATTTAACCGTTATAGGACCTACGGAGAGTAAAATTTTGGCCACTCTTGATGACGCTACTCTTGCTGAACTGCAACAAATTAATGCGCAAATTCAAAGGGGTGAAGGTGTCGCGGTGAATGGAATTGGCTATATCGATGGTGCGTCATCGCCTTATAAAATGCGCGAAGTTGATAAAACTAAAAAAACAGCCTTTATTGCTCTCGATATACCAGCACTCCAAGCATTCCGTGCAAAGGTCGGGCTACCAAAGAAAGATTTTCATGTCACCCTTGGTTTCGTAGGCGGTGATGTACATATGCAAGTAACAGAACAAGTGCCCGTGAAACCAGGAAGTCCAAAAATGAAAGATATTACTGCACCAATACCAAAAGAGGCTGACCCGCGATTTAATTCAATCGTTCTTCCCACTATGACTTACGGTGGACTCGATGGGCAAATGAAAGAAAAGAAATAAAATGTCACTGAATGTTCAACAAAATCACGGAGAAAAAAATAAACCCGGCCCACGGGCATCAGGTCTTCATACCGTTGCAAGCGATACACATGCGGCAGTTACATCAGTGCAAAATACTCTCAGTGATTTAACGACAGATAAGGAGGAATCCAAATATGGCAAGAATCTCAAATTCATTCCCGAGGGAACAGTTACGGCCTTAACTGAAGTTAATAATAATCCTGGTGTGATTACCACCATATTAACTGCGCTTGAACCTTCTTGGTGGAATAGATTGGATAACCCGAAAGCATTGGAGGCCTTATTTAATTTAAAGTTAAACTTAAATATACCCCCTGAACAACAATTAGCCATAGCTGGAATTCTGAAACGCTCACGAAACTCCATAAAATTTAGTGATCGAATCGAAAATGTATTGGCAGCCAAAAAAACAATAGCAGACTTGAACGAGCGTTTAAAAAGTGACATAAAAAGAATCGAAGAAAAATCTCCCAAACTCAATATTGCCAGTCCAAAAGGATTCGCCTTGGATACAGTTGATTTACCAGCACCTACTTCCTTGCAACAGGTCCCCTTCCCTCCGGAATTAAACGCACTCGTACAGGAGAGATCTGCTAAACACTCCATGGACATACAAACATACACAGAGAACAGACTGTCCAAAACCGTATTAGATACAGTGATCAATGGCAATATTCCGGTAGAAATATATTCGACCAATACTTTGGAAGTATTTGGTAAATTAAAACATGAAGGCTATACGCAAATCCTTAAATATACAACAAAGGACGGAGATTATAATAAATATTTTTGTGTCAATCCGGAAACGAAAAAGTCTAAACTGGTCCTCATGACACTTCCCGGAAAAAGTTATCAAACTCAAGTAGCAGGCAGTGCACTGCTGTACAAAAATGCCGAAGGTAAATCTATTCCACCAGAAAACATGAGGATTTTTGAAAGCGGCATTGATCTGAAAAATACATATCGAGATATTTTGGAAGCATACAATGTAAAACCGGAAACAATTATTTTTGGTTCTCAAATGTTTCATGATGCATTTCTCAAACAAGAATTCAAATTAGAAAAAAGCCAGTGGATCCAAGATCCTTATTTAAATGCAATTATTTATCATTACAAAGACAAGGAGGGTAATAAACGCACTATCGTAACACTCAACATGTCTCCGCATATGTTTGGCGATAAAATAAAAAGCTTTACCAGTGCTGCGATCGAGCGTGGTGCACAAAGAATAATATTCAATGGTACCGCAGGCGGACTGAAATCGGATTTAAAAGTTGGTGATCTTGTTGTTCCAAGGCAAATTGCCAATGTAAATATAGGAAAACCGGGACAATCGGCAAATATCGTCAACAATGCACTCAATTTTACCAGTGAGTTAAAAGGTGAAAATGTGAAGATCGTCGAGCAACACGGTACAGTTCACACTCCCGTCGTAGAAACCATGCCTTTTGTCTCTTCATTGAAAGAGAATAAGGTTGATACTGTCGAATGCGAATTAGCGAATCTGGTCGAAGCTATTCAAGATTCCGGTCAGGCGGACAGCATATATTTCAGTGCTCATCTTCAAGTAACTGATATCCCCGGCACAGAACATACGAATGCCGATAAAAGCATGACATTGGACCCAAGCTATATAAACAAAGACATCAATAAGCAAAGCGACATGACACGTCTGGTTTTGCAACAGTTTTTGCAAGATATTCAACCAATAAAGGTAGAGAAAACGGTACCAAGTTCAATGACAATTGAAACTCGTTACCAGGATCATGCCAGAAAACTCTATGTCGCCTTCGACACAAATAAGCAAATACCATTGAATTTTGAAGTCCCACAGAAGACATTTATGAGCATAATGACAAATATCTTGAAAGATGGTATATTAACAGACGAAAAGTTAGCAAAGATCTTTGACGCTTGTCAAAATTTTTATAAACGATATGGTTTTAAAGTTAACGTAAACCTTTTATGAATCCACGAAATATGGACAATGAAAAATCATCGATTGATGTAACACAGTGGCAATTAGCGGCCTTTGATGACCTTCATATCGAAAGTACAAAAGATACCATTACCATCACCGTAAAACCGCCAATACCATTACGGAACCATATCATCACTTTGGCTTTGGACCACAATCAAAGCTTTCCCATGGAAAATTTTACAAAGTTTTTTGAATATCTTAATCAAACGGTTCACGAATTATTCTATGAAGGGGCAAACAGCCTCTTGGTCGGCGATGCACCACCACTCACTCTACAATTAAATACAATCGTACAAAGTGCCTTGGAAATTGCTGGTCTTGCCGGAACCAAGTGCCCCTTTACTGTCAGTTGTAAGATCACACAATGAAGTCCGTTGAGGTGTTAGAACAAGCAGAACTAACACATATTGATATTGACGGTTATATCAGTACTTTTCATAATCCCGCCAACGTCAATGAAAGACAATGGGCAAGCGAAGAGATTGCAAAGATTATCCCAGGAAAGATCACCCTGTCATCAATTATCGAGAAATTCTCATCTGAGGTTCCCAAACTGCAAAGATTTCTTTTGAAATCAATAGCCCGTTCTAAGGAAGTTGAGGCAATTGATTGTTTGGTAGGAGCACTCTTTAGTCCGGATGACGAAACCAGATGGTTGGCTGCTTTTTATCTACATGACAGACATATGAATGAGGAGCAAAAGACAGCGGCAGAAACATATATCAAAAAACATTTTCGAAGAGAAAAAGTCATGTACCTGATGACTTGTATATGTCTTTTAAAAAATCCATGTTTCGCTGGGTCAAAATATAGAAAAGAGATTATCAATAATCTGTCCGAACTTGATCTTCCCTTGCAATGCGTAGTACTCAGTCAATTTCCTTCCTGGTTGGATCAAAAAGAGGGCAAGCAAAAACTTCTTGCTATGGCTAGTCATGATCATCCAGCTATCCGAGAAACGGTAATCGATACACTTCAAAAATATGGACTTGAGAAGGCAGTTCTACAGACATTTGAACATGATCCCGATACACAGATATCTCGCAAAGCCAAGCGGATTCTCGGAAAAGATATTTCTGTCGCAGTCCCTTCTTTTGAAAAAGAAAAAATAATGGGGGCTATTTTTGGCGCAGCTGTTGGTGATGCTGTCGGTGCACCGATCGAGTTTTTGTCTCGGGAAGAAGTACAGAGAATTTATGGTGAAGAGATAAAACACTTTCTGAAAGCAGAAAAATATAATCAAAAATTGCGACTTACAGTGGGACATATTACCGACGACTCTACGATGGGACTGAGTTTCTTACAGTCGTATGTTGAGAATGGTTTCCTTGATATGTCCGCAGTCGGTAGGATATGGGGAGAAGAGGCGAGAAAAATTGATGGTGGAGAATCACCAAATATCGGTTTTGCCGGGCGTTCTTTGTGGGATATGCGCAAATTATATCTAGGTTGTAATTGGAGAGTATCGGGGCATGGATCTGCATCAGGTTGTGGGGCTGCCATGCGAGCATTTGCATTGCCATTCATTTCTCCTTCGTCAGAACTTGTTCAAAACACTGAAGACAGTGCAATTATGACGCATAATTCTCCAAGAGGAATTGCTTCCGCATTAGTTGTAGTCGAAGCAATAAAGTATCTTTTACAACAAACAAAGCTGGAGCCATCAACTTTTCTAGATCATATAACTAAAAAAATTGAGAAACTTGATCCAGAGCTCGCTGACAAACTTCGAAAGCTCAATGAATATTTAGAGCTACCTACACTACAAGGTCTCAATGTCATTGGGACGAGAGGAGAAGCGATAGATACCGTTCCAGCCGCTCTTTACTGCTTCCTGAAATCACCGCAAAATTTTGTTAGTACATTGCAGTCCGCGATCAATGTCGATGGAGATTCAGACAGCATCGGCTCTATCGCATGCGCTCTCAGTGGAGCATATAACGGCGTACAAGCGATCCCCAATCATATTCTCGAGGGCTTATATGTGCGAAATGATATTGATACGCTGCTCAAAAAATATTTCAGAAGCACGATGGGCAACATACTTACTGGAAATAACAAAAGTTAGCTGAAAAGCTCCTTCTTCCGCATGAGCGGAATCAGGATGATCGCACTACAGCGATCTCTTTACAAACCCTGGAAGTTTCGTTAGATTGTCTGGGCTCTGTGTTGGTAAGTTTATATACAGGGGGTTCTTTAACATCTCATGTGCAGAAGAGAATGGTGTGATAATTTCGCTTCGTTTGCACGAAGCAGTTGCTTTGCGTAAGCAAAGCACATTGGTTTGCAAACACTAGTTTGCAAGACGAACCGCTTTATATTTTTCCGGTAAGAAAAATAAACCTAAGTTACATTTCAAATTATTTAGATAATGAAACCCCGCGAGGGATGTAGTTATTTTTTCTAAAAGAGTTTGATTCTGGCTCAGGATTAACGCTGGCGGTATGCATAACACATGCAAGTCGAACGAGGATATTTCCCCTATACTGATTGCAAGCTCAAAAAGCTTGCTACTAGTATAGGGGAAATAAGCCGAGTGGCGAACGAGAGAGTAATACGTTGGTACCTTCCCTATACTCAGGAATAACTCCGCGAAAGCGGAGCTAATGCCGGATGACCATGTACCGTAACTGGTACATGGAAAGTTTTTCGGTATAGGAGGGGCCTACGGCCTATCAGCTAGTTGGCGAGATAAAAGCTCACCAAGGCTATGACGGGTAGCTGGTCTGAGAGGACGACCAGCCTCGCTGGGACTGAGACACGGCCCAGACTCCTACGGGAGGCAGCAGTGAGGAATTTTCCACAATGGACGAAAGTCTGATGGAGCAATACCGCGTGCAGGATGAAGGCCTTCGGGTCGTAAACTGCTTTTTATAAGGAGCAACTATGAGTTTACTTATAGAATAAGTCACGGCTAATCACGTGCCAGCAGCCGCGGTAATACGTGAGTGGCAAGCGTTATCCGGAATCATTGGGCGTAAAGCGTCCGTAGGGGGATATTCAAGTGAAATGTTAAATCCTTCGACCCAATCGAAGCCCTGCATTTCATACTGTTTATCTAGAAGATAGGAGAGGTAAATAGAATTTCCGGAGTAGGGGTAATATCCGTAGAGACCGGAAGGAATACCAATAGCGAAGGCAATTTACTGGCCTATTCTTGACCCTTAAGTGACGAAAGCGTGGGGAGCAAACAGGATTAGATACCCTGGTAGTCCACGCCCTAAACAATGGATACTCGACGTTCGGAGGAATCGACCCCTCTGAGTGTCTAAGTTAACACATTAAGTATCCCGCCTGGGAAGTACGATCGCAAGATTAAAACTCAAAGAAATTGACGGGGATCCACACAAGCGGTGGAGCATGTGGTTTAATTCGATGGTAAGCGAAGAACCTTACCAAGGTTTGACATCCTACTAACGCCCTGGAAACAGGGAAGTGCCCGAAAGGGAAAGTAGAGACAGACGTTGCATGGTTGTCGTCAGCTCGTGTCGTGAGATGTCGGGTTAAGTCCCTAAACGAGCGCAACCCTCGGGCTGTGTTGTATTTCTCACAGCCGACTGCCAGCGTAAGCTGGAGGAAGGTGGGGATGACGTCAAATCAGCATGACTCTTACACCTTGGGCGACACACGTGCTACAATGGAGCGCACAACGAGAAGCAAGAGCGCAAGCTGGAGCAAATCTCAAAAAACGTTCCTCAGTTCGGATTGAGGGCTGCAACTCGCCCTCATGAAGTTGGAATCGCTAGTAACCGCCGATCAGCCACGCGGCGGTGAATATGTTCCTGGATCTTGTACACACCGCCCGTCAAGTCATGGAAGAAGGGAGTACCAGAAGACCCACTTTAGTGGAGACAAGGTAATACTTTTGACTGGGACTAAGTCGTAACAAGGTATCCGTAGGGGAATCTGCGGATGGATCACCTCCTTTCAAGGGAGAATGCCATGAACTACTCGCCTAACGGCTCGAGTTCACGGTTAGGTCACTTATCACACCTCTCTTCTCTTTTGCACATGGGATGCTAGAGACACGAGACTTAAGCTAACTTAAGTCTTTTTTGTATATCCTCGTGTCTCTAAGATGAAGGAATAAGAAGAAGATGAAGGTTTATGTTTTGTTTTATTCCTTATTCATCTTCATCTTATTTTGACATCTTAAACTGTCATTTATATACTGCGCCTGCATTTCGGGCGATTAGCTCAGCTGGTTAGAGCGCGACACTGATAATGTCGAGGTCAGTGGTTCGAGTCCACTATCGCCCACCAGCCTGCGCTCTGCGAGCTTCGGCTGGCACAGCCAGAGCGAGCAGTGAGTTTCAGCGCAGTGCTAGTGCACCGAAGTCCAAAGGACGTAGGTGTGCAGGTTAGCTCTGCGCCCGTTCTCCGCAGTAGCACTGCTACGAAGGATGAAAGCTTCGGTTGGCAGGCCATCCATGCCAAGATCGTAGTCTTAGATAGAGCCAACTAGAAGCGAGTAGTGAGTTAAGCGTAGTGTTAGGCTGACGAAGCTTTAGCGTAGTCATACCATGATAGGCTATCGTTTACTTGGGCTTCTATTTTTTTTGTAGTATGATCATTTCAGAAAATTTATTCCCCAAGAATTACTATGCTTACGAAACGTCCCAAACTCAAAACTCACATTTTGGTGTTGGTTTCGGTGTGTTCTCTTTTTCTCGTTTCCTGTGGACAAGAACCTCCTCCACCACCGATTTTAGTTATTAGTCAGAGCGATTTAGTCAATCTCATGTTGGATATCGAAGATAGTTTTTCTCTTGAGGACGTTTTGGTTAGTCAGTCGGGAAACACCGTCGCTGTTCGTTTCAAGGCACCAACATTAAGTGGAACAGAATTATATAGCGGACTGGCTCAAGTATTTGCATATGTCCATGATCGCCTGCCTAGTGACATGCAAAATATCGATCTCATTTTTTCTTTAAATCATATTGATTCTGCAATTATCAGCACGGATAGAGCAAGTATTCAAGAATGGAAAAACGGCAAAAAAAATAATGTGGAATTTATCAACACCATGAAGAAAACTTCCTTACTCTAAAATATATGCATAAAAAATTATCCACCATTTTCTCGATCGCTTATATAGCTGTATTTGTATGTTTGTGGATTGGAGTGCCACTACAAATTACAATGAATTCAGTATTTTCCGCACCGACCACTTTCGCTCAAGAAGACCTCATTTGTCCCGCCAATTCTCATCAAGTAGGTAGTGAATGTATATGTGATTCATACTACAAATCTGTTGGAGACTCATGTGTACCCATGACTGAAGCAGAAATGTGTCCCACACCAAATTCTCACCGTGTCGGTAATGAATGTGTTTGTGATTCCTTTTATAAGCCTTCAGGAGGACAATGCGTGCCGATGGAAGAATCAGAGATGTGTCCAGTTCCAAACACGCATCGAGTTGGTAATGATTGTGTTTGTAATGCGGGATATTTGGCCGCCGGTGGTAAATGCGTTGATCCCTATGCCTACTGCGCAGCTCACAATGCTACCTATTCCCCATCGATTGAGGATTGTACGTGTATCGAGGGATATATTGAAAATTCTTCTAAGAGTGATTGTATAAAAGTAATTGTAGATGACACAAAATCTCCTCCTCCTACTCCTTCATCTTCATCTTCATCTCCTTCTCCATCCCCTACCCCGCCGACACGATCAACCGTGACTCCTACAAGTTCGACATCTTCGCCTTCGCCGACTGCAACGGCCCCGGCACAATCAATTGTGCCTCCTACAACCCCTTCGCCTCCGACCTCTACGGGCACCGATCCGGTCAAGATGATGCTTGAACTGCAAAGCACGTCGCCTATCGAAATAAACAATACGCCGATTTTGGATGCTTCACTTAAAAGTCTCACTCCTACTGAAATAAGTTTTGTTGAAGATCAGAAAGAGGTCATCCAATCAATGATTTCCACCGGTGATACAGTTGAACTGCTACCGACAGAAGAAGAGAAGATGAATTTAGTTCGTAATGCTGTTGTTCTAGAAGCGGCAAAGAAATGGAATCAAGCTGTAAAAGAAACAGAAAAAACCGAAAAACTCAAAGATGAAAATGCAAGAAAAGAGTTCATTGTGCTAAAACAGGAGGAAGCTAGCCTCGTGGAACAAATCACAAGCAATCAAACAGCGTTAACTGTCATGCATAAACAAAATATCCAAATCATCTTTTCTCAGGATCAAGCTGCCGCAGCACTGTTCGCGAATGATACCGCATTTGAAAATTTTCCCAAGCGAGATTTTTTGAAAGAGAGTAACGGTGACCATACCGAGGCTATGGTTCGTGCTACCGATGCTATTGCGAGACAATATGAATTCATAAGGAACATCAAAAAAGAGTTAAAGAGAGTACGCGAAGAAAAGCGAGAACTTCTCGATATCCCGCCACAACCGGATGTCGACCAGGAATTGAGCAAGCTGAAAATAAACTGGTACAAAAAATAACGTTAACGATCATGTTCTTCAAAAAAGACAATCAACAATCAACCATTTGGGATAAAATTTTTCATCAGAGTCCGAAATCCGGATTATCCCTCTCACCAAGGAAGTATTTTTTCCGTGACATCCTTATTGTCCTGGGTGTAGTGCTAGTATGGCGTGGCACGTGGCATCTCATCGACATGTATTTTCTACCCGATCATCCCGTGTGGAGTAATACTATCGGCATTTTGATCGGTTTATTTTTGCTTTATTTGCCTACCGGAGATCTTACGCATTTAAGCGGACGTCATCATGATGAGCACAAACATCACTAATAATTAACAATTGAAAATTAACAATTAACAATGAAACCCAACTCAGAAAACGAGCCGAGCGCCATTGATAATTGTTAATCGTTAATTGTTAATTTTTTATGAGTCTTCCTGTCATATTAGTAGACGTCGTCGGTAAAGATGTCAGTCAAAAAGAGGCTTTTGAACGTTTGGAAGAATTGGAAAATCTGGTAAACACTTTTGGTGGCCTGGTCGTAGTCAAAAAAGTACAAAGACGGGGAATTCCCGACTATGGAACCTTTGTCGGTAAAGGGAAAATTCAGGAAATCATGGATGATGGGAAGGCATTGGGAGCAAAGCTTGTTGTTGTGAATAATATTTTAAAGCCCGGGCAGGTGTATCGGCTCAGTGAGCAGTTAAGAAAAGTGAAGATGGGAGCGTGGGATAGAATAGATCTCATTCTCAAAATATTCAGCAAACATGCCAAAAGTGCTGAAGCAAAATTACAAATAGAATTAGCAGCTATTCGTCATACTGGTCCACGTATTTTTGGTCTGGGATTAGATTTGTCTCGCCAAGGTGGAGGAATTGGAACTTCAGGTATCGGAGAAACAAACATTGAACGCATGAAGCGTCATCTCAAAGAGCATGAGCATAGAGTGATGATGAAACTCAAACATATGGAGAAAGTGCGCACGCAACACCGCGAACACCGAGCGCGACTGAATTTGCCTACAGCTGCCATTGTTGGGTATACCAATGCCGGTAAATCGAGTTTACTACGGGCAATTACCAAGAAAGATGCATATGTCGCGAATAAACTCTTTGCGACACTCGATACGCGAATTGGCCAATTACACATCCAAAACGAGACACCGCAAGGGATCAATGTCATGCTCTCAGATACAATTGGCTTTATTCGTGATTTACCACCAAGTCTAATCAAATCATTCAAATCGACTCTTGAAGAAGCAATTCATGCTGACATCATTCTCCATGTCATTGATTATAGCGACCCTAAGATGGAAGATAAAATCATGATCGTCGAAGATATTCTGAAGGATTTAGGACTGGGTGATCGTCCACAGATATTTGTCTTCAATAAATATGATCTCCCCTCGCCTTTTGCGAAGTTTGAGATTGAGAGACAATATCAAGCATTCTCGCCGGTGTTTGCTTCTGCGGAGAGGAAGGTGGGATTGGATGAATTGAAACAAGTAATTAAACAAAAATTAAAAAAATAAAAAATTCGAAATAAAATTTATTGTAGGTGGTAAGATCATTCGACCAGATGATTTTATATATGAGATGGGCCAATAAACCACACCGCTGGGTCAAATATGATTATTCAAACAGCGGATATTATTACGTCACCATATGCACGCAAAACCGAATAGAATGGTTTGGTCAGGTGAACGATAATATTGTTAATAAAAATACAATTGGTGAAATTGCCCACGAATTTTGGCTGCAAATTCCAAATCATTTTAAAAACGTATATTTGGATGAATTTATAATAATGCCAAATCACGTACATGGCATTATCGTGATCGATGATATGACCATCGTAGATGCGGCAGATCTGCCGCATCTACCATCAGAACAATATCGATCACGACGACAATTTCGTTCAAAAATGTTATTACCCAAAATTATTCAACAATACAAATCATCGGTTACACGCCAAATAAATAATTTATTTGTGCATGAAAAATTTGCATGGCAAAAATCATTTCATGATCACATTATCAGAACAGACCATGCATTAAATAATATAAGACAATACATTAAAATGGCACCTAGATAGAAACAATCACCGTCCCAGTTTGGAATAGACAATGACGCAAGGATCGTTTATATTTGCCTCTTAGGCTTTATCATCCCCATGAAAAATCTTGCGCGTTTCTTTTCCATTGTCGAAATGACCAAGCAGGTTCCCCGCTATGGTTGGACCACTGTAGGTTTTGCCAATGAGGAGATCGACACATTGGCAGAACATCATTTCATGGTGACAATGATGACTTTGTTATTGGCTACCGATATGGAATCACGGGGAATGAAAATTGATGTTCGAAAAAGCATCACTATGAGCTTGGGCCATGATTTAAGTGAACTGTTCGGCGGCGATGTCGCAACCCCACTAGGAATGGTTAATCCGGAAATCAAAAGACTATCGCGAATCATTGAGGCACACACAACCAATTATCTTGGCGATATGCTTAAAAATCCGGCATTAAAAGAAGATTTTCAAAGCTGGTGTGATGAGGAAAGAGAACAAAAAACTGATGAAGCAAAACTAGTCAAACTAGCTGATCGATTGGAGGCTGAATTGTACAAAGAAACCCGTTATAGACCAGTAAGATATACCGAGAGAAACAAAAAGTATGTCGAAAAAGCGATATTAAGTATTCCCCCGGCAATGAAAGATAAGGATATACAAAAGTACTGCTCTGATTTTGCTCATTGTTTACTCGAGGCCGTCCAGAAAAAAGAATTACGAAATGCACCCCGAGAACGTTTAACAGATCCTACAAAAAAAGTTCCTCAAATGCGAGGCCTTGCTGATTTATGTGCCATTCTACAAATCAGCAAAGAAATGCCACGTTACGGATGGGGATTTGCTCGTTTTTCATTGAAAGAAATGGATAAAATTTCTGAACATAATTACGTACTTGCAGTAATGAGTCTGCTAGTGACATCTGAAATTGAAAGACTGGGAATAAAGGTTGATGTGCGAAGAACTATAGAAATGTCACTCATTCACGATCTGAGTAAGCTTTTTGGTGGCGACCTGTCTGCTCCTTGGGCACAAGCTAACCCGGACATTCGAGCAGCTGCCAATGAAATCAAAAAAACGGCAATCAGTTTATTAGCTACCATTTCAGGTAATCCCAAACTCCAAAGCATGATTGAAGAACGTTACCTGGAGGCTAGTGAAAATAAAACTGATGAAGCTATTTTGGTACGTATTCTCGGTCAATTAGAGGATTACTTGTATAGAGAGATCGTTCGACGACCCAAATATACAGAAAAAGATACTGAGTATATCAAAAAGAATATCAGTAGTTTTGTGGAAAAACTTTCTGACGCAAAGTTGCAACAATTTGTACAGAAACTTATCGATGATCTGGTCGAGCTGATCCATAGCGAAGAACTTCGCCATTCGCCACTTTATTTCCAAGAAAAATAATAATTTTTTATGAAAACTCCTTCTTCATTCCCGAAACAAAAATACCGTGATCGTTGGGGCATTGAGGCGGCAAAGGATGATTTGTTTCTTCATCCCAAGGCTGAAAACTGGTTGAAATTTTTACGTCTCACCGGCGAACTGCCTATTGAGATGCGTCGCGTAGGTTGGACAGGGATCGGATTTACGAGAGAGCAACAAGACACCTTGGCAGCTCATAGTTTTACCGGGGCATTAAAGACATTGATAGTCAGTCTCTATTTGGAAGAACATGATGTGAAGTTTGATGTCAGAAGGACACTCCACATGTTTCCTCTCCATGATGTGTCTGAAATCAATGGTGGAGATATCGGCACACCACGAGCCGCAATTTATCCTGAATTGAAGCAGGCATCTCGAGACATTGAAGGATTTACAAACAGCGACTTACAGAAATTATTAAGCAATGAACCTCTAGCGACGAAATTCCGAGATCTTACTCGGGAAGAACAAGAGCAAAAGACTGATGAATCCAAACTGATCAAATTCGTCGATCGTATCGAAGCTTTGTTTCATTTGTTTCGTATTCATCCACAGCCATACAACGACAAGAATGATCAATACTTTAAGCCGATTATTACCAGTATAGAAAGTGAAGGAATGCAAAAATATTTACAGTTATTTGTTGATGCTTTTACTGAAGCCCATAAAAGAGGTGACCTTAGTCGTCGAGAGCTGACTGATATTCACGACGAAGATAATGAAGAACGACGACTTGTTCTCATGTGCAAAGATCTCCAAGGAGTAAAACACATCGATCGTACATCTTGGACATGGGCAGGACTCAAGAAGCATGAAATAGATACTATTGCCGAGCATGGACATGCGACAAACATAGCAACATGGTTACTCGGAGAAGTATTACAAGAAACAGGAGTACAGGTGGATACCCGAAAACTTATGTCACTTTCTTTGGTTCAAGACTTGGGGAAATTGTATGGAGGTGATGTATCCGTTGCCTCTCGAGACAAGTTTGATGAAAGGCGCCAAGCTTCGTATAAAATTCGTGATATCACGGTAAAAATCATCACTGATAATCTGGGAAAAACAAAACTGAGCGAAACTGTTCGAGCTCTTCATGATGAACGACTGGAAAGAAACAGTGATCACAATATCGTGGTAATGATTGCAAGTAGAATCATGGACCTCGTTCACTTTGACCTCGTCCAAAGACCGAATTATGGTGATTCCTACAGAGATTTCGTCGACGACAAAATCATCGCTCTGATCCATAGCATCGAAGACAAAGAATTACAAAAACATATGCTTTGCTTGGCTCGTAAATGGATTTTCTTTATTGAACAAGGAACATTGCGCCATTCCGGTCATGCCCTCCTAGGTGGCGATGGGAGACACTACATCAAATAAGTTCTAAGTTTAAAGTTCTAAATTCTAAGTTAGAGGCTCAACAACTTTGAACTTAGAACCTAGAACTTAGAACTAGTTATTTCTTCGTTTGTTGTTCCAAGTAATTCTTGATGCCATCAATCGCTCGTAAGACTTCAACCGGGACTGCGAAAACAATCGTATTGCTTTCATCGGAAGAAATATCATTGATAGAATTCAAAGTACGTAAATGCAAAGCACCAGGAGTAGTGGCCATCATGGTTGCAGCTTTTGATAAATTTTCAGCGGCCAGGACTTCTCCCTCAGAATTGATAATGGTAGCGCGTTTCTCACGTTCAGCTTCAGCTTGTTTGGCCATAGTCCGCTTCATGCTTTCAGGTAAATTGATGTCCTTCAATTCTACGCTTTGTACATCGACACCCCAGGCTGCGGTTTTTTCATCGACTATTTGTTTGATGCGAGCGGATACATTTTCCCTTTGACTCAAGAGCTCATCTAAGGTCACTTCACCAACGACATTGCGCATTGTTGTTTGTGCCAATTGCGACACCGCATTATAAAAGTTTTCCACTTCAAGAAGCGCTTTCTCGGCACTATCGATTTTGTAATAAATAACTGCATTGAGTTTTGCAGAGACATTATCTTTGGTAATCGCCTCTTGATCAGGAACATCTACGGCCTTGATACGCATGTCGATCTTTTTCATGCCTTGAATAATAGGCAAGATAATATGCCAACCGGGACTCAGCGTCGTCGTATAGCGACCAAACATAAATTTCACTCCCCTTTCATACTGATCTACTTGGCGAATCGAGCGAAGAATGATGACAATAACGACAAACAACAGTAAAAACATAAAATCATTGATTAAAGACCAGAAAACTTGACCGATATCGAGAGAAAATTCATCCATGAGCACTTGGGTTACATTCGCTTTATAGCAGGACTGCTGGAGAGAAGCAATGCATAATAATTAACAATTGAAAATTGAAAATTAACAATTAAACTCAATAAACCTTTTCTGAGTTGGCAGCTCAATTGTTAATTTATTTTTGTGCTACAATCGCCTGCGAACTAATACTTGTCTATGCGCTTGATCTCGGTAATGAGTGTGACGGTGTGCAGTTTTTTTCTCGTCGGTTGTGGTGATACGCCCACTACAGATAATTCAGCAAATCAACCTAACATTGCTTTGACAGTGACGATCAATGAAGAAAGTATCGTCGTTGAACCCAACACCGTTGGCAATGGTAAATTAGTTTTGGATATTAGCAACAAAACTGCTGACACTCGTCAAATACGAATTGATGGTCTCGGAGTAAATGTCCTTTCTCTGCCGATAGCGGCAAAAGAAGGAAAACAGCAATTGGTGCTCAATATGTTTACGCAAAAAGGCAAACTCATTGTGGCAAGTACGACACCCAATCAAGAAAAACGTTTGGAAGCAAATATTACTGTGAAATAAGATGAAGATGAAGGAAATAAGATGAAGAGGAATTAGAAAAACAAACATAAACCTTATTTTTCATATCCATCTCAATCTTAAACTTTATCCCTCTTAAACAATTATGGACATTTTTCTTGGTTTATTGGGTGTTGTCGCCGGTATCTTGTATCTCAAGTACAATTACAAGATCACCAATATGATCGGCAAATTTCCTTGGGCTGAAAACTATCTTGGAGCCGGAGGAACATACACTTTTCACAAAATATTTGCGGTGCTCACTATTATTCTTTCGATTATGTGGATGACTGGCACTTTGCAAGAATTTATCGGCGGCAATGTCAGTAGATACTTTGGTGGGCGCTAAACTCAAGTTCTAAGTTTAAAGTTCTAAATTCTAAGTTAGCCGAGTTTCAACTTTGAACTTAGAACCTAGAACTTAGAACTCTTTGGAGAGTTATGTTATCTTGGTTCTGCTGTGATATCCCCCTATGGCCAATATTCAGGAACTGGCGCGTATAGCGTATGAATTACGTATTTCGGTCATCAAAATGTTGCTGGCTGCCAAGTCCGGTCATACAGCCGGGCCTTTGGGTATGGCCGAAGTTTTTACTGTGCTCTATTTCGCAGGACTCATAAAACAAGATCCTCATGATCCTTTAGCAGAGGATCGCGACAGAATAATTTTGTCCAATGGGCATATTTGCCCCATTCGCTACGCTGCTATGGCTAGAGCTGGGTTTTTCCCTCAGGAAGAATTGTTAACTTTCAGAAAGATTGATTCTCGGCTTCAAGGTCATCCAAGTCGTGTTGATTTACCCATGATAGAAACTTCGTCCGGACCTTTGGGCCAAGGAATATCGCAAGCTGTGGGCATGGCATTGGCACTCAAACGAGATCAAAAACCTCAGCATGTGTATGTACTGATGAGTGATGGTGAATGTGATGAGGGCCAGACATGGGAAGCAGTGATGTTTGCCGGGAATCATGCTCTCAACCATTTAACTGCCATCATCGATCGCAATGATATTCAAATCAGTGGCAAGACCAGTGAGGTGATGTCTCTCGAGCCCCTCAAAGACAAGTTTATAAGTTTTAATTGGGATATTCTGGAAATCGACGGCCATAATATTGAAGAAATAATCACTGCAGTTAAGAAAGGCAAAACCCAAAAAACAAGACCACTAGCGATTATCGCGAAGACCACTCCAGGGAAAGGCGTCAGCTATGGAAGGA
>Ga0209641_10001594_pt1 | contig 20036 bp, 23 predicted proteins | sample RifCSP16_1_FD_184022 | JGI IMG/M metagenome (GOLD analysis project Ga0209641, IMG submission 184022) | Soil microbial communities from Rifle, Colorado - Rifle CSP2_sed 16_1 (SPAdes) (version 2) | ecosystem: Environmental > Terrestrial > Deep subsurface > Rock core/Sediment | place: Rifle... | reverse complement strand
CCCCAAGCCGCCCGGGCCAAGGCGGCGGAGGGCCGCGATTCAGTCCTTGTCCTTAGAGTCCAACCTGATCAACCGCGCCGGGATTTCGATCGGGAGGGGGCAAGGGTGCGCCGGCTTGATCCCCGATGCCCCTTTTTCAGCCCCAAAAAGCCGGTTGTTTGCACGGGGTTTGCAGTCCGTTCGGTCCACCCCCAGTAGCGCACATCATCGTCTGGTGGGGCGCGCTATTTCATCTTCGAGGGCAACGTGATTGTCCTGCCCGCGACCATGAACGCGGCTCTGCCGAGATGATGGATCGTCCGTGGCGCCTTCCTCAAAGGGTCGATCCATGCCTTGAATACCTCGAGGATGAAGAAGTTGTACTTCGTCACCATGCGCGTATCCACGACCTTGCATTCGAGATTTGCATAGCACTCCACGATGAGCGGCGCTGCGACCAGGGAGGCGGGCGCGGGGGTAAGGCGGAAATCCGTGAATTTGTCGACTCGCCGCCCGGAGGTATTGCCGCAGCCCACCGCCTTCGCCGCCAGCTCCACCGTTGGGATGTTGATGACGCATACCTTGGTCGCTTTCAGGATGCCGAAAGTATGGTTCCGGTTACTGATCACGCAGCCCACGGTCGGCGGCTCGAACTCCATCATCGTATGCCACGACATGGCCATAATGTTCGCCCGCCCTTTGTGGGCCGTCGTGACCAGCACTACCGGCCCGGGTTCGAGCAGCCGATAGACCTGAGACAATGGAAATGTTCTTTTCCTCATCCGGGACTCCTTTTCACACAAATGATCGGTGTCATCCTCTGCAAGTCGCCCCGACTGTCGCATCCTGAAAACGGCCGGCGAACACCTTCACGTTTCCTTCTTGAGCTTCAACCGGTTCTTGTTCCCTTCCAGGAAAGCCCGCAGATCCCCTGCGGCATCGAGCAACCTTGTCCACTGCTCGAAATACAGAGTCACTGGAAACCGCCCCAATCCGTAGACGCTCACGCCTCCCTTCTCGCCGATCTTGAACTCCAGCTTTCCGCTTTTCTTTGCTCCGGACTGCTTTTCAAGCTCATCAATCCGCGCCAGCAACTCTTCTTTGGTTGGCTCTGACATCGGAAGCTTCCTCCTTTCGTCAGCGGAGCATTCCGTTCTGACCCGCCACCATTGACCGTTCTATCTGTATCTTAGATCAGGAGTCTACCTGTTTCACCAAGTGCCGGTTGTTTGCACGGGGTTTGCAGTCCGTGCGGACTCCGCCCATTCTTTTCCTCGCAAGGCGCAGTGGTGGCGGGCTATCCGATTCATGGGAGTGAGGCCCCGTGCCGCATGTCGTCAACGGTCTCCCGATGCGCAGGGATGCAGAGAGTGCCCTTGGGCAACGAACACTCAACCGCAGGGACCGGACGGGGCCCAACCGTACCTTACACTGACCCCGATAATTGCCATTCGTTATGACGACGTACAAAAAGGGGACAGGGGCGAGATTGGAAATCGGGGGGAATCGAAGAATTTTAGTATGAGTAGGTAACCGCGGTCCCAACAGAGAACCTTTCGGAATATTGTCCTTCCACCACCAGATGGAATCCCCTGGCAAGGAGAACGTCGATCCCGGAAAATCCCCCTATATTCGTTTTGTTGTGGATGGTAATCTCCCCCGCGAAAAACGGCAGGCCCGGTATGTTCACGGCCGGGGATATTTTCGCTTGGAAGTAATATAGATACGGTCCCACATACAGCTTTATATCGTTCGAAACCGTGGCCTGAAAGCCAATGCCGATATTCACATCCCATAGATTCTTTACCTTCAGCTCTGTCGTGAACAGGGCGCCATTATGTGTCCCCGAAATATCATCCGTGAAATCTTGGAAATAATAAGAGCCCTGCAGGAAAGCCCCGATTCCGAAGGTCCTATTGAAAGGATAAAACCCCTGTCCCCCCAACGTGCCGAAGAGCTTCCCATCGTCCTTGAAATCATTTTTGGAAGTCGTAGCCGAAGCTTGGGTAGAACGGAAGGCGTCAAGGATTTTCAAATCGGATACACCGATTCGCCCATAGAATCCCCAAATTTTAGCCCCATAGCCAAGCTCTGAATAAACTTGATTTTGCCTGATGGTGTGATCCGTGTCCTTCCGGTATTGATCCTCATGGTATCCATAACCGATACCGGTATGGAATCCTCCGGCCTCCTTGGAAACCGGTTGAGGAGGGCCGAATAGCCCGCCAGCGGCAGCGGTTCCATTCACGGCAAATATTATGAAGGCCGAAATCAAGATTCCTTTAAGGCCTTTGGTATGAATTATCCCTTTTTTTAAATTCATTTCTCCCCCGACACGAAATACGATGAGCAGCTCACCGGAAACCTGCGAATACCCGGTTGCATCCCCCTACCTCACTCCTCCTGGCTTGGGCGGTACTGGTTGGCCTCTCCTCTCTTCAACCTTCTTCTGCCGATATTGACTATAGGCGTCGCGCAGCGCCACATAGGGGTCGATGGCCGCCTCTTTGATAAATTCATAGTCACCGATCCTCAGGGAGGTATCGTTCACCCCCTCATATGCGCTCACTGCTAACCGGTCGTACCAGGGGGTAATATAGCTGACCGGATACAGATAATAATCACCTGCGATTCCTATAGAATCCCTTGCGCTGTATGGTCCGAGGATCGGCCAGACAATGTAGAAGCCCTGTCCCAATCCATATACTCCCAGGGTTTGACCCAGGTCCGCTTCATTTTTCGGGATATTCAGTTGTTTGCTCGATGCCGGATCCGATAGTCCCCCCACTCCCCAGATGGTGTTTACCGCGAAACGGCCAAATTCCGTGGCCGCACCGCTGAAGTCTGCCTGGAGCAGGCAACTTACAAAACGGATCGGGAATTTGAGATTGGAGAAGAAATTTTTCACACCTACCCGTGGGGCTTCGGGGACGACTTTTTTGTATCCCTGCGCCACGGGTTTGAGAACCCAGAAATACAGCTTGTCGTTGAAGCGGAACATGGCCCGGTTGAAGGACTCCAACGGGTCTGTAATCGTTGCTATCTCTTCCTCCTCCCCCTCCTCCCCATTTCCCGGATTTTCCTTACGATCGGCGCTCTCGTTTCCGGAGGTCACCGACACCTCAGGAGATTTCAGAGGGATTTGCTCTGAATTGGAAACAACCTTGACCAACTGAGGGAGGGGAGAAACGGGGGAAGAGCGGTGAGCACAGCCCGCGGCGAGAAACGTCAAAAGGAAAACCAGAAACGAGAGACGCTTCAGGATGTGGATACCTCGCTCTTTCGTTCTTTCTGACGAATAAGGGGAACACGAACCCGTTGTCCTTGGACTCCTGAGCACCTATTGCCCCTTCACCTTTTTCCGCAAAATCTCAAGCAACTGGTCGGGGGTATTTTTCGCCAGGATTGAGTTGAACTGGCTGCGATAATTCTGGACAAGGCTCACATTCTCTACGACAACGTCATATACTTTCCAGATGCCGTCCTTCAGGATCACTTTGTAGAAAATAGGGATTTCTTTTGAGGAAGTGATGACATTCGTTTGAATTTCGGCCTGGTTGTTCGAAAGCATGTTTTCTTTAGAGAAAACGATTTTCTCGTTGGTATAAGAAAGGATCTTATCGATGTAAGCCTTTTCCAGTATCTGGCGATAGAGCTGGATGAACTCCTGCTGCTGAGCGGGATTGATTTTGATCCAATTCTTCCCCAGGGTTCGCATGGAAAGTTCGACTCCATCGAACATCTGCTCATAGATAGCCTCGAGTTTCTCTTTTTTGATCCTTTTCGCTGACTCGCCTTTGAGCTTCGGATCTCGCGCCACATCAAGCACCTTGTTGACATTTGTCTGAACCGTGTCGAGCGGTGCGCCAGCATATCCCGGCAGAGTAGACAGAAAGAACATCAAAATACTCAACCCGATGAAATGTCTTTCCACTTTCTCTACCTCTTTGAACTTTTTTACACCCTTACTGCTTCTTTACCTCTCCGAAGGCATACTTGCCGATGAGGTCTACCATGTCCACAGCCGGCTGCGTTTCGGTAATGGTTCCACCGTGTTCAAGGAGTTTTCCGGAGCCCCCGGGATCTATGTTGAGAAACATGTCACCAATCAGCCCTTCCGTCTTGATGGAGGCAATGGCATCGTCATAGACCTTGATGTCTTTTTGGATTCTTATTTCCACCACCGCCTCCTGGTCCTTCTGGTCCATGGTAAGTCGTTCCACCCGCCCGACCTCAATACCCAACATATTCACAGAACTGCCGACTCTCAGGCCGCTCACCGTGGTAAATCGGGCGAAGAGAGAATAGGCGTTGTCGCCAAGCAAGGAAACATGGCCGAGTTTCACCGCCATATACCCGATACAGAGCAGCCCGAAAACGAGAAAGATGCCGACCGTTGTTTCCACGGCGTACTTATTCATTTGCTTACCTCCTCACGTCGCACCGAAGGCGGGCAATTTCTTTTTGTTGATGTTTTGCAGAATTGATGACGGAATCGATATTCCCAACAGGTTGCCCCTGGGCAATTCCGGCCAGGATGACAAATTCGACGCCCCCCTCCGAAGCCGGCTGTTTGCGACCTCCAGCCCAAATGCCTCGAATTCCCTGCTCTTGGAAATCATCGATAAAATCCTTCAGCATGCTTTCAACCTCAGTCAGATCCGAATAGGGGAGCACCGTTACAAATTCATTGGTATGGCGGCGGGTGGAAAAGCCCCCTATGGCACCAAAGTGTTTATCGATATATACGCCCATGCTCCGTAATGCCTCCTGTGCCGCTTCGTGGCCTAAGCTTGTAATGATGGCATCCATCTCCTCCAGAGTAAAAACCACAACCGAGTAAGTCTCCCCAAGCGTTTTCTGCTTCAACTGAACATGATGCAGAACTTTGAACTGTCGTTTGGAGTAGAGGCCCGTTAATTCTTCCCGCAGCCCTTCGAGGCTGAGGATGACTTCATCTTTGAACGGGTGGTCGAAATTTTCAAGCTCCTCCGGAGTGCCTTGGAAAACAATCGCTTGATCATAAAGGGCAAGAATGCGGTTGGAGATAAAATAGACGTCCGGAATCTCATGGCTGACCAGGATCGCAGTAAAACCAAATTTTCTCTGATATTTGGCAATCATACTCAGGATTGCGTTTTTCCGAACAGGATCCTGGCCGGAAGTGGGTTCGTCAAAGAGGACAATTTTAGGATCGGTTACCAGGGCCCGCGCCAGGGCCGCCCGTTTTTGCATCCCCCCGGAAAGTTCTGAAGGGTACTTGTTGGCGGCATCGCTGAGTTCCAACTGTTCCATTCTGGCCGTAACCCTGAGGTCTATTTCCGCTTTTTTCAGGTTTGTCGTTTCCCGGAGGGGCAGCGCGATATTTTCATAGACGGTCATGGAGTCGAAGAGAGCGTTGTCTTGAAACATGTAACTGAACTGTGCGAGGGAGGCAGCCTTCTCGTTCTTTTTCATCGTGGTGAGGGGTTTGCCCTTGAAAAGAATGGTCCCCTCATCGGGTTTGAGTAGCCCGATGATATGTTTGAGGAGCACGCTTTTGCCTGAACCACTGAGGCCGATAATCGTCGTGACCTGTCCCTCATAGATCTGCAGGTTAACGCGCTCAAGGACTGTTCGGAGTCCGAAACGCTTGGTGACGTCCTTGAATTCAATCAACGGAGGTTCCATGGGTCTCTCTATATCAGCAGGGAAGTCAAAACATAGTCTGCGACCATGATGAGCACACAGGAGAGCACGACGGCCGAGGTGGTGGAGAGACCGACGGCTTTAGCGCCATGGCTATCTGTGCGCATGTGAACGAAATAACCCTGGTAACAGCATACCGTGGAGACGATCACCGCAAAAACAATAGCCTTGATGAAACCTTCCGTGACATCTTCCATCTCCATGCTGACCTGAACGCGATGGAGATAGGTGCCGGAATTCGCACCCAGGAGCAATACCCCGGAGATGTAGCCGCCGATCATGCCGATGAGGTCAAACAAAGCGGTGAGCAGGGGAAAGCTGATGATGGAAGCAGCGATTCTGGGACTGATGAGGTACCTGAGCGGATCAATGCGCATGGTTTCAAGGGCGTCAATCTGCTCGGAGATACGTTGGATACCGATCTCCGCGGTGATCGCTGAGCCTGCCCTGGCCGCAATCATGATGGCGGTGAGCATGGGCCCCATTTCCCTGACCAGCGAGAGAGCCACCAGGGTGCCCATCGCCCCTTCCGCGCCGACCTTAACCAAGGCACGGTAAAATTGGAGGCCCATGACCATGCCCGTGGACAGGCCGACGAGCATGATGATCATCGAGGATTTTGCCCCGATGAAATAGATCTGCTGAATGATCTTAGGTCCCTGCTTGGGTCGTACTATATTCAGGATCGCCAAAAAGAGGAAAACTGCCGAAGCGCCCAAATTGCTGATCCAGCGGATCGCCGCCCTGCCGATAGCGGCGAATGGCCTCGTCAATAACGTGACAAGCGGCCATCTTGCTTCGCCCTTTGAGAGGCCCTGACTGTCTGTATTTAGCGCCACGAGTGGTGATCCTGCTATTGGTGAAAACTTACAGGCATTTCCATAAGAAGGTACCACAGAGGTCCTATTTTCGACCTAAAAACATGGGGCAGCGATGCGCACCCGGATGCAACCAGGATGACAAGGCCGGCACTGGCGAGGCGAATTGATTGAGCGGCTGCAGACATGCTGCGATTCCTGTCCCAAGCTCGACCACGTGGCATCCATTCACCGCCGCGCCCTCGTCATATCATGGCGGGCCGTTTTAGAAGATCACGACGCTGTCGTCGCCTCCGCCCGCCACGCTCCCCATCGTCGAGAGCTGCTTTTGTGTCGCCGGGTTGCCGCGGACCTCCGCGTCGAGGAACGTAAGCGTCCACGTTAAGATGTCGTTGGTCGAGGCAAGGTCGAACCCGTGTTCAACGCCCGAGAGTGCAACCAGCCTGCGGGTCCCGGTGAGGCGCGACATGCCGATCTTCGTTTCGATGATCGGAGCGGTCGTGTCCGCCGTTCCGCTGATGCCGAGGAACGGCAGATTGATGCCGTCGAGCCCGTGCTGGTCGCGTCCGAATGCAGGCAGGAACGGCTGCCCGAAATACGGCACGTAGCCGACCGCCGCCTTGATCCGCGGATCGCGAGTGACCTGATTCCACGACAACCCGAAGTCGAAGTATGAGGTCGTCAGGCCGGCGCCGCCCAACAGCATCATTGTCTCGCCGCCCATGCTCGCCCCGAAGCCGCCGATCTGTGTCACATCGATGTGACCTTGCCATTGCGGATGCGCGAGCACGAGGTCGAGCGCCGCGGATATCGAAAGCGGTCGCAGTGCCTGCAGCGCCGTGAAGTCGCTCAAGTGCAACCCCAAGTCAATGGCGGCTCTGAGGTCTTCGATCTTGAGGACGGAAAAGCGCAGGTCGCCGTGAAACGGGGCGATTACAACGTAACCGTAACTTGCGAAAATGGACAGCGCCGAAATGTAGTCGCTGGAGAGCGGGCTGCCGCTGTAGCCATGCGAAAACGCAACCACCGGATGACGAGCCGAGGGGTCCGCAAATAACGGCGCATCCGATCCGGTCTGCATATGTGGCACCATCTTGCCGGTCGGCAGCGGATAGTCGGGACGGGGGTTGTCGGCCGTAGTGGGATAGCATGCGAGCACCACGAACGCGACATTCTGTCCGGCAAACGAACCGTAGAGATTCGAGTCCTGCGGCGCGGTCACCGTGGCGATCAGCGTATTATCCGGGTCCGCCAGCAGATCGGTCGCATAACGCGGCATGCCGTTGTCCGACGGCATGCCTTCCCAATAGCTCTCCACGTCCTCGCCGGCGCCCACGTCGACGAGGTTGAAGTTCTGGACGACGTTGCTGCACGCAACCGCATAGGGACCCGGCAACGGCAAAGGCTGCACGACGGCGGTCGGCGCCGAGGCGCCCGGCGGATTGCTGCTGCCGCCGCCGCCACATCCGGCGAGTGTGAGTGCGATCCCCGACAAGGCCGCCAACAGCGTTCCCTGCAAGAATCCGTTCATGACTGCATCTCCTCGACGGCAACCGCTTCGAGCAAATTGCCGGCCATGCTGCTTGTCAAATTCCGAGGCGTCATTGAAGCGACAGGAAAATCAATTGTTGTTGCCGTCATCCAATCGATAGACCGTGACCGCTCGCATCGTGGCCTCCTGTTTCCCTAGTCCTTCAACCAGTAGGCGCACCCATTTCCTGATACTCACATGATAATCCTGCCCGCCAGCCTTCGGAATCGGCTTCCGTCCGAAACGCGAGTCGCCGTTTGTCTGATTCTCGGCCCGGTGTTTGTCCTATGGCAGGAAGGGGCGCTGGAGGGTTCGGGTCAATCCACCAGTTTGTTCCGGATGGCGTAATGGGTTATTTCCGCGTTGTTCTTCATCCTCGTCTTCAGCAGGATACTTGACCGATAGCTGCTGATTGTCTTCACCCTCAGACACAACTCCTTGGCGATTGACGTGCTCCCTGTAAAACTCTCCAACCCCACACGGGATTTCCCCCGTCAACAGCGTTCCGGCAAAACCCCTTTTTCACCCCGAAACAGGCGGTTGTTTGCACGGGGTTTGCTGTCCGTACGGACTCTCCGGAAGGGGCTGTTTCCCCTCCCGGCCGCGACGAGAGAAAAAGGAGTTTCCTATCCAACGGTTCTACCGGGTCGACAAGGCGAGGTCCCGCGAACTCGGGGGAACCGGCCTGGGCTTTCCATCGCCAGGCACATCGTCGAATCCCACGGCGGGACGTTCCGGGTGGAAAGCCGGATGGGGGAAGGAACGAAATATCTGATCCGCATCCCCGGGTGAAGCTTCGGCTCCTTTCCATGCCTGCCGGATCGGAAGGGAAGCAGAGGAAAAAGGACGGGGCCCGTTCTCGCCCCATCCTCCAAGTCCGCCGGTTGTCACCTGCGGATTTCTTACCGTGTCACTTCAAGGAACGATTCCTGCGGGTGATCGTGTCCCCCGACCGGGATCAATCCTTCAGGAGAAATGTCACACTCATGTTCACACGGAATTCGGTGACTTTCCCACCTGTTACAATGATTTTCTGTTCCTTGATCCAGGCTCCCTGGATCCCCTCGAGCGTCTTCGAGGCGCGGGCGATCCCCGAATGGATCGCATCCTCGAAGCTCTTGGGCGACGATGCCGTGATTTCCACTACCTTCGCGACCGACACTGCCGCGCCTTTCCCCAATGTGGCCGACATAACGGCTCCTTTCTCCAGGAGGGTTTACCGAAGAGAATTCCCATATAAATTCCATGTCAATTTCGCCTGCCTGTCAAGGGAGGAACCCGGATTTTCCTTTCCCGCCAGGAATCTTCCGGACTCATTCGCGTCTTGCCCGGACTGTCCGCCTTTTATGGAGGGCTTTTTCCAGAAGCACGAACAGGATGAGGCCGGCCACGCCGACGGCGTGCACGCCCATGCGGGGCCAAAGCAGGCATGCGGCGATTCCCGTGTATCCTACCCTATGGAACCACGTGAGGGGTTCCATAGGGAATCCCTCGATCACTCCAGCTTCCACGCCTTCGCCGGCGAGGAGATGAATCGGTCTCCGAAGGGCACCGCGAGTTCGACGATCTGGAGTGGATCGCCCGCCTGACGTCGCACATCCCGGAGCGGGACGCCCAACTCGTTCACTACTACCGCGCTTATTCGAACGCACATCGGGGGATCGCCGCCCGAAGAGAGGTGTTCGAGGTCAATCCAACAGCGGCGGAATCTCCCGCCGGTTGACCCGCCCCCTGAAACCTCTCTTGCTGCGCAAGTGGTTTCCCGCGTCAACACCGTACCCGCGAAACCCCTTTTTCACTCCGAAAATGAGAGTTGTTTGCCCGGGGTTTGCAGTCCGTTCGTACTCTCCCCACCAAACCTTCCCCCCATTTCGAATCGGTCTGAAAAGCATAAAAACACCTCGGACCGACCTGGGGGGGGAAGGTCCCGGTGCATCCCTTAGACAGCCGGGCTTCGCTTCAACGAGTGTCTTTCCGTTAAGACTGGCTCACCTCGTTCAAGACCTTCATCGTCTCTGACTTCACTCCGTCTGCCGCTTTTGCTTTGCTCCCTTCGGGCGAGTCCAGGAAGCTCTTGAAGGCCTTGAGATCCTCCACTTCAATGAGCAATCCAGTTAACTTCGGATCATCAGGAGACTGGAATACTCGGACACGGGGTGCTCCGTGTCGCCGGAAATCCTCGTGCCGGCTTCCCGGTCCGGGCTTCCATGCTTTCAACCAACGTTTGGAATCCTCAACTTTGTGGAATGCCATGACGGATACCATTGGTGGTTCCTCCCTTTTATCTGAGTGGTTTCTTATATGATGCACTCCGATTCCTTCGGAGTCCGTCAGATGTATAAATAGCAAGGATGTATGTGTACCTGCCTCCCGCAAACCTCTTCAACCGCACAAGGGGTTTCCCCCGGAACACCCTTCCGCGAAAACCCTTTTACCACCTGAAAATGCCAGTTGTTTGCACGGGGTTTGCAGTCCATTCCGCTTTCCCTTCCAAATTCCGATAGAAATGCCCAAAAGGTTATTACACTAAGATCAGGATGGCCCGATCGTTGGAGGCGGGGCAGAATCCCTTGGACTGGAGGCGCTATATGAGTCACAAGATGTACTTTCTGGTCTGTGGCGCGATCTTCTTCGTGTTCGCTACGGCACATCTGATGCGCTTAATCATGGGATGGGAAATCGCTATCGCCGGTTGGGTCGCTCCCCACTGGGTCTCGGTTCCCGGTCTCATCATTCCGGGTATTCTGTCGGCTTGGGGGTTCGTACTGGCATCGCAAGGGAAGACGACAACATGAGAAAACCAGCTTCCGCCTCCCCACCCACGGTGCGTAGTACCGCGCCCCGTTAAACGCTATTTGCTTCTGAAGGGAAACTTCAGAAGCCACACCCCATCAAACTGGTACGAACAATCCAATTTTTAAACAGGAAACCCAACCGACGGCCGTAGGGAGGATGAGGATATGCCAGGGAAGGCGGAAGAGAAAAGCTTCGGCAAGCCTGATGAAGTACGGGTTTTTCCCAAGGGCAAAGTGGAGTTGGTAACGATCGGCGGAGCGACCATCGGGCGTGCCACCTTGGAGCCGGGATGGCGTTGGTCCAAGTCCGTCCAGCCGATCGCAAAGACAAAGAGTTGCGAGGCCCCCCATTTCCAGTATCACGTAGCAGGGACCCTGAAAGTCGTGATGGATGATGGAACGGAACTCGTGTGCAAGCCGGGTGATGTGTCGCTCCTGCCGTCCGGACATGATGCCTGGGTGGTCGGGAAAGAGAACGTCGTGATCGTCGACTTCCAGGGGATGGTGGATTACGCAAAAAAGGCCGGATAATCGGGGTTCGTGAACCACTGGAATTGCTGCGGGTCCGCGGGAGGCGGGGGTCCAACCCCGTCTCCCATTTCATTTGATGAGTTACACAAAGGTCGGATGGCAAGAGGTATCCCCTGTCAACAGCGTCTCTGCGATACCCCTTTTTCACCCCGGAAAAGCCGGTTGTTTGCACGGGGTTTGCAGACCGTTCGGACTCTCCCCATCAAACCCTCCCCTCATCTTAAATCGGCCTGAAGAGTATTCGCACCTCGAACCGATTTGAGGGGGACAGGTCAGCGACATGCAGGTCGTCTCCTTCATTGCCCCGGCCTCCTACACGTTGGAAACGATCCCGGTCCCGCCGTTCCTTTCCGCCCAATACAACCCGCCGTGGACGATTTCTCCGTTCCGGCGCAACGAGATCATCGTCAGGATCCGTTGACGCAAGGAAGGCGGCGGGGGGTTCCTTGGGGCCCCGTCAGAACGGGTACCCCTTCTTCCCCTGCACGCCCTTGAGGGCGGAGATCTCCCCGCAGTGACTGAAAGCGTGCCCGATCACCGCGTTGTTTACGACGAAGCCGACCGACTGCGTCCCCATCCCGACGGCGGAGAGGTCCATGGGGCGGTCGAGTTCCGTGTCCGGTGCGTTCGAAAGGTACGCGTCCGTGGCAGCGTAGACCGACTGCGCGTAGGCGCGGAACACCGCAAGGTCGATCCGCACCCTCCGGCTCCAGCCCGCGAACTCACCGGCCCAGTCCTTCACCGAGGAGGGGTCGGGAGGAAGTTCGGAGAGCCCTGTTCTCCCGGCGTGCGGCCCCGCGAAGAGCGGAACCCCTCCCCGGAACAGGACGTTCACAACCCAGTCCTCCGACGTGACGAAGTGGGCATAGGCGGCCCCGATGGGGAGGGCGATCCCCGGCGGCCCCCAATGCGCCATCTCCGCGTTCACGTCTTCCATCGTCGCCTCGAGAAACCCGTGGGCCGACTGGACCTGCCCCCGGAGCCACGCGGTTATCCGGCTTCCATCCTGCGCCATGTCCTCCTCCTTTCCTTCGGGTGGTGACATTTCCGATGATTCGAGCGGCAGGCCGGTTTCCTGTCGTTGCTTCCCCGCTGCAAGCGGCCGCCAACTCACCGGAACCCCTGAAATCGGTCGGCTCACCGTCTTCTGCAACCGATGCCGCCATCAAAAGGCGCTTGGCAACGCGATGCCCGATGATGTGTACTATCGACAGAGAAAGCCGATCCCGAGGCCCGCGCGAGACGGAAGCATTGCGGAGCGCCCGAAAAAATCCCGGTTCGAAGGAGGACCGATATGTGAAGAAAGCCACGATCACCGTGGTTGCCATTGCCTTCTTGACCGGGATCTCCGCCGCAGGCGAAACGACCGCGGAGGGAAACGTTCCGAAGGTTCTCCTTCTGGGAAGCCTGTCCAAGGTCTACGAACCGGTGCGGCTCGACCATGCGGAGCACATTTCCGCGGTGGGCGGTTGCGAGGAGTGCCACCATCAACATCGCTCGATGCAGGTTCAATCCTGTTCGGAATGCCATCGGATCGACCCCTCCTTCTTTAAAAAGAACGTGAACGCCGGAACGCTCAAGCCCTGCGGAACGTGTCACCCGGTGTCCAACCGTCCCGGCGACAGGGGGCGGCTGGAACTCAAGACCGCCTACCATCAGGCCTGCTTCAAATGCCACAAGGAGGAAGTGGCAGGGAAACCGAAGGGGTGCACAGGCATGTGCCACGTCCCGAAAGGGGGGGAAAGCCGGGAAAAGAAAAAGTGAAATATCCCGAGGAACGGGGCCTTCCCTTTGGTCAAACCATCACGACCGTAAATCTTGGATCCGTTCTTGACGCTCCAGGCCTCCGCTCCAAGCAGGAGCGATCCCGCGATCAGGCGATCCGCGCATGTCCCGGCACGATTCTGCCTATCATACCTTTCCGGCCGGTTTTCCGGAACGGACAAGACCCTTTCGGGCAGACCGTTCCATGTGTCATGTAGACAACGGGAGGGACTCCGACCCGACGTCCGACGATGAATCCTGCAGGGGTTGAAGCATCTCTTCCATTTGAAATACGGGATGAGTCGATCGCGAGGAAAGCCCCCCTGATTCTCCGGGGCCGTTTCCTGCATCCTTTGGAAGGTGTGTTGCGATCCCGGAAAAAAGTCCGGGGACACGGAAGAGACGGGATGCGGATCGGGATCATCGGGGCAGGGAACGTCACAGGTCCGCCGGGAACGGGAAAAGACCCGGAAGCGGGTCGAAGCGAAGGAAAGCCCCTGTACGCGGGAACCTGGATAGGGGGGGCCGCTGGCCCTGCCCGCCGGGGAAAACATACGGAGAGGAGGTACGGCGAATGAGAAAACCGATCGGTACGTTTCGGAACGGGAGGATGCGGTTCGCCCTGTGCGCAATCCTGGGGGCGATCCTGCTTGCCACATTCCCCGCGGGGGTGTCGTTCGCCAAGTCGGCCCTGGAGATCGATACGAGCGTCGACGTCTGCCTGGAACGGTTCTACAAGCAGGTGAAGGGGGCGAAGGAGTTCGCCAGGACGGCGAAGGGGCTTCTCGTGATGCCGAACGTCGTGAAGGCGGGATTCTTCGTCGGCGGGCAATACGGGGAAGGGGCGCTGCGGGTCGAGGGAAAGACGAAGGGGTACTACAACCTCGTGGCCGGTTCCTACGGGCTCACGTTCGGCGGCCAGTCCCAGGACATCATCATCGCATTCATGACCGAGGAGGCGCTGAAGCAGTTCCGGGAGAGCCAGGGGTGGGAGGCCGGGGTCAACGCGAACGTCGCGGTGATCGAGGTGGGCACCGGGGGCGACTTCAGCACCACCACGGTCCGGGATCCGGTCGTCGGATTCGTCTTCGACACGAAGGGCCTGATGGCGGACATCTCCTTGAAGGGGGCGAAGTTCACGAAGCTCGATAAGTGATGCGATCCCGGGGGGGCTGCGGCCCCCCTGTCCTGCCCCTGAACCCTCTCCAACTGCACAAGGGGTTTCCTGCGTCAACAACGTCTGCGCGAAACCCCTTTTCCCCCCGAAAGAGCCAGTTGTTTCCACGGAGTTTGCAGTCTGTGCGGACTCTCACCATCAAACCATCCCCCCACCTCGAATCGGCCTGAAAGGTATGGACATACCTCGGACCGAACCAAGGGGGGCAGGTCATAAAATCAGTCGGTCTGAGTTGTCCCGGGGAGAAGTCCCCGGTGAAAGACGGGCCGTTTCATGTCCTCCAGAAACAGGTCGTAACGCACGGGCGAAGGAAGGGCGATCCCCCGGTGGGAGGGCAGGTAGAGGACCTCCGCCTTCTCCCGGAGACCGCGGACCTCCAGCTCTTCCATCCGGAGAGGTTCGTTTCCGCTGCCCACCCCACCGGACGGCTCCCCCGCGAAGCCCCTCGCGGCGGCGACCAGCAGTAGGACGGCGAGCGCGACGGCCGGTTTCATTCCGCTCTCCCCCCCTTCCCGGACACCTTGCTTTCGAGGAGCGCCTGTGCGGTCTCCATCTGCTTCCGGATCGGTACCGCGAGGTCCGAAGCTCCCCCCTCCTTCTCGAGCCGCTCCAGCGCGCCGGCATACCAGTCCACCGACCGCTCGAAGAAGGATCTCGCCCGTGTTTTCAATCCCTCCTCGTACGCCTCTCGGTCGCTCCCCCTCATCCCTTTCGGCCGCTGGGAGGCGAGAATCGCCTTCCCGTACTCCACAAGCAGGTCGCCCGAGAGCTGGGAGGCTTGCAGCGACAGATCGAGGGGGGCCTCGTTCCCCACTTTGGAGAAAGCGTCGAGCGCCCTCCGGAAGAGGCGGTCCTTAGCGGCGAGACTCTTGTCGAGGGGAACGACGAGCCGGGTCTTCCGGAACTGCTCGGCCCAGTTCTCCCCTACGGCGATCCGGGCCTTTCCCGTTAGCTCCGCCAGTTCCTCGGGGGATCCGCCTTCCATACCGGAGTCCACCTTCTGCAGACCTTCCTCCATCAGACGGATCGATTCCTTCGTGTCTCCCCGTTGCCAGGCGGCCAGCCCGACGGAGAGGGTCGCGTACGTCCACATCCAGGCCGGGGCCGGATACTTCGCGCCGTAGTCGGAGAACCGTCTTTCGGCCGTTTCCGGCGGTCCGTGGACTTCCGCGAGCCGGGCGGCGTGGAACAGGAACCGCGGGGAGACCTCGTTGTTCGGGAAGCGTGACGCAACGCCCTCGTAAAGGTCTCCGGCCCGCGCGAGCTCCTTCCTCTCCTCGAGGAGGGGCCCGACCACGGCCGCGACCTCCACGGTCTCCTCCCTCCGGGGAAATTCCTTCAGGAACCGGAGACCGGAACGGACGGCCCCTTCCCCGCCGCCGCCCAGCGCGTGCAACCGCATCGCACGGAGGAGGTACAGCGGGGTCTCCGGTGACTCCGGGAAACGGAGGGACAGTTCCTCGAGCATCGCGGCGGCGCCCATCGGGTCTTCGGAAGAGACCTTTTCGTACACCTCCTTCAGGGAGGAGAGAAGGTAGAGATCCTTCGCCCGTGTCGCGGAGCCGATGTCTCCCCCCGCAGCGGGGTCGGCCGGCACGAGCGCCGCCTTGCCCCGGACCGCCGCGAGGTCCCCCTCGAAGAGGGCGGCTTCCGCCTGGATCAGGCGCGCCTGCGCAAGCATCGCGCGAGGGGCGAAACGGCTCCCCTCGACCTCCTCCGCCAGCCCCCTCGCGCGACCGTACTCCCGCCCCGCCAACAACGCGGTGGATGCGCGAAGCGCGAGGGAGACCGCTTTCTCTGAAGGATGCTCCCCCAGGAGGAGGAGGGCGGTGCCCTCCGCGTCCTCCGCGGTCGACTCCTTCCTCTCATAGCCGGCAATCATCGTCTCGGCGTAGAGAACGGCCGCCCGCTCCCCGGTAACGTCCCCCCGCTGCTCCCCCACCAGTTCCTCGAGGAGCAACACCCCATCTTCGCGGTCCCCCGACCCGAGGAGGGCGATAGCCCACTTCAGGCGCAGCTCGCCGTCCTCGTCCGACGGCTCGCCGCCCTTCACCCCGAAATATTCCCCCATCAACGCAGCCGTCGAGGACATGGCCGACCGTTCTCCCAAGCGGATCCCCTCGTCGAATTTCTTCTCGGAGAGGTTCCTCAGCATTCCGGCCAACTCCGCGGCGGCCTCCTCCCGCAAGGGAGACGGCTGCGACTGCGCCCATGCGGACCCCGGGCCGTATTTCTCGCGAAGCGTGAGGGCGCGAGCGAGGGCTTCCCGGTCCTGGCCGGCGCGGAGAAGAGCCTCCACCGTCTTCATCGCGAGGACCGCCGCGCCTTCGTCCGAGGGAAAGCGAAGAGCCGCGATGTCGCGCACTTGCACCGCCCGCCCCACCTCGCCACGCTTTTCCTCGGCCTCCCAGAGAGCCGTGAGGAGGACCTTCCCGCCGCACGTCCCCGCTTTCACGGGCGGATAGGAGTCCAGCCGTTCCAGGGGCGACTCATTCCACGCGCGGACCGACAGTGCGAGGACCGCCTGCCCGAAGGGCGACGGGTCCCCGCAAGGGAACGACGGTGCGGACAGCGGGTGCGACAGTTCCTGGGCCGTAGCGTCGACGTCCCCGGACTGGAACCGGATCCACGCCAGCATGTACCTTGCGACGGCGGACGTCTCCGGGTCCCCCGCTTCCGCCGCCGCGCGGTACCGGGCGACGGCGTCCCCCGTGTCGCCGGCGAGGAGAGCCTCGTGCCCCAGGCGTACGCCGATCTCGGCCGCGAGCGGGGAAGCAGGGTACTTCTTCAGGAAATCCCTTGTAACGGACCCGGCACCAGGGTCCTTGACCGCCAGTCGCAACGCCGCCTGCAGATACGCGGACTCTTCGCGCCTCGATCCGGAAGGGGCCTCCCTCGGGAGCAGCGGGAGGATGCGGGCGATCATCTCCCTCTCCTTCTCTCCCGCGCTCCGACCGGGGAACAGCTCCCAACGTCCTCTCCCCTCCGCCAGCAGGGACCCGGCCTGCAAGGCGACGTCGGCGGCGTCCGTTGGCGTGAGGCGGTCGCCGGACAGGAGAAAAACCGACTGTTCGAGAGCCGCGAAGGATTCCTTTCGGGCCTCCTCGCGCGGATCCTGCCGCAATCCGCGGGCCTTCGCGATGAGGGCGTCCGCCAACTGCCGGAAGACGACCGCTCGCAGGGCGATCAGCTCCGGCTTCCGTCGTTCCCAGGCCGCTGTTCGCTCCTCCTTTTCCAGAGTCTTCAACGCCGTCAGGAGTTCCACCATCCGTCCGTCCGTAAAGGCGACTATCGTCCGGATCGTCCGCCGGAACGGCTCCCACGCCTCTCCCGGCCGCTCCTTCCTCTTCCGGGGGATTCCTAAGTGTTCCAGCGTGATCTCATACGTTTCCGGGGAGGAGGACCGGATCATACCCAGTTCTCTTATATAGAGCCACAGGTTCCTCAGCAGGAGGGAGGCGTCTTTGCCCCTGGCGGACACGATGCCGTCGACGGCCACGGATCGGCGCTGCCGGAATTCCTCCCACAGCATTAGGATCTCATCGCCCCCTTCAAGCTTGCCCTTCTCGCGGCGATCGAGGTGCGGGGAAAGCACGGAAGATCGACTGACGTTTTGGATGGTGCGGAGGGTGGCGGACAGCTGCTCCACAAAGCGGTCGACATCGACCCCGTCCAGGGCCACCTCCTCGATCCTCCGGACGACCTCCACGATCCCTGCGGAGGTGAGGAACCGTACCCCCACGGACGGCGTCTCCGCCGCGGCCCGGGAGACGGTCCAATCCGCGAAAAGCAGACCGACCTGGAGCTCCAGCGCGTCGGTCCGGACCGCTTCCTCCGTACGCGACTCCGTAAATTCCATCCTCTGCCGGAGCGACCGCAGCCTTTCGATCTGGAGCCGGAGAGACTCCAGGGTCTCGGAGCGGGCCCGGGGTTCCGGGGGAGGAGGCGACGCCGGGGAAATGGCCTCCTCAAGTTCCCTCCCCGCCCGGGTCAGGCGTTCGACTGCAAGCGCATACCGTCCGCTTTCCCGCGCCAGCCCCCCGAGAAGGAGGAGGTACTGGACCCGCTCCTTCAGGGAAAGCCCCGCCGTCACCTCCGCGGGCAGCCGCTCCAGGGCGGACACGGAATCGGTCCCGGCGGAGGCGAGGCCGATCCGGTCCAGCGGATCGTTCTCCTCGCGCAGCAGGGCCTCGAACACCGGTGCCGCCTCCACGCCGCGCCCGGTCGCGATCAGGATCTCCGCCCTCGACCTGGCGGCCCTCCGGGCGAGGTTGCTGTTCCCGCCCGGTCCTCCGGACTCCTGCTCCACCCGGCGGAAAAGCTCCTCTGCGGCGGCGACATCCCGGCGCTCCGCGGCGATCTGGCCGAGGGAGTACAACGCGAGGTGGTGGTACGGGCTGCCCGTCCCCACCCGGGCCAGGACCGCGGAAGCTTCTCCAAGGCGGCCCCGGAGGCTCTGCAATCCCGTGCCGTAGAAATACAGGACCTGCGGGGTCTGGCCGCCGTTGCGGATGGCAGTCTCGCAGACGGCAATGAGACGCTCCGGGGAGTCGAAGCAGCCCTGGGCGTCGGCGAGAACGTCGAACAGCGGAGCCGCCGCCGGGATCGGAAAAATCATCATCCGGACCCTCCGTTCGAGAAGCGACGCCGCCTCGGAAAGGAGCCCCAGGGAAAGGTACCCCTGGAAAAGGGTGAGGGTATTGTCGTGCGTTGCCGCATCGGACGCTTCGATGCGGGCCATCTCCGTGAGGGACACAAAGGCCCGCGCCGGCACAGGCGCCACCGCGATCGAAAGGAGGATCACGCCGGCAAGCATGGAGAGGATCGGTCGTCCGCTGGCTATGGGAAAGAGGGTTGCGTTACGTTTGGAATTCGATTTCATTCCCGACCTCGGTCCCCGTTCTCTCGATGGTGCCCGCCTGCAGCTCGAGGACCCCCGGGGGTTCCAAAAGACCCTAAGACCAGCCCCCCGTGATCGGTCCATCCGTATCTTAGTGGAGGAGCCCTCCTAATTACTACAGGAAAACAAAGGGCTGGACTGTGTATTATTGTATAGTAGAGACTTCTAAATTAGACGTACCAGGAAGAAAAACTCCGGGCACGAAAACCCGGATTTCCCAAACAAGACGGAACACGAAGGGGTCGCCGCATATTACGGTGACCCCTTTGGTTTGTCGTTCGTAGTCAAGTGCTCTATCCGGTATTAGCTATGGGTGCGTCCGAGAGGAAAGTCATCATACTGTAAAGGAAATCTCGCGTCAACAGCGTCTCGGCAATACCCCTTTTTCACCCCGGAAATACCATGTCGGTCTCCCCTAGACCGGGATTGGTCAGCCCACCAATACCCGGTAAGAAGGAGGACCCGACATGGCAAGAGTCAGTTTCGTGGCCGTCCCGAAAGGGATCGCGATTACGTTACAGAAGAGGTATTAATCGTAAGCCTCACCCCGTTCCGAAGGCAGATTCCCGCCGATGCCCGAAACCATAGGACAAACACCGGTCCGAGAATCAGACAAACAGCGGCTCGCGTTTCCGACAGATGCCGATACCCAAGGCCGGCGAACAAAATTACTGTGTCATGACGCGTGGAATCAGCAGGGAAGGGGGATCGCATGGAAATGCCAGCACCCCGACTACGTTACGGTCCTGTCCCGGAAGGTGGAGCGGGGATGAAACGTGCATCGGCCGGAACCGCCCCCCTTCGGAACGGCTCCGGATCGGCGACCAGGCGGGCAGTACACACCGGCCTGCGC